>Ga0233411_10000006_pt1 | contig 125609 bp, 199 predicted proteins | sample Na_anoxic_2_MG_FD_179799 | JGI IMG/M metagenome (GOLD analysis project Ga0233411, IMG submission 179799) | Seawater microbial communities from Saanich Inlet, British Columbia, Canada - Na_anoxic_2_MG | ecosystem: Environmental > Aquatic > Marine > Inlet | place: Canada: British Columbia...
GAGATTAGTCGTGGTGTCCTGCAAGAATGGCAACAGAATTGTTTACACATTGCGGCGTTGCATGACTTTATCAACAAGTACAATGTGCCGCTTATTGGGTTTGGCCAAACTAACAACGAATTGATCTCTGGAATCAAGGCTGTCGCTGGTGGTAAACGCATCAGTGAGAACGTAGATTCTGTCAGTTACCTCAAAAGAAAGACTGACGCTGAACGTGCTGACGATGGCAACGGTACTCACAAGATGGAGAACTTTAAGTCTAGGTTTGGCAAAGGACTATGGGGTAGTTACATTAATTACAACGCAGACCTTAGTTGTGGTTATTTCGAAGAACTGGAGATTGGTCATGTAACACCTCCTCAACAAGATAGTGACGACGATGACGACGACGAATGAAAAGAAGCAAACGATTCGTAACCATGCGAATCGCAACATTACTTATCTGCTAGACAGACTAGAGATTGAGTTTGATGATCGTGGAGACGGTCTAATTCAATCTACGTGTCAGTGCATGCAGCACGGGGGAGACCGTAACAACGTGACGGCATGGAGTTGGCGAACCGATCTTGGTAAATGGGTATGTTGGACGCATCACTGTGAGGAGAGTCGTGGCAATGATATCTTCGGCTTAGTGAGTAGTGTTAAAGGTATCAACTTTCGTGAGACCGTTGAATGGATTACCACACAGCTTGAGAACAAAAACGTGGACCTTGATGAGAAGGTATCTGATCCAATCAATATTCATCGTGGTAACAAGTTACACATTCATGAACCGCTAAAAGAGGATAACCTAAAGTTCCTCATGCCGGATCCTCAGTATCTACTGAATCGTGAGTTTGATCTAGAATCATTGCGTAAATACGAGGTTGGCCTTTGGAGTCGTCTTGGTACGTACATGCATGATCGTGTCGTGTTCCCTGTTAGAGATCACGAAGGTCACTTGATTGGATATACAGGACGTACCATTCATACTCCTGAGTATTTCAAGCAGCGTGACCTCAAGTACATGAAGTGGGTACATGGTCGCCATTACAACAGATGGCCTCAGCGTGGAGACTTGTTTACTAGCTCCATTCTGTATAACCTACATAATGCTAAACGATACTTGGGCATGAGCAAAAAGCTCATTCTGGTTGAAGGACCGCTAGATGGTATGAAGTTGGATGAAGCGGGGATCCACAACTGGGTTGCCACACTTGGTACTAGCTTCTGTCATGCTCACAGAACACTACTAATCAAGTATGGTGTTACGGATCTGTATGTTGCGTACGACAATGATGATCCTGCTAAATACAAGAGTGGAGAAAGCCCCGGTGAAAAAGGATGGGAACGCATGGAGCGTATTGTTGGTGACCTTTTTCAGTTGCACAGGGTTCTCCTGCCACACGATAAAGACTGTGGCGATCTAAGCACAACTTTACTTCAAGAAATTTTTAAAGGTATCTCATGTTAAAACTCAAGTCCATTTCACCCTCACGCATCAAAACTTTTGAGATGTGTAAGTTTAAGTATTGGTTAACGTACAATACCGATCTTGCACTTAAGACCAACTGGGGTGCTTGTCATGGTTCTCTTATCCATGATGTTTTGGAGCAGTATTCCAATGGTAGTGATCCAGACTGGGTAGCCAGACTGTATCGTGGTTATGGTGGAGTACTAGAAACGCTAGATCGTTACCAGAAGCCAGAGGTCATGGAAAGCCCATTGGTATGGGCTAAAGAAAAAGACTACGCCAACAAGAGACCGCTGTGTGACACATGTCCTTACGCTTCAAAAGAAGATAACACATGTAGCATTTCGCAAAAGCCCCTAGACGCATTGCCGGGTTGTCCTCGCGATCTGTTTGATGGATCAATCAAGATGTGCGAGACACAGATTGAGCGTTACAAAGACATGTGGAATAAGACCCTGCGGAACCCAGAAGGGGAAGTAGTTGGGTACGAGTATGGCTATAGGATTAACATTCCTGGTACAGACGTTCCGATTATTGGTTACATGGACCTTGTGATCGAAGAAGACCCCGAAACCATCCATGTGATTGACTACAAGACCGGCACATGGACACAAGACTACTTGCAGTGTCGTGAAGACATTCAAGTGAAGATGTATTCTCTTGCTTCTCGTCGTGAGTTCATTGACGACATTAGTAACAAGGGTTACAATTACAAGAACGTGATCTTGACGTTTGACTACTTCACTAAGAATCCTATCACTGTAGCATTTACAGAAGAAGAGGATCTAGCGACAGAAGAATGGGTTAAGAACAAGGTAAAAGAGATCGAGTCTACTGCTTATATCGACCGTATCGTTAGAGACAACAGTGACTTTGAAAAGAGGTGGGCTTGGAAGTGTCGTTCGTTATGCGACACTGGCGTTTGTTCTAGTCAATGGAATGGGAAGTTTAAAACATAATGAGAGCACGTATTGGTAAAGATTGGATTGATGCATATTTTGACTATGGTGTAGACCGTACCAATAGACGTATCTTTATGTTTGATGGTGTTGACGAAACATCTATTGGTACAGTTATTAAGGGTCTGTATTACATGAATGCAGAGTCAACGGAAAAGCCTATTGAACTATTCATTGGTTCATTTGGTGGTAGCGAGTACGAAATGTATGCATTGTACGACGTGATCGGTACTCTTCAGGCACCAGTACATATTACTGCTATTGGCAAATGTATGAGTGCTGCACCATTGTTGGTTGCTCGTGGCGAACCAGGACATAGATACGCTACTCCAAACACTTGGTTCATGGTCCATCAGTCGTGGGACGAGTTTGGCATGAAGCGTACGGATGAACTAAAAAAGGACTTAGTTCATTATGATGCAATGGCAAAGAGTTGGTATGCTCTTATGGAAAAGCACACCAGCCAAAAGGCCACGTTCTGGAAGAAGCATTGCGAACAGGTTGGTGACAAATACTTTAGTGCTGAGCAGGCCCTAGAGTGGGGTATCATTGATCACATTTGGGATCAGAAAGACGGAGAAGAGTAATGGCTAAACATATTGTAGTAATAGGCTGCTGGGAGAAGGGTCACGTAACAGAGTTACTGATGACCAAGAAGCAAGAGGAGACGCTTTGTAGAAAGATTGACAAAATGAAAGCCGTCTGTCCCGTGTGTCGTGACGAAGGGGTTGGCAATCAGTCAATCACAATCCTGCGTGGTGAGACACGGTTCACGCTAGATAAGTCGTACCAGTGTCGCCATGGTCACATGACGAACGTGGGGGCATTTTCTAATGGCATGTTACACGTTAAGTCCAGTTCAGGCAGAAGCGATTTCGAGAACATAGAAGGAACCATCGAAGAACTAGAGGAACTGATTGACAAAAAGACGATTTCGTGTCATCATGTAGATGAGAAAGGCCAACAGTGTGGCTGTAAACTCAAACCGATGGACAACTTACAACTAGAGTATCCTGTAGTTACTGGCATTAAGACAAGAACTAGAGTCGGTGACCTTTGGGACAAGGCTGGTGCTGATGTTGTTCGTACTGGTGGCTATGACAAAGATGGTAACCACACTTCGGGTACTGGTCAAGAAGGAAACAAAGCTCGCTTAGAGGCTATGCGAAGACTGAACGCAAAAAATAGCAAGTCTCCTGGTAAGCGAATCACCAAGCCGACGAATAAGATTTACAATCGAAGATCCAGATGACATTTACACACCTGAACGTACATTCTAAAGCTTCTATGCTGTACGGTTCTGCTGACATCAAAAAGATTGTCGCCAGAGCCAAGGAGCTAGGACAGCCCGCCGTAGCACTTACAGACTATTCGAACGTCTTTGAAACGGTAAACTTTTGTCGCGAGGCAGAGGCGGCTGGGGTCAAGCCCATCCTGGGGGCCGACCTGTATTTTTGCGAGGACGCAGAGCAGCTTAGAATCCAGAAAGTACGTCAGGTGTCTCACATCGTTCTACTGGCCGAGAATGAAACCGGCTGGAAGAACATCACGCGGCTGCTATCGCACGCCAACAGTCCGGACTATTTCTTCTACAGTCCCCGCATTGACTTTTCTCTTTTAGAGCAATACAGTGAAGGCGTAATCTGTCTTACGGGCAGTAGTCTTGACGGGGTTGTCTCTTCTCAACTGTATGATAAGGTAGACGAAAGCGGCGAAGTGTATGAGACCGCTGCTCTGTTTAAGGCAGAGGGTTTGATTCGTCGTTTCCTTAAGATCTTTGACAAGGACCACCTGTTCCTGGAAGTACAGGATACTGGTGTTGCAGAGCAGAAGCAGATTAACACTAGGCTTCGTAGTATTGGTACTAAGTATGGTTTGCGTACCGTAGCTACCAACAACGTTCACTACGTTGAGCAGCATGACGCTGAGGCACACAAGACTCTGTTGGAAATGAGTGCCAACAAGTATAGTCGTGCTACATACACTGACTTTATTCCTGAGGAATACTACCTCAAGAGTCGTGATGAAATGGCCGAACTTGGTCTCTTGGAAAGTGAGCTTGATCTTGCTTGTGAGATTGCTGATCGTTGTAACGTTAATCTTGATATCAAGAAACGTCGTTTGCCTAAGTATAAGTTTATCCCCGAAGGAAAAACATCTAATGAATATCTTCGTGAGATTGCTCGTGAAGGGCTAAGTAAACTATCGCAACGCGACATTACTGGTGAGTCTTATCATGATCGACTGGAAAGAGAGCTTACGGACATTGAAGAAATGGGGTTCGCAGACTACTTCCTCATCGTCCACGATGTCATGTCCTGGGTGCATAGCCAAAATATCCTGGTTGGTCGTGGACGTGGTAGTGCGGGTGGTAGCCTTGTTAGTTATGCTTTGGGTATTACTGAGATTGATCCTCTTGAGTATGGTCTCATTTGGGAGCGGTTCCTCAATAAAGGTCGCGGAGGTTTGCCTGATATTGATACTGACGTTCCCCGTTCGAAGCGACAGAAAGTACTTGAGTATATCCGAGAACGGTTCGGTGCAGGTAACGTCGCACAGCTAGTCACCCTTGGTGGCCTTCAAGCTAAGGCTATTCTAAAAGAAGTTTTCAAGGTCTATGACATGCCTTTCGATGAGGCTAATAAGATCACGGCTTTGGTGCCCGCTAAGAACGATGATCACGGTGCTATCAGTCTACAGGAAGCTATCGATACTGTACCAGAGCTTAAGGAGTATTATAACAAGTACACGCCTTGGTTTAAGATTGCCCTAGCACTTGAAGGGTGTTACAAATCAACAGGGATCCACGCGGCTGCGGTCGTGATCTCTGATGTTCCGTTTGACGAGAGTCCATATCCTCTTGCACGGTCGAAGGACGGAAGTCTACTTTTCGGATGGGACATGAACACGGTGGACTCCTTGAGTCTGCTCAAGCTCGATATCCTTGGATTGACCACGTTGGATGATATCCAGGTGACCATGGAGCTTGTCAAGGATCGCCATGATATTAAGCTTTCGCGACAGGCCATGCCGCTAGATGATCCGGTGACCATGGCCATGATTGGCCAAGGCTTTACCGTAGGCGTTTTCCAGATTGAAAAACAACTGGGTCGTACCTGGAGCAAGAACCTACAGCCTGGATCTATTGAAGAGATTTCTGACTTGGTTAGTATCATTCGACCCGGCCCCATGGAAAGTAATATGCATACGGCTTACCGTAGCGTGAAGAACAAGGGTGAAGACCCTGAGTACATTCACCCTATGCTTGAGCCGATCATGTCACCGACATACTCTGCACTCTTGTACCAAGAGCAGGTTATCTATATCTGCCAGCAACTTGCTTGCATGAACTCGGTAGACGCTGACATGGTTCGTAAGGCTATGGGCAAGAAGAAGCCTGAGGAAATGGCCAAATGGCAAGAGGTATTCGTTTCTGGTTGTGCTAAGAATAACATTGACCCTATTACCGCTGAGGAAATTTGGGGATACATTGAGAAGTTTGCTGGATATGGATTCAACAAATCTCACGGTGTAGGCTATGCTCTACTTGCGTACGAAACCGCTTATCTAAAAGCCAACTATACCGTTGAGTTCTTGTGTGCTAAGCTTCGTCACGCAGAGAGTCACCCGGATAAGTTTGAACAAATGGCGGCTCTGACTTTCGATGGTAAATTATTTGACATCGAGGTTACTCCTCCTCGTGTGTCCATGAGCAACAAAGAGTTTGCCGTTGTGGACGACACACATATTGCTTTCGGGCTTACAGCCCTCAAGGGTGTTGGGGTTACTGCTGTCAATGATCTTGTCAAGCTTTGCAAGGACTGCGAAACGTTTGATGATATTCTGTGGAAGTTCAAGACCACCAAGAGTAAAGTCAATGCCGGTGTCATGACTGCACTGATTCGTGGTGGTGCATTCGATGATATCGAAGAACACAGAGTTGAGAGTCAAGCCAAGTTCCGTTTACTAGATGGCCTTACGGTCAAAGAAATGGAAGTTGTTTTAGAGCTTGCTCCTCATCAGCAAGATCCAGATTGGATTCGTATCGTGAGAGCACTTGCCGACGATGACAAGTCCTTACTGGTAAAAGAAAAGTTTAACGTCAAGATTCCGAACGTGCGTCGTCGTGCTGCCATTAGGGGTCTTCTGTCTGACTATGACGGTCGTGAACTATTCGATACCAAGGCACAGCGAGTAGCCTGGGAGCAACATTACCTAGGGATCTCCCTAAGTGGTAGTGAAGCTGATATCTATAAAGCACAAGAAAGTTGCATTGATTTGGTGCGTAGCGGATACCCTGACATGCAGTTCGAGATTGCTGTCTGTGTGGATACGGTACGTGAAATTATTACTAAAAAGGGTGACCCTATGGCGTTTGTGACGGCACGCGACAATACGTACGTCATGGACAACATCGTGGTGTTCCCTAAGACATTTGTAAGATCTAAGACACTTCTAGAAGAAGGTAACGTTCTTAAAATTAGAGGAAAGATGGACGACAGAGGCTCATTGATTGCCGAAAGAGTTGAGAGATTAAGATGACAAAATACGAATACGATTTCGCGAACATAGAACTTGACGAACAACAGCAGGCCATGATAGAGATTGGTGTGGGCAATGTTGCTGCTTTAAATCCTATCATTAGAGACATTTTAAATGAGCGTGCCAAAACAGGATGGGAACCCATGTATCCTTTTTCGGTGCCACAGATCTGGTTCCGTAGAGCTAAGCCGGTACGCAGAAAAACCACAAAAAAGCCTTAACACTTCGGGTAAAAACTGACATAATATGTACGACTACGCAAACGTTCAACTGATGGGTCGAGCCACATCTGATGCCGAACTCGGAAAAGTTGACGAAGAAGGACGAGTTAGTAAAGCTGTTTTTACTCTGGCCCTAAACATCCCCATACGACGTGGAAACCAAACTACTTCACGTACCCTATATCGCCGCGTCATGGCACTTGGTTCTTTTGCCAACTATGTGTCAAACTGTCAAGAAGATGGTGGTCTTAAAGGACGACTCATTAATATACTTGGCGTAATGGACGACGAGCACTGCACAGATGAAGACGAAGAATATTTCCAGGACATCGTTCGAGTTGCCCCCGGTGCTGGATTCATCAAGATCATGGATCGGAGAGCACGAAATGATGGTTGACATGTCCGATGCTGAGGCCGTTGAACTTCTAAACGAATACAGTTCAGTCGTAAAGAAGATAGCACGTTCTGCGTGTTACTCTTCTGCGTCGATAGACTTTGCTGACCTATGTCAGATTGGCGATATTGCTATTTTGAAAGCTATTAAAATGTATGATCCAACGCAAGGTACGACTATCAGATCGTACGTTGCAAAAATCGTACGTCAAGACGTGTTTAATGAAGCGGCTAAATTCCTGGGCGTATTCACGGTGGACCATAGGGTTACTAGTCTAGCAGCAAAAGTCAATAAGTTACACATTAACGACAAGACAGACGAAGAGATTGCTGTCATTCTAACTAAAAACGGTCACCGTAGCTTTGATGCCGATCACATTAAGGATCTACGTATCACCTACAATCGTCGCAAGCATTCAGAGCTACAGTCAGATGACGCTCTGGAAGAAGGGGACGCAAAAGAAAGTACAATCATGACACTACTGAATGATGTCATTGAGGGTAAAACAGAAGAAGTGATTTTAGAGCAAAGACTTATGGGTAACACAACAGCGGAAGACGTAGCTTCTCAGTTGGGTATACACGTAGGACAGTTGTACAAATTGGAGAACGATCTTAAAGATCGTATTCGTCAAGCCATCAGGGGCGTAATTGAATGAGTAACAAGAAACGTATTTTGTTTATCGGAGAAGCCAGTAATCTTAGTACTGGTTTTTCGACATACTATAGGGAATTGATCCCTAGATTGGTGGCCACAGGGAAATATGAAATCGCTGAGCTTGGTTCGTATGTACGCCAGGACGATCCTAAGGTCCAGGAGTTCATCCAGGGTCGCTGGAAGTTCTATGGCGTAATGCCCACGACCCAGGAAGAGGCTCAAGCCTTCAACGCTCCGAATCCGCACCCTCGCACACGAGGCCAGAACACTAACCAGTTTGGCGAGTACAAATTCAACCATGTATGTGCTGATTTTAAGCCGGATATCGTTATCGATATCCGTGACTGGTGGATGCTAGAATTCCAAGAGCGAAGTGTGTTTCGCTCTTGGTTTAAGTGGGTTGTGATGCCTACTGTTGACGCTGAACCTCAGGCAGAAGAGTGGATGAAAACCTATGAGAACGCTGAAATGGTTTTGGCGTACTCTGATTATGGTGTTCACACCCTGCGTCGTCAGAGCCAACTGTTGCCTAACGGTAAGAAAAGCGTTAGTATTTTTCCTAAGGCCATGCGTCCTGGTGTTGACCTAGAAACGTTTCTGCCCATGGACACCAAGGAGACTCGTGAGCACTGGAACCTAAATAGTGACAACCCTGTTATCGGCACGGTTATGCGTAACCAAAGTCGTAAACTGTATCCTGATCTTATCGATGGCTTTGCCGCGATGAAGGAGAAGTACAAAGGAGAAGACGCTGTTGATAAGGCGGTTCTGTTGATTCATTCTTCGTGGCCGGATAACGCACACTCTTACGATTACCCTAGACACATTATGCGTCTAGAGTCTTACGACTGGATGCCATATGCCAGTAAAGGTATTCGTGGTAGTATCTTGCAGTCCATGTACTGTCATGCATGTCAAGAGCCTTCCGTGACCTTTGCTATGAACCTGTGGGGTAAGCCCACGCAGGATGGTCGCATTAAGTTGCCTTGTCCTCACTGTGGAGCAATTGAAGCTTCTCCTCCGAACACCGCTGGTGGTTTTACAAGAGAAGATCTTGCTAAGCTATATAACCTCATGGATCTTTATGTTCAGTGTTCGATTTGTGAGGGTGACGGAATGCCTATTCAGGAAGCTAAAGCTTGTGGCGTTCCGACTCTAGTAACAGACTACACGGCCATGCGTGAGAAGGGGCGTTTCCCTGACTACAATCATTTTGAAGATCTCAAGATCACTGAGGATAACTACACCTGTACTAAGGGTGGTGACGTTATTGATGTTGGTCGTTATTACCATGAACCAGAAACGGGGTGTATTCGTGCCCACCCAGACGTTGACGATCTTGCCGATAAGATGCGTAACATGATCACTGATCCTGTTAAGCTTAAGGCTCTTGGTATTGAGGCTCGTGAGTGTACCGAAGAGAATTACGACTGGAATAAACTCTGGAAGCAATGGGAGTACGTTCTTGATAACATCAAGCCGCTAGACCGTTCGCAGACGTGGGATAGTCCTATTATTGAGCATGATTCTATTCAAGCTGTTCCTGTTCCTGATGGACTAAGTGACGAGCAGTATGTCGAGTGGTTGTACATTAATGTATTGAAGTATCCGGCAGTTGACCCAGAGGGTGCCAAGACTTGGATTCAGCATCTTGGACTTGGTGTTCCTCGTGAACAGATCATGAAACAGTTTGTCGCAATTGGTAACCAGCAGTCTGATGGTGGTAAACTACGCGATCAAATCAGACAAGAGGTTGCTGGTATAGCACCTGTGGCCCAGCGTCCCACGCAAGAATTTATCTAAAGAAAAAATATGATTAACAGCTTAGTAGACTATTTAAAGGAGGGGTTAGTATGAAGCTTTTGTACGTTGGACCGTTGATGGATTTTTCGGGATTTGCCACAGCATCGCGTCATCTCTTGCAGGCACTAGCTCAGAATGACAGACTAGAAATTACGGCTCGTCCTCTTAAGTTTGACTCTTTGGACGAAGGACAAGAATTTGAGGTGCCCGATTGGATGCAACCTCTGTTAGAGAACGACCTACAGAACGTAGACGTTGCTTTACAGATGATTACATGCAACAACGAAGCAGTGCCCGTTCCTGGAATTCCCAATGGTCTATATACTTTTTTAGAGACAGACCGTATTCAACAAGGGTGGGTAGCTAAAGCTAATGAGTTTGACTTTTTGATTGTCCCCTCTAAGCACAATGCTACAGCACTCTTGAATTCTGGCGTTAACAAGCCTATCTTGGTGGCTGGTCCTCCTTGTGACGTTGATGACTATAAGCGTGACTACGAGCCGTTTGTTATCGACAACATTGAAGGGCGAACCGTGTTTTATAACATCTGCCAACTAAGCACAAAGAAGGGTATTGATGTTCTTCTGCGTGCGTACTTTGCAGCGTTTGCTGGTGCTCCTAACGATGTTCTGTTGGTTCTCAAGACCTATGTCAATATGGGTGGACGACAGAATGACCTTGAAATAGTGAAGCAATACATCCAGGGCGTCAAAGAGCGTTGTCGGATCCCCATCAGTGAGTACCCGCCTATCTTGCCCGTCATTTACACCATGAGTGACGACGAGGTTCACGGTCTTCATGCTCGTGGCGATGCGTACGTTTGTACTAGTCGTGGCGAAGGCTGGGGCATCCCTGCGTTTGATGCGTTGGCACACGGCAACACGGTCATTAGTCATAACGCTGGTGGTCTTGCAGAGTTTGTGACACCTGAGAACTCTCTGGTTTATGGTGGTACCCCGACATTCTTCTATGACATGCCGCACCCTGACCCTGGTCTCTTTACTGGTCTAGAACAATGTTTTGAGCCTTCGCCCGTAGAGCTTGCCATGACCATGCAGCGTTTCCATATTCTTCGCAAGGCAAATGAAGCTGATGTGTTGGACGAACAGGGTCAAGCCGAGTGGAAAGCCGTTTTACAGCGTCGTGAGAATGCAAAGCTAGTAGGAGAAAAGCTAGATTACCGTAATGTCCATGAACAGATTGTCGAGCAAGTAGAGGCCGCAGTACAATCTTGGAAAGAGACCGGCGTAGCTAGATATAAGGAAGCCGAAGTATCGTTGGAGGAAACCCTATGAATCAGCAACAAATCCATTACGTACCGCAGATGCAGTGTATTGCGGAGCGTGTCAATCGCCCCGTAAGGATCGTTCAGTGTATTCAGATGCACAACGAGGAAGATTTCGCGGGAGCAGTACTACACTCTATCTATGACGAGGTAGATCGCATTCTCGTTATTGAAGGTGCCGTTGAGAACCGCCCCAACTCCACGGAGGATGGTCACTCAACCGACAACACGAAAGGTGTTATTGATGATTTTAAAGCTCACAACGATCCTGACAACAAGCTTGTGGTGATCTCAATTAACAAGCACTGGAAGGATCTTGAGGATATGAAGCAGACCTTCTTGGACATGTCTGTACCTGGAGATTGGATTCTCATTAATGATGCTGATGAGTTCTATCGTCCCGAGGACATTAGACGATTACGTAAGGCTATTGAGCTTGATCCGCAAGCTCAAGAATTTATTCCTACCTTCTTGCATTTTTATCGTGACCTTGATCATATTGCGGTTCCTGGTCCCGAATGGAACACTCAGCATCAAAGGATTATTAAGTATGTGCGTGGCATGAAGTATAATAGCCACCCTGTATTGACTGATCCTGCTGGTCACTGTACATACTTTTCACCACATTATCAACCACGTAGAATTGTACCTAGGGATCCTATTTTTATTTACCACTATGGGTATGCTCGTAGAAACATGAATGAAGTCATGGAACAAAAACAAGAGTATTACAAAGGCGAGCTTGCTAAACACGACAATGCCGACGTAAAGTTTGACCAAAAAGTTAAAGACTGGTTTGATGTTACAGAGCCCGTGCTGTATTTTGACGGAGAACATCCGGCAATAATTAATCATCGTCCTCAGGTTGCACAACACTGTGACTGTGACAACAACTGGAAAGACGATTCTTTTTATAAGAAGGCGTTAGCTGGTGAAGACGTAGGAAACATTTGGCTCTGTATGACACAGCAATCTCAGCCCTATATGCAGCATTATCATAATGGCATGTCGTTCTAGAAAAGACCCGATTAATCGGTTTCAAGAAAAGTACATCATCGACTCTAGCACGGGCTGTTGGAACTGGACGGCATGTACTGATCGTGATGGTTATGGGTGCTTTAGATTCAGTCATGAGTCTGGAGTGTCTAGCTGGGGAAAAGCGTATGCGTTTGCTTATGAATATTTTGTAGGCGTTATTCCTGAAGGAATGCAAGTTGATCACAAGTGTAGAAATCGTAGATGCGTTAATCCAGATCACCTACGTGTCATGACGTTAGTGGAAAACGTCATGCTTGGAGATAGTCCACCAGCTAAAAATGCCAGAAAGACACACTGTAAACATGGACATCCGTTGAGTGGCGATAATTTGTATGTTCAGCCATCAACGGGGTATCGTTATTGTAGAACGTGCAAAAGAGAATCGGAAATAAGGTGTAGAGATAATGCCCAAGGTTAGTTTTTTGGTTAGTACTTATGATTCTGGCCACTATTTAGACGAGCATATTGCTCACATGCTAGATCATCAGACGGACCCTGATTTTGAAATCGTTATCGTTAATCCCAATTCTCCTGGTACCGATGGTATCATTGCAGAAAAATGGGCGAGCATGGATGATCGTGTTAAGTATATCTATCACCACGAGCGGGAGCCGTATGGTGCTTCGTGGCTTAGAGCCTGGAGGGCCGCGAGTGGTGAGTTTGTGATGAATTCTAACACAGATGACTACCACGCACCCGAGACCACGGCAACCGTTTTCAAGCACATGAGGATGGCTACCAGTCCTATGCATGTAGGCTCTAAGATTGCCTTCTGCTACGGTGGTCTGACTATCATCAACGAGAACGGTCAGATGCAGGGAAGAGGATTAAAACCCAAGTTTGATTTTGAGCTTATGTCTCGTGAGTGTTGGGCTGGACCGCAGGTTGTATGGAGAAATGACAAGAGTTTTGTAGATGATCTTGACTGGGATTTGATGGACGAGAGGGCAGCTAGCCACCAGTCTGCGTACGACTACTGGCTTTGGCTTTACTTCATGAGTAAAGGTTATCACGGCCATGTGATCAATCAGTTCATTACAGTTTATACACAACGTCCCGATTCTATTGAAAATCGCAACAAGCACGCAAATAATTGGGAAACTTATGCTTCCATTTCAGAGTTCTTTGGTCATAATTTCAAAGGACACTTGAAGCATGCAAGAGAGTTTAGTGACTTCAACGACCTACCTCCGAAAGATGAATGGGTAGCTAAGATGCAAGCAGGCAAGAAATGGCGAACTTCAAAAAAACATGGCAAAGCTTAGTCGCACGAAGTCTGGTTGAAGAGCACGAGAAGCTAGAAGAGCAGCTTGAGACTCAAATTAAGGTTACCGCCGAACACAGAAATCGTTGGGTTTTAGCCGAACAGATGATCAAAGGGCTTAAAAAAGAAAAACGAGCACTGAGACAGGAGAACGAATCTCTTAAAGGATCTGATCCTCTTGCTCGTTCGTTAGACTCCGCTAGACATAATGCCGCTCAGACACGTATTCGTGATTTGGAACATCAACTGAGACGCAACAATATTGAACCGCAATGAAGTTAGTAGATAAGCCCTGGGGTAGAGAGCGAATCATGGAAGTAAACGACAAGTATGCTTTCAAGATTTTAGAGGTTGATGCGGGGCATCGACTTAGCCTACAATACCACAATGACAAGCTGGAAACAATGTATTGCCTATACGGCTGCGGCACTTTGTTTTTGTCTGCTGATGGTTTTGATCGCGAAATGACATTGTTGCCGGGACGTTTTATTACCATCACTCCTGGGACCATACATAGACTTGAGGCGTCTGCCACATCGCCCGTTGTCGTGATGGAAGCGTCATCGCCAGAGCTAGACGACGTGGTTCGTCTTGATGATGATTACAAAAGAAACGACGAAGAAGAAGAGGTTGACCCGTTCAGTGGTCCTATTGATTTCTCATGATTACCGTTCTACACTACTTGCGTCACCTTGATCTTGGTGGTACAGCTAAGACGTGTCAGTTGTTTTTCGAGCAACTCACTAGTCCAGACTTCAACACTATAGTAGCATACGAAAAAGGTGGCGACCACCCTAGACTAGAAGAGTTTCAAAAGGCCGCTGCCGTCTGTGGTGGCACCTTAGTAGCGGTAGACTCCTATCAGGACGGTGACCCCACAGGGGACGATCTACAGGCTGTTATTGACATGTACGAAGTTGATATCGTACACACGTATCGAAGCGGGTATGCCGAGTTCCCCGAGCCGGGAGTCCACATTCATGTGCCCCACTTCGTGGAGACCAACGTCTTTGGTTTCATCGACCAGAACCCCAAGGTGTCAAAGTCGCTGTTCATGAGCAGGTGGCTAATGGACCACACGCTTCGCGGCAGACTCCATCCTCGGTTTGACTTCGTGAATAACCCGGTGGAAATGCCGTATTCAGACAAACGTATTTCTGGACTTTCAAGCGATGCCATTTGGCTGGGTCGCTGTGGGCGACCGGACAATGGTATCTATAACTCTGTCAGCGTAGATGCTGCCCGGTTACTACGTATGCAGGGACACGACGTACGCTTCCTTGTAGTGGCACCACCCAGCAACATGATCAATGACCTTGCGGAATACGAGATTCCATTTAAAGTTATTGAACCAACAACCAATCCATTAGTCCTAAGTCAGTTCTATAACAGTGTAGACATCTACGCTCACGCTAGAGCAGACGGTGAGACATTTGGAGTTAACATTGCAGAGGCAATGATTCACGGAAAGCCGGTCGTTACACACATTGCCACACCTAGTAATCCAAACATGGGTGTGTTTCAGTCTCAGACAGAACTTGTCGATGATGGCGAGACTGGCTTCATTGTGAATAACGATCCGGCAGAATACGCAGAGGCTCTTAGAAGTCTCATTGTCAGTCCCAAGTTACGAGAAAGCTTTGGCTATTATGCCATTGTAAAAGCCGCTCGTGAGTATCACGTTGATGCCTGTGTGGCTAAACTAGAAAAGATTTATAGAGATATTGTACTATGAATGACGGTATTAAAAACATTTCTGCTGATGCAGTACAGAGAGAATATGTTACTTGGTCAGATACCAATTTAACAAAAGAGTTTTCGTTAGATCATAAGCCGTTACCAACGTTGCAGTGTCGGGAGTGTTCTGGAATTGTATTTCAGGTTATACAAACTGACGATTGGGAAACTTCTGCTCGTTGTGAAAATTGTGGTACATACTATAAGGTGCATTGTGGGTAGCGGGTGGACAAAACACGACACTATTGAGGACCGTTTTTGGTCCAAGGTGGAACGTAGTGATGACTGTTGGACGTGGACTGGAGCTAAAACACGTCGAAACAATGGTTATGGTCGTTTTCGTTTTAATGGCGATCTTTATGTTGCTCACCGCGTAGCGTATGAATTGTTGCGTGGCCCTATTGCAGATGGTTTAGTTATTGATCATTTGTGCCGTAATACACTGTGTGTCAATCCTGATCACATGGAAATAGTAACACAAACAGAAAATATTCGCAGAGGTGAGGCACCCAGTGCTATCAATGGTCGAAAGACACATTGTATTCGTGGTCATGAACTCACTGGAGATAACGTTTGGATTCATCAACACACTGGTTATCGTCTATGCAAGGTGTGTCGTAAAATGAGAGATAAAAATTATGTCTAAGATTCGTGTTGTCCATCATTCAAAGACTGTTGGCTATAGCGGCACAGACCGTACGGCCCAGCTTTTCTGTAAGTACTTGTCGCGTAGCGACAGGTTTGAACCGTATATCGTTTACCGTTTGGGTGATAGTCAGAACCAACGATTAGATATCGCTCGTCAGTGGCTTGGAGACGATCACGTTATTGGTTACGAATGGGAACCCGGCAAGAAAGGTCGTCAGGCACCATACATGCCACAGCACGACAACTTGCACGAGGTGCTAAGTGCTATTGATCCTGATATTGTTCACGTTCATCGCTCTGGTTATGCCGAATGGCCCTGCTTCCGCTACATGGCACCTCGTGCAAAGTGGGTGGAGACCAATATCTTTGGTAAGGCAGATCTAACCCCCGAACGTCAGATCGATTTGAACATCTATATCTCTAATTACATTCGAGAGAGAGCATTGGCCGAAGGAAACCCTGATGGTCCCGTGCTTTACAATCCGATTGATCAACCAATGATGGATGTGCTGCCTGAGCAAAAAGAAATCTGTCGCGAAGAACTACTAGAGAGATTCAAGATTCCGCATGACGCTATTCTACTCGGAAGAGTGGGGCGAGCAGACAATTTCGATCCCATCTCTTTGATGGCGTTTTTAGAAATTGAAAAGATGTACCCTAATGCCTATTACATTGTAGTGAACCCCTGTCAGGGGTGGCGTGGCACGGTAACAAAACTAGGAATTCAAAATGTTCGTTTCAGTGATCCTATTGTGGATGATAATGAGTTGTCTAGGTTCTATATGGGGCTGGACATATACGCCCATGCCCGCCATGATGGTGAATGCTGTCCGTGCAATATTCAAGAAGCAATGATGCACAGACTTCCCGTTGTCTCTCACGAGTCCGCGATCTACAACGGTCAGTCTGAGATTATTGGTAACGCTGGTTTCGTTGTGCCTATTGTAGATTATGTCGCTTACCGTGATGTATTGGTTCAACTCATTGAGAATCCCGAAATGGCTTCTGAGGATGAGTCTAGTCTGGTTCGCCTAAGAGATCACTTTGGTCTTGAAGCTCGTCGTCGTGCCATGAGATACTTTGAAGCAGAATGCATGACTGGTCAGTTGGCAGGTATGTACGACTGGGTGCTTAAAAATGACTAATCTATTAAGAGTTGAAAATAAACTAGTGAACTTTCCGTTCGCTGATAAGATTACCCATATGTTCGTTGGTTCACAAGAGACAGCCGAAGCACTAGGTTTTCCTCAGGGTGGTTATTGGTACCGCGAAGGTAACTTGTGGGAGTTGCGTAGGTCCTTAGTGGAAGACGTGTCATATGAGTACGACGATACTAAGTGTTCTGAGTGTCAAAACTGGGGTGCTCCTACTGGGTGTAGAACTTGCGGGACGACCTGTATGGGTGGTTGATTAAATGTCTAAAGTTATTTCGTTTTCGCTATGGGGTAATGATCCCAAGTATACAGAGGGTGCTGTTCGTAATGCAGAGATTGCTGCGGAACTATTTCCCGACTGGGAGTGTTGGCTTTACTGCGGTACGTCTGTTGATGATGACTTTTACCGTAATTTTAATATAGAACTTCACGAAGAGTTTGACGGCAAGACCGTTTTGTATGGTCACAATCTTCAGATACACATACTAGATGAGCCCGGTGATTGGCGTGGTATGTTTTGGCGTTTTGAGCCAGCATCCGATCCTAATGTCGAAGTGATGATTTCGAGAGACTGCGATTCTCGTCTCTCTCAAAGAGAGAAGGCGGCGATAGACGCCTGGATGGAATCTGATAAAGGATTTCATACAATTCATGATCATGCATATCATACAGTACCTATTCTTGGTGGACTTTGGGGGAAAAAACGTGACTGTTTACCTGAATTTGGTGTATTATTATCTCAGTGGAAACAAGAAGATCGGTGGCAAACGGATCAGGAGTTTTTAACGCAATCAATTTGGCCGTTAGTACATTCTGATACATTAAATCATGCTGAATTTCATGTCAACATTTGGCATGGAGAGTCAATTCCTATGCATAGAAATGGCAGAGAGTTTATTGGTGCCACTTATAATGAAAATGACGTGATTGATCCAGAGCAGCAAAGGTTACTTTATGGCGGGTAAAAAGAAGTATTCTTGTAATGATCAATACTTTAGCCATATGAGCTTGAATGCTTGTTATTGGGCTGGGTTTATTGCAGCAGATGGATATGTTAATCCTGTGTCTAATAGTCTAGAAATTACCTTGTCAAGCAAAGATCGTGAGCACCTACAAAGGTTTCTTAATGACGTGTCATCAGATTCAAAAATTGAGACATTAAGAAGTAGACCAAACGAATGTCGTATTAGATTGCATGGTGTTTGTAATTGGATTGATACTCTTAAAAGGAAGTTTAATATTACTACCGCTAAAACCTATACTTTACAGCCACCAGAACTAAAAGGAAATCGTTTGTGGGCTTTTGTCATTGGTTTTTTAGATGGTGATGGATGCATTACTCAGAACCGTGGTTCTATTTCTGTTAAATTCACTGGTAACTCTAACATGCTATCTTGGTTAAAAACCTTATTTGATGACAAGTTCCCATCGTATGGTGGTCGTTATGCTAATATTGTAAACATCAATCATAGTGATTTAGCACGACGTTATGAGATTACAGGTAGACGTGCTCAAGATATTTTGAATTTTTTAAACAATATTGACGTTCCTAAGTTAGAACGTAAGTGGTGTAAAGTATGAAAGCCCTATCATTTGACGACATTTCTCTCGTGCCGCGATACAACAATATCGCTAGCCGAAGAGACGTAGACACTAGTGTTCGGTTTGGTAACCTCACACTAAGGGTTCCTGTTCTAAGTTCGAATATGGATACTGTTACTGGCCATAGAATGTCCAGAAGTATTTACGATCAAGGTGGTCTTGGTTTTTTACATCGTTTCTGTAGCATTGAAGACAACGTTACAATGTATAATGATGCTACCTTTGAATGGCAGAATACTCGAACGCCTCGTCAAAGAGACTGTGAAGCTGTTGTTTCATTAGGTGTCAACGAGGGGCTTGATCGTTTTCATGCACTCTATGAAGTAGGAGCACGTTACTTTTGTATTGATATTGCTCACGGACACAGTAAGCCCGTAGGTCAGATGGTTCAGAAGATTAAGGAGTTTGATGATGGGGTATTTGTTATTGCCGGGAATGTGTGTCACGCTACTGGTGCTGAATATTTGGCGGACAAAGGTGCCGACGCCGTTAAGGTGGGCATTGGCCCTGGGAGTGTTTGTTCTACTCGTATAAAGACTGGTTTTGGCGTGCCTCAGTTTACAGCTATCCAAGAGTGCAGTAGAGTTAATGTCTTTATCATCGCTGATGGTGGCATCCGTACCCCTGGTGACGCAGTAAAAGCTTTCGTCGCTGGTGCAGATGCAGTTATGCTTGGCGGGATGCTCGCTGGTACAGATGAAACTCCTGGAGAGATTCACGAAGAGCCCATCTGGGAAAGTGCTTCTCCTGCTGGAACTCTTACACGTAGATTCAAGAAGTTCCGTGGTATGGCCTCTAAAGAAGCTCAAGATGACTTCATGGGGACCATGAATGACTGGAAGACAGCCGAGGGTGTAGAGACGACGGTTACCGCTAAGGGACCTGTCTCCGCTGTGATTGGTGACCTGATAGGAGGTATCCGTAGTGGTTGCACATATTGTGGAGCTAACAACATACAACAACTCAAAGAAAGGGCCGCTTACGTAGAAGTTACTGCCGCTGGTCGCATTGAAGGCACGCCCCATGGCCAGGGTAAGCCATGAAAATACTGGTTTCATTTAGGGGAAACGCACAGAGTCCAGGATGGAGTACGGGGGACATGGTAGTTAAAGCACTTCGTGCCTTGGGTCATGAGGTGTTTCCATATGCGAAATATTACCAACAAAACAAATGGGTCGAAGATAGAAAATTTGCGTTAGACAACCATGAGTTTGACCTGATTTTATATATGGAATGCAACGATGGTGACCCTCAATATCACGAATTACAAACCGTGAGAGCACGTAAGACAGCGTGCTGGTTATTTGATACTTCGTATCATCAAGACCGCTACAAAAGACTAGTTGATTACTTTAGATTTGATCACCTATTTCTAGCCAATCCTCTTACCATACAAGAATATAGAGTATGGGGGTACAAGAATGCACATTATCTACCTTATGCTTGTGACCGCGAACTACATGGAAGATCACTGGAGTATCCCAAAACCCGCGACGTTGTTCTTGTTGGGTCTATCCGCGACGATAGGCGTGCTCTGGCTACTGAACTCAAGCAACACGGAGTGAAGTTAGAGTTGGTGGGAGACGTGTTCCGAGAAGACTACATTGACGCCTTGGCGTCAGCTAAAATTGTCATCAATCAAAACCCCCCTGAGGGACGTGGCCTGTTAAACATGCGTTTCTGGGAAACACAAGCAGCGGGCACGTTTGTTTTTACTGAACACTTTGACAATGAAATGAACATTGAGGCCGGTATTGACTCTCGTGCTATGCCATACGAGAGCACAGGAGAGATTGCGGCCTTTACGAAGACGTTACTGGCTCATGATGGCCCTCATAGTTTAAACGAACTGTGTAAATACAATCAATCTATTGTTTTTGAAAATCACACTTACCAAAACCGCTGTCAGGAAATGTTAAAGACGGTATTCCCTCATGAAAGCAACTGATAAAATCAGCGTTCTAATCTGCGTCCACAGTCCCGACCTGGAGCATGATCAACTATTCCAAAAGGCACTTGAATCCTTGGTACGTCAGACGTACGAGGGCTTCGAAGTTGTCATCGTATTAGACGAGTGCTGGGACGGTACTCGCAGCATCGTGGACAGTTATCGCGAAGTCCTCAATATTCGTTTTTTCGAGCGACCCAACAAACAAGGTTTAGCTGCTGCCAAGAACTTTGGATTGGGTAAATGTAACGGTGATTGGATTGCTTATCTGGATGCTGATGATGAGTATTTAGACTGTAAGATTGGCGTGCAGCGTCAATGGATGATAGAGCACTCAGATGTAGATTTCTGTGCCACTCAAGCATGGGATATTCTTGATGGATACATGGTTCCCAATTGTTTTGCTGTAACACAATATACGACTCACGAAGATATCACTGCACGACTTCCGGAAGAGAATGTACTTTGTCACGGAAGCATGATGATTCGTAAAATCGCACTGGAAAGCCTTGGTGGCTACAGTACCGATAAACTTTTGCTTGGTCGTGAGGACTGGGATCTTTGGGGACGAGCAATGAATGCTGGTTTCCGTTTTGGCAAAGTAACTGAAAGACTATACGTTTACACTCTCGGTACCAGCGTACCTCGATAATCATGAGTCATAGTGCTGCACTTTCTTACCTGTTAGAGAGTTTTGATATCACAAAACTACAACCGCTCGTGGTGGACATTGGTGCTGCCGATGGGCGTTATACTAGTAACTCTTATCCTTTGATTATGGATCATGGGTGGCATGGTGTGCTAATTGAACCACAAATACAACAACTGGATCGGGCAAGAGCATATCATGCAGATCATTTAGACAGAGTGACGTTTTTTCCTAGTGCTGTTTGTGAACAAGATAGCATAGCAACGTTGTTTCTGCACCCAAACGATGGGGATGGTATGACAACTTGTAATCATGGTTCTTCGTTGTTACCGATACCTGGATCTCGTGTTCAGACTACGATTAGTACCATGTCGTATGACAGTTTGGTAGACGTTGTTGATTTTGACACCGTTGGCTTGTTGTCTATTGACGCAGAGGGATATGACATGGAAATTTTAAGAGGGATTTTTGAAGCTACTAAGTCCAGGCCACAGGTAATCATTTCAGAGACGGATTATTTTTTACGCTCTCCCCAAAGAGACGAGAGGATAGCTTTCTTGACTGATTATGAGTGTATCTATAACAATGAAGATCAGATTTTTGTTCACAAGACACTGCAACAATGAAAGTACTATACGTTGGACTGCTGTATAACTACGGCAAACAAGAAGAAGGATGCTCTTATGAGCATTTCAACCTTGAGGCTGGTTTTAAGGACTGTGCCGACAGGGGAATGTTTGAAGTCAATTACTTGTATCCAGACAGTTCTCCTGATGTTCATCGGGCTGCTACTGAAATGGTTCTAGAGGGCGACTATGATGCTATTTTTCATGTAGCATTCAATGAACACCTAGATTTCCCTGAGGGGGCAGCGAAGCTAGCTTTGAAAAAAGATATTCCTGTCATTCAGTGGGACTGTGATGCCTCGTGGCGTTTCTCTAACTGGATTGCTCCGAGAAAAGATCGTGTCAGTCACTTTGTGACCACGCACTCTGGAACGATGGACTGGTACAAGCAACAGGGCATGAATGTGCTGCGATCTCAGTGGGGTGGTTCTCCGTACTATCATCCTCAGGGGAACGAGAAGATTTACGACGTGACCTTTGTTGGTCAGAAGCACGGCATCATGCCTGGTGGTCGCTTCTTGAGAGCAGAATACGTTGATGCTATCATGAATGCTGGCATCAGCATTGACCTGTTTGGCAACTACTGGGACGGATACGAGAATTGGCACGGGTACCAAACAAACTTCCTTGATATGATTAAGGTGTTTGATCAGAGTAAGATTTGCTTGAATCTATCCAACCCGTGGCACCATGGTTCGATGCCGCAAATCAAGGGGCGTCACTTTGAGATTCCTCAGAACGGTGGTATGCAGATTTGTACTCCCGCAGATGACCTCGCCAGCTACTTTGTAGACGGCGAAGAGATTGTCGTTGCACAGGGTACAGATGATCTAATTGATAAGCTCAAGTACTATCTTGAGCATCCTGACGAACGGGAAGCAATTGCTCAGGCTGGTAGAGCACGGATGCTCAAGGAACACCAGTGGCATCATCGTCTTGAGAATATATTTAAAGAAGTGGGCGTACTATGAAAAACTTAATTCAAGACTGGCATAACTCTTATGATGAAAGCAAAATAGGTTTTCAAGAGTTGCCAGCTAATATGAGATTAGCAGCGGGATTAAAGCCGTATTATATCATTTCACAAGGTGGATGTGGCACTACATACCTTCGTTCTTTTTTAGAGCGTTATTGTTACGGTGATCACATGGGATATAGTAGTCGATTTGGTGGTTGTTCTTGGAATGAGCATAGTAAAAACCCTAACGTTGGCAATAAAAACATCCTATATGTATATGGTAATCCATGTGATGCCACCATGTCTTTTTATGGACGTGCTTTTATGGAAGTATCAGATCATGCCAATAGGATAGGTGGTGATGTAAACGGCTTATTAAGCAATAGGCCGTGGACACTAGAGAAATATGTAACCAATGGGGTTGACTATTTTCAGTTAGAAGATCACTTTAGAACTTGGTTAGATTTTGATCAACGTGACTATAAAATAATGTTCGTGAAGTATACAGAGCTACCAATTCACATTGAAGCGATATTGGATTGGTTGGGATTTTCCAGTGAACAAGCCAAGCATTTTGTTTTTAAAGAAAGAGGATCAAAATGGCTTCAGCAAAACAAAATAATAACTGATGGCTTCAAGTCTATGTTTTCAACTTACCTAGAACTACAAGATAGTTTGCCAGGAAATTTTATACTATGAAAGGACATAACCCGTATAAGGACACCCCCGATAACCATGACTTCATGACAGAAGATCATATCGCTGGTTTCCTTCGTAATCATCGAACAGGCATTGATAACCTGGGGCGTCATGCCTTGGGGCGTATTATTAACACATACGATAACCCCACAGTTATAGACGCTGCGTGTGGTACGTGTGTTAACTGGGACGTATTCCAGCGTATGGGCGTACAATGCCAGTACACTGGTGTAGATCGTACCGAGGGCATGCTGACTGAGGCCGCTAAACGATATGCGGACATCACGGTTGCTCAGGGGTATGTTCAAGAACTGCCCTTCGATGACGGTGAAGCAGATATCGTAATCATGCGTCATATCGTAGAACACCTTCAAGAAGGGTACGAAGACGCCATTAGGGAAGGTCTCCGTGTTGCATCCAAGGAATTGATTCTCGTGTTCTTCCTGGATCCATCCGATAAAGACGAGGATGTGATCCAGGAGTCTGATCCGGATGACAATGGTTGTACATATTTCTGGAACACATACAGTTGGTCCAAGTTTACGAACTTCGTTGCCAGCTTGGGTGTGCAAATGAAACACGATCACATTGTTACTCCTGGTGCTGCTGCCGCAGACACGATTGTTAGGCTAATCAAATGAAACTCAACCTAGCTAGTCACGGTGACAACCGAGAGGGATATGTCAACATTGATTTTGACCATCCCACGGCAGACCTTAAGTGTGACGTAACAGAGTTACCCATGAAAGAAGGGGAGGTTGATGAGATCCTTGCCTATCACATTTTAGAGCACTTTAGGGCTGGAGACTATGAGCCTCATCTGTCTAATCCAATCAACCCTAAGACCGCAAAAGAAGCTTTAGAGGAATGGCACCGTGTTCTTAAGGTAGGTGGCAAGCTAGAGATCAAGGTTCCGGATTTTGTCAAAATCGTATGGTTGTATCAGAACTTCCCTCAATGGGGTCGTGCTGACAGTCCTGTTCTTGGCCCATTCAAGAATTTCTCAGACTGGATTGTATCCAATGGACAACATCAGTGTTTATTTGACAAGGATACTATGACCGCACTACTACAGTCCGTAGGCTTTGTGAATATTAGTTTTTTAGATGGTGCCCCTCAACCGTTTGTTGGTCGTGAGAACCTGGAGATGTATGTCGTATGTCACAAATAGACGTAAGCTATGGTATCCTGCACTATAACCCTAGTAGCAGCGTAGAGGCTCGTGACGCTTTCATTCGTGCGGTTGATAGTCTTGCGGAAAACCGCAGTGACAATCTTACGTCGGAAGTTTTTATCATTGATCAGGGTAATCCACACAGAGAGATTGAAACTGGTCAAGGACTAGCAAAACGTCATGGCTTTAACTTCATTTCCTTGAAGGAGAACGTTGGCATTAGTCGCGGTATCAACTTGATTGCTGGTATGGCCCGTGGTAGATACGTATCTTTGGTTACGTCGGATGTATTTTTCACAGAAGGGCTAGATGAGTCTCTAATCGGAACGCTTGAGCGACACCATGACATCTGGCAGATTTGTCCTACGTCAGACAAGTCAGATATTCCTTATCAAATTGAAGGCTTTGCATCTGGCGGTGTTGTACTCACGTTAGCACAAGAATTAACCATTCAGTTTTGGCCACGACACGTTTTTGATAGAGTAGGCTATTACGACGAGCGTTGGAAGGCGTGCTATGAGAATCTAGATTATGCTCTTCGTATTTTTCTAGCCGGTGGTTATGCTGCCATTAGCCATGAGGCTTTTTGTCCACACGATTATCATATGTGTGTTCGTACCGGAGCCCGTGAGCATTCTTATGACGATTATATTGGTAACAATGGTGAGTTCTATCCTACACCCTTGCAAGCCATGTGGGAATCCAAGTGGCCGGGACTCAAACACTTGATTGATCTCTATACTCCATTGACACATGATAGTAATCGTGTACAGGAAACCATGATAGCTCATTACAAGAATAACATCTTCTTACCTTACGTTCAAAATGCAGGTTATTAATTACGACCCTCAAGAGTATCCGTTTTGTGGCCTTGTTGGCGACATTTTTAAGTGCAACAACCTGATGTTGTTACATCAGCAGGCAGAAAATGAATACCAAATCGCCGCTCCTGGAAAAGACCAAGGTACGGAGTTTCACAAGCGTTTCTACGAGTCGTGTGATCCTGACTTTCTTACGCTGTATCGTTCGTTCGTGTCGCTAGTGGGTGATATCTATTTCAAGGACAGGGAATTCTTATACCAGCGTGTTCCCACCTTCCGTGTACAGTTACCCAATAATAAAGCAGTAGGTGGTGTGTCACACAGAGACAAAGACTATAACCACCCAAGCAAAGAGATAAACTTTCTTGTGCCTCTCACTTCAATGGTAGGTAGCAACTCGTTATTTGTGGAATCTATTGAAGGATTGCGTGACTTCAAGATGCTTGAGCTTCATCCCGGTGAAGTCCTGCGTTTTGACGGTGCCAATTTAGAACATGGAAATCTGCCTAATACCTCTGGCTGGACACGGGTCAGCTTTGACTTCCGTATTCTTGCTGTCTCAGACGCAAACGAACTGTCCGATAAATCTTCCGTGTCACACGGTTTGAAGTTCGCAGAAGGCGAGTACTACGCATCATCATTGACGCTATGAAAACGTTCACCTTTCCTGGTCGCATGGGCGATCTTTTGATGCAGTGGCCAGTGGCATATCAATGGCACAAGAAGACAGGAGAGCAGTTTCGTGTTGTTACTTGTGAGCACTGGAACATGCCACGTATGTTGCCTTTGCTTGAAACTCAGAAATGTGTGGCAGAGGTGACTGTCATGAGCGGCATCATTAATGACGACTCGTGTGGTGGACAGCCGTGGCATTTTAATCTTAAAGAGGATCCCGATTACTTTCACATGGGGTATCAGGATCGTCCCAATATGCAGCTTACTGACTTTACGTTAAAGTATTTTCCAGAACCACTGGATCGTGATGCTGTCTTGAACGAAGCCTCCCTAGATATGGGAGAACGTAACCCGCAGAACTACTGCGTGTTCTTCGCTAAGCCGCATCAGAACTGGGAAACAGCACTAGAGCTTATGCAAAAAGTGACAGATAGGTTTGATAAGGTCTATGTGATTGGTTTACCAGAAGATTTGTCATATATTTGCCAGAATGTTCCTGACACTTGTTGGCAAAAATGGCATAATGTAGATAGTAAAACTCCTGATCTGCTAAGTGACGCAAGACTCATTAGGGACGCACGGGTTGTCATAACGATCAATAGTTTAGTTCCTACAATCAGTAATGTTTTAAAGGTTCCGACCGTAGTGGTTCATAGAGCACAGCCATTTCAGACGTACAGCAACACTGGTCCTAACCAGTTTAACTTTTTCCCCGCTCACAGGCATGACTTTGCCCCAGCACTTGAATTTCTAGATAATGTCTGATACGCCCGGTAGCCTAGTAGACAAGTTGATCACTGTTGATCAGAAGTTATGGCATAATCAGGAGCTTTTGTATACTATCCGCAGGATGACATACGAAGAGTTCCTTGAACGCTTTAGCTCAGATGGTCAACGCGAACTATACGATTGGTTGCGGAAAATGAGCGACCTGAACACACAGAGAAACCAGTTGATTGATGAATTTGATCAGACATTAGCCAGTGCAATTGAAACTGGCGACGTGTCACGCATCGTTCAACGCAAACACAAAACTGCACCAGATGCGAACTAATTTTCAAGAAGACATTGCTGCCGCCAACGCTCGTAGGTGGGATGGCATGAACTTTTACGGCCAAATGCAGGAGGATTTCTTCTTGCATGAATACTATTTCAAGGGTGTCCGTGACGGATACGGTATAGAAGTAGGTGCAACAGATGGCCACGAGTTTAGTAACACTCGATTCTTTGAGGAGCACATGGGATGGGACGTACTCTGTATTGAGGCCAATCCCAACTACGAACGCATCCTAAAAGAGCGTCGTCGTCGTGCCGAGTGTCCTCTGGCTTCCTCTGATAAGTACGGTCTAGCGACTTTTGAGATTGTAGAGCTTCAAGGCAACAACCAAACCGCGTGCAGTTCTCTTCGGGTTGACGAACGTCTCATCGAGGCTCACGCCCACCTTATTAATCGTCGTTTCAAGGTAGAAGTTCCTATGGAGACACTGGAACAAACGCTTGCTCGTCAAGAGAACCCTATGCCGCGTCTGGATTTGGTGTCTATTGATGTAGAAGGGACAGAGCTTGATGTTCTCAAGGGGTTTGATATTGAAAGATGGAAACCGAAAGTGTTTATCATCGAAAACAACTACGAGGATGATGACTGTCGTAACTATCTTGCTGACCTAGGTTATGAGCACGATTTTTACTACCACGTTAATGACTTTTTCATCCTAAAAGACTAATGAAGTGTAGATCATGTGGCACGAGTGGGGCAAAGACCCTATTGGACTTAGGTACGCATTATGTATCTGGGTTTTATGATAGCATTAGGACTGATATTCCTAAGGCTCATATGGCATTAGTACAATGCGTAGAGTGTTCGTTAGTGCAGTTGATCGAAACGCCAGATCAAAACTCTCTGTATGAAGAGTACTGGTATCGTTCCAACACCAACCCGTCTATGGTGCGTGCCCTAAAGGACGTTGTGAATATAGCCACTACTTGGGCTCCTGCACTTGAAGACGGAGACGTTGTACTGGACATTGCTTGCAATGATGGTACTCTTTTGTCACACTATCCCGCTGGAGTAGTACGTGTTGGCATTGATCCGTCTAACGTTGCTCGTGAAGCTGATTGTGACTTTTTTGCTAATGAGTTTTTCAGTAAGAATGCTTACGAACAAATCGTACCTAGTAAGAAAGCAAAGATCATCACGTCTATTGCTATGTTTTATGACTTGCCAGATCCGCATACGTTTGCAGAAGACGTGGCTGCGTGCCTGGAAGATGATGGAGTATGGATTGTGCAGCTTAGCTACACGCCTCTCATGTTGGATCAGAACGCCTTTGATAACATCTGTGCTGAGCATCTAGAATACTACACGCTACAGTCATTGGAGTATATCACAAAAGGAACAGGGTTTCGTATTGCTGATGTTACATTGAACGACACAAACGGTGGTAGCTGTTGTGTCGTTTTGGTCAAGAATAGTAATGAACTTAAGCATGTACCCCTATACCTGCGTCAGATTGGTCAGTATCGCTTAGATAGCTACAGATTACTTGAGAAAGACAGGGGTTATAATGACGCAAGTCAATGGGCGGCTTTCGCTAATAGAGTTAGTCTAGAGCGGTTTGCTCTAAAAGATAGCATTAACACTTGGCGTGCAGCAGGTAAGACCGTCTATGGATACGGTGCTTCGACCAAGGGTAATACTCTTTTGCAGTACTATGATCTTGGTCCGGATGATATCACCGCGATTGCCGAGAAGCAACCACAGAAGTACGGTAAGCTGACCGCTGGATCATGGATCCCTATTATCTCTGAGGACGAGCTTCGTGCCGCCAAGCCAGACTACGTTATTGTTTTCCCGTGGCATTTCAAGGACACTTTCTTGGAGCGTGAAAAAGAACTGATTGAATCTGGTACCAAATTTGTGTTTCCGCTGCCTACGTTTGAGGTAATAGGATGAAAGTATTAATTACAGGAGCTAATGGTTTTGTTGGCAAACATGTTGTCAAAGAACTAGAGGGCAAGCACGAGCTTCTGACGCCTTCGCGTCAGGAGTTGGACCTATTACGTCTTGGTGATCTCCAAGAAAATGGCGGTTCCGAATACATCAATCGTCATAAGCCAGACGCCATTGTGCATCTTGCCGCCACTTGTGGTGGTATCGGTATCAATAAGGACAACCCCGGTAAGTTCATCTATGAAAACCTACAAATGGGCATTAATGTTTTGGAGGCAGCCAGGATAGCTGGTGTCTCCAAAGTTGTTAATTTGGGTACCGTTTGTGCTTACCCCAAGCATACTCCTGTTCCTTTTAAAGAAGAGGACATTCACAACGGTTATCCAGAAGAGACCAATGCTCCCTATGGTATCGCCAAGAAGACCATCATGGAAATGGGGGATGCATACTCCCGCCAGTATGGTATGAGTGTCACCAATCTCGTGCCCGTGAACATGGCGGGAGAGTGGGATAACTTTGATGAGTACAGTTCTCATGTGATCCCTGCACTCATCAAGAAGTTTGAATCACCGACAGTAGATCTTGCGGCAGAAGGACTTGGTGGTCCCCATCACAACCTTAACCCACGAGTGACTCTATGGGGCACTGGAAGTGCCTCACGAGAATTCTTATTTGCTGGTGATTGTGCTAGAGCGATTGGAATTGCTCTAGTGAAAGACACTGGTCCCGCACCTATTAACTTAGGCACAGGCCAAGAGATTACCATCAAGGAACTCGCGGAAATGATCAAACGAGTCGGTGGCTATGACGCCGAAATCGTTTGGGATGACAGTAAGCCAGATGGACAACCTAGACGTTGCCTGGATGTGACTAGGGCAAAAAACAGACTAAAATGGGAAGCAACCACTTCGTTAGAGGAGAACCTTCGTCGTACAATCGACTGGTATAGAAAAAATGGGTAGAAAGGTATTCTTAGATGTTGGATGCAACACTGGTCAGTCTTTAGAGGCTGCACTTGATTTTGATTTTGATGTCATTTATTGTTTCGAACCAGTGAAACAGTATTGTGACATGTTGAAGAATGGCACTTTGTCGTCTAATCGCGGTAAAGACGGTGCTGACTACATAGAGCAGCAATACGATCAGAGTAGAGTTGTTGTTTGTCAGTACGGACTATGGGTTAAAGATGAAGTATTAACTATTTATAGTCCTCACACTATGGCCGCCTCTGTTTTTTCTGATCATCAGGACAATGAAGGCGGTAGTGAAGATTGTAATTTCGTAAAAGCATCAGACTGGTGTAAGAAGAACTTGCAAGAAGATGATTTTGTTGTCATGAAAATGAACTGCGAAGGAAGCGAGTGTACCATTTTGGATCATCTTGTTGACCAAAAGGCAGTACATTATATTGATCATGTCATGATTGATTTTGACGCTTACAAAATTCCTTCTCAAGCACATAGACCCCAATGGACAGTGGCAAAGCTTGCAAAGTACAATGTAGACTTTACTCTGTGTGATGACGTAATGAGAGGTTCAACACATTACGACCGTATTTGTAGTTGGTTAGAAGAAAGAGTACCACAGGTAACAAAGAATGTCTAAAACAGCAATGATTACTGGCATCACTGGCCAGGATGGGTTTTACTTAGCCCACTATCTACTAGAGTTGGGTTACCGTGTCGTAGGGTTAGTACGTCGTACGTCTATCCCCACGAATTCACGACTGCGTACCTTACGTGGTAGCCCTAACCTTCACTTGATTCATGGTGACATCACCGACATTTCAAGCATTCAAAAAGCCGTTAAGGAATTCAAGCCTGATGAGCTGTATAATTTAGCCGCACAGAGCCATGTAGCAATGTCATGGGAGTACCCGATTGCTACCTCTGAGATTACGGGTATTGGCGTACTGAATTGCCTTGAGGCCATCAAGCAAGAGAAGCCTGACTGTAGGTTTTATCAGGCTGGTAGTAGCGAGCAATTTGGTAACTCTATTGACGAGGCATGGCAAGCTGACGGGAGAAATTGGCTCAATGAAGAGTCAGATATGGAGCCTGAGTCTCCCTATGCAGCAGCCAAAGTGTTTGGATATAATATGACCCAAGTGTACCGTAAGTCGTTCGATATGTTCGCGACCTGCGGTATCCTTTTTAATCATGAGTCTCCGTTGCGTGGCGAAGAGTTTGTTACTCGCAAGATCACGAGCAACCTTGCTCGCGTCAAGTGGGGTCTACAAGAATATGTGGAGCTTGGCAACATGGACGCCTGCCGCGACTGGGGTTTTGCAGGCGACTACGTGCGTGCTATGCACGCCATGTTGCAGCACGACACACCTGATGACTTTGTGATCTCCACAGGTAAAACCTATTCGGTACAGCGTTTCTTCAACGACTGCTGCAACTGGTTTGAACTAGACCCACAGAAGGTCTATAAGATTAACCCTAAGTATATGCGTCCCAATGACGTGGAAGTACTCCTGGGAGATAGCTCGAAAGCACAGAATGTATTAGGGTGGAAGCCACAATGCGACTTCGAAGAGCTAGTGAACAAGATGTGTCAGTATGACTATCATCTACAATCCCCTGACCCCTCAGTGTATCGGAAGGCCGATGAATTTCTTTTTTAAAGGTAAGCAAGATGAATAATGATGAGGAGCAGGCCATTAGTGATCGTGAGAAACGAGCATGGCAGGCTAATAAGAATCGTGGGAGAACGAGAGTTCGCCCCACGTTAGATCGTGTACAGCGTATTGAATTTCTAGAGCTAATTGCTCAGATGTCTGGTCGCAGTGTGTTTGAACGTAAGTTGTCTTTGAATTCAGTAGATGTTGAATTCTATAAGCAAGAGCTTGATGTTGAGAGTCCAGATGAAGCTCGTAGGTTAGCAAATAAACTTAAGAGACAGGGCGATGACGAGCGTGAGGCTAAGCTTTTAGAGCAAACACAAAAGATTCGTGAAGCAGAAGAAGTAGCCCAGGCAAGACTTGAAGCACTAGAGACTAGACGTGCATCCGAAGAGATTTCGAAGCCACGTAAGAAGATTGATGGTGACAAGATTCGTCAAGATGACGCAGATCGTCAACGTCGTTTTACTGAGCAGCAAAACAGTGTAGAGATTACCGCTAAAGAGTGGCATCTACCCATGGAGTCTGACTCTGGTTCTCAATATGAGCAAACCGATAGGTTTCGTCGTGAGATTATGTATCGCGGGTTGTCGTTCGTCAACAACAAGTATGGCACTACGTCTAACCAAGTGAAGATTGAAGCTCAGCGACTAGGATTGTCCATTAATTGGGACATCGTTAAGCGATAATGAAAATGACGAAGGAAAACCTTGAGGGGTTATACGAAACCATGTCACTAGCTGAGATGGCAGAACACCTCAACATGGCACGGTCTACGTTGTACTATCATATGCGTAAACTGGGTGTACAAAGACGTTCTAAGAGTGAGGCACAGACGCAACACTTAAAGAACTCTGCTCATCAAAGGACTGGTAAAAACCATTCTAATGATACCAAGGAAAAAATTTCAGAAGGGACTCGTCGCTTCTGGGACTCTACCGAAGGTCAGGAACAAAAACGACGATTAGGAGAACTTCGTCGTGAAGAGTGGGATCAACGCTCTCCCAAGCAGCGTTCGCGTGTGCTCAGCCGTCTTCGTACGGCAGATCGCCCAACCCCAGGCAATCTTTCACGTTTTGGTGAAAAGCTCGCCGTGTTCTTGGGCGAAAAAGAGGATGTAACTACCGGAATCAGGCTAACACCTGGGCACGTTTCTGATATCATTCTAGAAGCTCGGAAGGTAGTGATCGAACTGATCCTGCCTGTCTCCGTGTACGGTGACGAGCAAGAGACCAAGATCGAGGGAAGATATAACCGGCTCATCGATCAGTTGAATGATACAGGTTATCGAGTAGTAGTTATTGAGGACCGTTCAAATTCTATCTCGCAGGCACGTTGCCAACGAGTGTATGATGAACTACTTCAGTTTTTCGAGAACAAGACCTTACAACGACTGACCATAGTGTCATAATGATAGCATGACTAGACAAATCAAAGACCTGTTTGCAACTAACTGGTGCGACGAACTTGAGGCTGGCGACAAGGCCACCCGTAAAGAAGGGAATGAGGAAATGGAGGTCGTCCTGTTGGCTGGCCTGCAACGACTTGCTCGTGACGCTGGCATCTGTCGGCAGGCGTGTGTGATTCAAACACACGAAGGCAAGTCAACTCTGGTGCAAGCGATCTTCACCTCTGTTTTTAAAATGGAAGACGGAGAGGTGGAGTTTGTTGGTACTGCCGACTGCAACAGCAAGAACGTTAGTGGTAAATTTGCATCTTATCCTACTGCCGTTGCAGAGTCTCGTGCGGAAGCACGTTGTCTTCGCAAGGCACTAGGTATCCGTATGCTGTCTTCCGAAGAGATTGGCTTCCGCGAAGGGGCCGGTGCTATTGAGGCTTCGCCTAAGGGTAAGGTTGGTAGCTCTGTCGTGAAGGCTATTGAGAAACTCTGTACCGAACGCGGCGTTGACGCTGTGCAAGTACTAGAGAAGGTGGTGGACGGTGATCGTGCATCAACTATTTTTGAGCTATCTGAACTTACCACAGCGGAAGGGCAGAGTGCAATGGCGTGGCTGAACGAGCAGAAGCCCGTCAGTACTAAATCGAAACGTGACGCTAGGAAAGCGGAACTAGAAGCAAAACAATAATCATGGCTAAAGTAACAGTGAAATCCGGCAGTGTGACTGTCGAAGCAGAAGGACAGAAGGAACTTTTCGAGCTTCTTGCAACTTATCAAGAAGTATTCGGAGCGTCCAAGTGTGGTGGTTGTGGTAAAGACAACCTTCGCTACGCTGTCCGCGAGCAAGAAGACTCGAAAGGAAAGAAGCAGAAGTACTACGAACTACGTTGTCAGGACTGCTTTGCCAAGCTTCCGTTTGGTCAGCATAATGATTCTCCGACGCTGTTCCCCAAGAGGTGGGTACGTTGGGACAAGGCCAACAACGTCGAGGTTGAACTGTAATGGAGTTCGGTGACTATCAGAAGCAGTCTGCTAGTACTGCTATCTATCCTGGTCAGGGCGAAGTTCTGGGGCTGGCTTACGTCGGCCTTGGGCTTGGAGAGTCCGGTGAAGTTCAGGGTAAGATCAAGAAGGTTATTCGTGATGACGGTGGCGTGATCTCTGATGAGAAGCGTGCAGCTATCGCTAAGGAACTTGGTGATATGCTATGGTACGTGAGTCAGACCGCTAGCGAGATTGGCGTAAGTCTTGACGACATTGCCGAAGACAACCTAGATAAGCTCGCTTCGCGAGCGGAGCGTGGGGTACTTGGTGGTAGTGGCGACGAACGATGAAAAGACTCAATCAAAAACCTCAGGACAAAAGAGTGTTCAGTTGTCCTCAGTGTAAGAAGTATCGCATGACTCGTCCGCTTGACTATGTGGTCAACGAGACGAAGCAAGAATACAAGACGAAGGACAAGGACACGATTGAGTTGTTTGTCGATATTTGTGAATCCTGCAAGGCTCGCAATAACCGACAGTATTTCGAGCCCTCCAAGGCTGATATTAAACGCATCCTAAAAGCAATGCAAGAAGACGCCAAGCTTGGCGAGGACCAGTCGCTAGAAGATCTCCTATAATGGCAAGCCACAACAACTACTGGTTCCAGACGTGCCCGACTCGACACAAAGTTTCGTCGGGCATCGTTCGAAATGTAGACGTATTAATCATCGGTGGCGGGGTCGCCGGTATCAATATGCTTTACAATTTGATCAACGCTGGAGTAACTAATACTTATCTCGTTGAAGAATCGACCGTAGGTGCACACGCCTCGGGTCGAAGCAGCGGTCAACTCATGTTTCGTGGTTCAAAACTCTTTCATGAGTATGGCGACGAGGCGGGTGCCGAGTACATGAGCTTTATCAAAGAAAACAACATGCGTTTTCTCAAGGGTTTACGTGTTGTGAACTTTGATACAGACCTACGTGACACTGGCGGTCTCAGGCTAGCCATTGACGAAAACGAGCTAGAAAAACTAGAGATTGAGTCAGAGTTTATTCGCGTACACGCTGGTCTCGACTGTCCTATACTGACAAAACAGGACGTAGAGGGGATGTTGCCCCAAACGGGTTTTGTTGGTGGCATGTTTGTGCCCACGGAAGCTACGTTTAATCCTTACAAAGTCGTCAATGGTTTGAGGGAGTTGGTAGAAAATAAAGGGTCGCGTGTTCTAACTGACTGTCAAGTTACCAGCGTCACACCAGACGCTAAAGGGTTCAGTGTTTCAATTCGACACAAGGGAACTATTCGAGCTAAAAAGGTAGTTTATGCGATCAATGCTTATACGTCAGAGCTATTACCTGAGCTTGCAGAGTCCCTGACTCCGTTTCGAGGTCAGATGATTGCTACAGATTATCTCGAAGATCAAATTTTACCTTCGATGAGTATGACCTGTAATGATTGTAACGAATATTTTCGAGTACATAATGGTCGTCTTGTCGTTGGCGGAATGAGACACGCAGTTAGAGGAAAGCAAATAGGACTAACCAACGACGGAGAGTTAAGTCCTGTTGTATTCGATAAGCTTCGCGATTTTGTGTCTGGTGCATTGCCGCATATTAAAAATGTAAAATTCACGCACTCATGGTCTGGAATCATGTGTGCTACGCCAGACGACTTACCGCTTATTGGTGCCTTGCCCAATCGCCCCAATGAATTTATTCTAAGTGGTTTTAATGGTTATGGTTACGGTCATGCATTACACGGTAGCATGATCGTCCGAGACTTAATTGTTTCGGGGGAGTCCAAACGTCCTGGTACACAACTATTTGACCCCGCAAGATTTTAATGACTAGAGCTTTAGCTGACCATAATTACTGTTCGTACTGCGATTGCGATGTTGTTAACGATCACTGGTATTGGCAAAAGTCAAATAAAGTTAAGGGCGACGGTTACTGGAAATGTAAGCAGCAAAACCGCGACAACGCTAAGCGGTGGCGTTTGAATAACTTAGACCGTATGCGGTTGCGTTCACATTTTGATCAAGACAGGAAACACCTTAGAGAATTTGATCTTGATCTTGATTTTTATCGTACTCTTATTAAGCAGCCGTGTTTGTATTGCGAAACACTGCCCGCTAATGGGGTTGACCGAAAAGATTCTGGGATCGGGCACATAAAGACTAATTGTGTGCCTTGTTGTGCCAAGTGTAACATAATTTTAGGCGACATACCATTTTCGGCAAAGCTAGAACTGAGCAGCGGACTTCGTAACATACACACGAAGGGATTATTAAATAACTGGGAAGTACCATCCAAAAGACGATCATGAAACTAGAAGGACTATCACGAGACATTTTCTTACAACGTTACGCCATGCCAGGAGAGGATTCCTGGACACAATGTGCTAAACGTGTCTCGGAGAACATTGCTACCGTTGAGATAAACGGTGCCGCCCAGGAGTGGGCAACAAATTTTGAGTCAGTGATCGACGCTGGCGACTTCATGCCTGGGGGACGCATCCTTTTTGGAGCAGGCAGACGCCAGTTCAATATGCTTAACTGCTATCGTCTTCACCCAGAAGATACAGTAGAGTCTATTGGCAAGATGATCAGTGACACCTACCTAATTTCATGTGGTGGCGGTGGCATCGGGTACAACTTCTCGTCTATTCGACCCAAGGGCGACGACATTCAGACGATTAGGAACTCTGCCCCTGGTGCCGTCTCCGTCATGAAGATGGTCAACGAGGTTGGCAACCACGTACGCAGCGGCAAGAATCGCCGTACCGCACTAATCGCCATTCTCAATGTTGATCACCCTGATCTTTTCGAGTTCCTGCACGTTAAGCTAGACCTTGCACAACTCACTAACTTTAATATTTCGGTTGGCATCACAAACGATTTCATTAAAGCGGTAAAGAAAAACAAGCCGTGGGTATTTAAGTTTAACGGACGCACCTATCACCAGTACCACATGAGACGAGTAAGTCCTGACGGTACCGAAACGATCAAGGTGATTGCTTTAAATGAAGAAGATGCAGTGGGACGTGCCCAGACTCATCACCGTATCACCCAGGACGACAAGTTCACTCACGTTAGGCAAGTGGACATTATGGCAGCGGATATCTGGGAGACCCTGATGACCAACGCCTGGAAGAGTGGAGATCCCGGCATCTATAACTTGGACCTCGCCAACACGTTTACTAATGTTTCTTATTTCGAGGACTTGGATTCTCCGAATCCATGCGGTGAGATTCCGTTGCCCCCTTATGGCAACTGTTGTCTCGGACACATCAACTTGTCCAACATGTTCTCAGAGAAGACTGGTGACGTGAACTGGAAACGCTTTGCCAAAGCTATTCGATATGGCGTTCGTTTCTTGGACGATGTTTTGACAGCAAATCATTACCCTATTCCTGAGTGCAAGACCGCTGGCGAACGTACTCGTCGTATTGGTTTGGGCGTGACAGGACTGCATTATCTCCTGCTAAAGCTGGGGCATGTGTACGGTGACGAGAGGTGTCTTGAGTTCCTAGACAGACTGTTCGCTACGTTCCGTAACGAAGCTTACAAGGCGTCCATTGAGCTTGCCAAAGAGAAGGGTGCATTCCCTGAGTTTGACGTTGAGAAGTTTTCGCAGGAAGAGTTTTTCCAGCAGCTACCTCCACGTATTCAGAACGCCATTAAGAAGTACGGTATTCGTAACGCTGTAAGTCTAACGATTGCACCGTGTGGTACGAACAGTATGGTGCTGAACGTTTCCTCTGGAGTGGAACCGATCTTTGCTCCTCTATATGAAAGACGATTCCGAGAGGGGAATGTGACTCGTAAGGAGGTCGTTACTGACGCTCTGTTTGCTGAGTTCTATAGTCAAGGTAGGGAGATGGAGCATTTCCGTGGTTCTCATGACATTTCTGTTGAGGATCACCTAGCGGTTCAGTCTACGATTCAAAAGTATATTGACTCCGCGATCTCCAAGACGACGAACCTACCTAAAGATTACCCTGTTGAAAAATTGAGCGAGGTCGTCTTAGAGCAAGCTCCGTACGTCAAGGGTTTTACGATTTATCGTCAAGGGTCTAAGGGGGGCGAGCCTTTGAAGCCGCTCGATATCTCTAACCCCACCAAGCTGGAAGCCGCTATGAAGAAAGCTGGAGTTGAAGTACTATCAATCGAAGCTTGTCGTGGTGGAATTTGCGAAATCTAGATAACACGACAGACCATTCTGCGTATAATTGAAACATGACACAACCCCAATCGAAAGAGAAGTATATTCTAACCCATCCCAAAGACGAGAGCAATGAGGATATTCTGTATCGCTTCATGCTGACCCTCAACAGGCGGCTTGCCGAAAAGGTTGGCAGTGAGACTATCGAGTCGCGTCTACTTAAGGCTATCGGCACGTTGGATGGTGTTGATGGTATGCAACAAGGCGGCATGTACACCATTGAAGTGGTTATTGCTCGCACGTTTGATCCCGCAGAAGTTATCACGGAACTCAAGCGTCGTTTGGACGATGATGTTCTAAGCGAAATCATTACCCCTAACAAAAAGATCATTGTCTGATGTATTACACTCCCGCAGTCGTGATTCCTGGTAAGCTCGCACACATCACACTGGCCATGGCTCAATCCATGGCCAAGAGTGCTGGCACTTACGTCATGGACGACAACTTTAAGATCATTAAAGATTACCGCAAAGATGCAAAGCCACAATAACTCTGTTGAGTTAGTTGGTTTCTACGGCAGTGACGAGTCCCACGCACTTAGTGCGTGGACTTCTACTAGTAGGGACTTAACTGATGACAAGCGTGGCCGGATGGATAAGATGTTGAACACTCTTGCCTCCGCAGGTCACCACACTCCTTTCGAGAAAAGCACGCTTCACTTTTTAGTAAAGAGTGATATCGCTAGCCACATTCACATCATTAAGCACCGTATTGGTGTCAGTGTGAATGCTGAGTCTGCTCGATATAAAGAATTGAAAGAAGATCAGTTCTACATTCCGTGCGACTGGCCCGAAGATATGGCAGAACAGTTTGCTTTTGATATGTTGGCACAGTATGACAGATATCATGAGGTGCTTGAGGAACTTGTAGACCGTGGCATGGATAGGAAACGAGCCAAAGAGTCTGCACGCTTCTATCTGCCGTACGCAAATCAGATTGTCTCTGATGTATCATTCAACTTCCGATCCTTTATGCATTTTCAAGGCTTGAGAAATAGCGAACATGCACAAAAGGAAATTCGTTACATTGCACAGGACATGCTAAAGCTCGTTAGAGAGACCGGCATGTTTGACCTTTCCTTAAACTCTTTTGGTTACTAATATGAATAAACTATTCTCTTTTCTAGCTGTTGGTGCCCTCCTTGTTGGAGCGGCATTTACTACTCCTGCTCCTGCTCAGATGACTGCGACAGCAATCCCTATTGGGTGTTGCCGTATTAACCCTGACAATTACGTTGCTATTAATCTTCGTGGTGTACTAGCTTCTCCTGGACCCGTAGGAACATTCCTGCCTCTTCCGGATACCGTAGCGACCGTGAATAACGGTGCGATCATTCAGACCGATAAGGCTTTTGTGATCACTGACGTTCGTGTGAGCTACCGCGATGGTGCCACTGGTGATTTCGAGCTTATGGAAGCTAACCAGGGACAGACCTTCATTCGTACTCTTCTACAAGAAGACAGTATGCTTGACGGCTGGCAGTCGTCCCTTGGTGTGGTAGCCCGTGGAGACATGGGCGGTGCAATGGGACTTGCCATCAGGGCAGTGAATGGTCCCGACCCAATTCTGTTGGATGTAGAGATTATCGGGTACGCTCGAAATAATTAAAACATAACACTCAGATACCTTTTCCTCTAGGGAGATGCCATTTTTGGTGTCTCCCTAGTGTATTATTACATGGTCGAGTTTCGTTTCAAGTCTTTAAATAGGTAAAAGTTATGACCAGTATTGTACAGACATTTGTTGGGTCTGGCACCCTGCCCGCCACAAGGGGCATCCTGCCAGTGAGCCAAAGAGGCAATGAGCCCATTGGCCAAGGGGTTCGCACCGGCATTCAGGTCGTAGTTGCGAACCCGGAAGATCTCGTAGCTGTTGATGCCTTTGCAGCATCCGGCATCACCGTGAGTACCGGAGTTGTGGAGATCGTTGGGCCGCACACTAATCCTCTGCCTCGTAGCCGCGAGATCATTGTAGAAAACGTAGGTGCTGCTGACGTTTACCTAAGTCATCTGCCCACGTTCCCGGCTGAAGATGCTTTCGAGCTATCAACAGAAGGTACAGCGGGTAGAAGCACAAGGGTCACCCTACCATTACTACATAACGTTTCGGTCTACGCCAAAACAGCAGCCGGTACCACGTCAGTACGTCTTTTGATTTTGTAAGGGACGCCCCTTTTAAGGAGGTTCCCTTATGAATCAGCAATATTTTGCAACCGTAGGCAGCGGCACAGTTCCGCACACTGGGCACGGACCAGCACACGGCTTTACTCCGGGGGCGTACCCTGGAGCACATAGCAAGGAAGACTTACGTACCCGAGTAGGCGACGGAGCTATTATCCTCAATCCCGAGGACTTTAGTGTTAACATTGGCCTATCCACTCAGGCGATTATAGTAGCAACCTCGGCATTACCTCTGCCTGCCACGCCCCTAGAATATCGCAGGGCGTTAGTTGTACACAACGCAGGAGATGTTGATGTCTTTTTAGGCAGTTCCAATGTAACCACAGCGAACGGCATGCCCTTGGCGGCTGGTGAAAAAATCGCTTTTGATATCCAAGGTAATCCGAATGTCGAAGTGTATGCTGTCTGTGCCACGTCGGCTGACGTGAGAATCATGGAATTAGCTTAGATGAAACATCAACACACAAACATATTTCAAGAGATTAATATGGTTTCTTGCTATTGGGCTGGATTTTTAGCCGCCGATGGATCATTAATTCCTCAACGTAATGTTGTGTCTATTGGTTTAGCTGAAAAAGATATCGATCATTTGCACAAATTACAGACCGTCTTGTCTTGTGGTAATCCAGTAACCACAAGAGTAAACAATGCGTTTGGCGGACATGTACGATGTGACTTACAAATCACCGCCGCACGGGATCTTATTGAGTCACTTGGTTTAAACTTCAACATTACATCACGTAAAAGCCTAACTCTACAACCACCTAGCTTAAAAACAGAAGATAATATTCGTTCTTTCGTCCGTGGTTACATGGATGGCGACGGGTACATTTCACAGTATGGCGGTAAGAACCGACCAAATACATACGTGGGTTTTGCAGGCACACGAGACGTGTTACAATGGATTAAAGAACAAATTCAGCGATCTGTAAAAGTTGGCAATCCTTCTATTTACAAGCACAAGAACGCTAATGTGTATCAATTGATTTTTGGTGGACGCCAAGCGGAACGCATCTTGGATTGGTTGTATGCTGATTCTACACAATCTACTCGTCTTGATCGCAAGTACAAGAAGTATGGGGAGATTACCTAATGGTTGGCGTTGGCAGTATCGTATCAGTCGGCGGCACCGGAGGCGGTGGTGGTAGCGGTGGTAGCTCTGGCATTCAAAATCTGAATGGTCAGACCGGCCCCGTTGTTACGCTCGTTGGTACAAGTGGTATTGTCATTGCTCCTGTTGCCCCCAACATCATCAATATTGGCTTTAATGGATCAACCACCCAATCAGGCGTTCTCGGTGTCAACGGCATCGACGTTCAGCAGGTTGGCGGTAACTTCATAGTAGACGGAGCATCTCTTTCTGGATTAGGTGTTTCAAAATTCTCTTCTTCTTTTTCCAGCATAACTAGCGGTGTGTTCACACATAGCTTCAATACCCTCGATGTCATTGTTCAAGTATTTGACAGTGATAGACACGTAATCTTCCCAGATGATATCATTGTGGAGAACGGTGACCAAGTAAGTGTCACATTCAATCAGCCACAAACAGGAAGAGTGGTCATAATATAGTGTACTATTTAATGAGGAAGGTCGCGTAACAGGAGAGCGTCATGGGATTACCGTTTAATGGAGACTTGGTGCCGGTCAGCAGTGGTTTTGCTAACCTAGGTGTCAACATAAGTTCGAATGCACAAAATGCATTCGATATCACGTCTATTCGTCCATTTAACCATGTTCACATGGTCAGTGGTGTCTTTCACGACCCCGTTCAAGGACAGTCTGGTGTTTTAAGGTACAGCAGAGAGCAGGCATCTTTCCAGGTGTCGGTTGATGGTGGTCTAACGTTCAACAATCTGTCTGCTGGTGCTGGCGTTGATAGCGTTGGTCAACTTGGTGGTGCAGATCTTACCGGGAATATCGATCTTGCTACCCCCGCAAGTGGCTTCCTGTCTATTGATGATACGGCTGGTGCTAGTCCGCTTCTGTTTGCTGTTGATCATCTTGGACTATCTGGACTGTGGGATTTCCCCAGTCAAGGATTCAATGGCAGCGTAGTCAACGAACTGACAGACTTCAATGGTACTACGGTTCAAGGAGCCGTAAGTGTCGTAGGTGCCTCTGGCATCATTGTCGATATTGTTGGCCAGACCATGACCATTGCCTCTAACACAGATGTTGGATTAGTTGCTCGATGTTACACTGAAGCATTCGGTGCTGCTACATCGTGGGTTGTTACTCATAGTCTAAATACTACCAACGTTAGCATCCAGGTTTTTGATGCACAAGGTACTCCAAACATGCTTTTCCCAGATAGCATTATCATTACCGATGCGAATACAGTCACCATTGGTTTCAATGTTTCACAAGCTGGACAAGCTATTATCTTAGGTTGTTAATATGGTTAGAGTAATTGGTGACATCTGGCCCGCAGCCAGTGGGTCTTCGTCGCTTGGCGTTGATCAGACAGCATGTTGTCCTATTGGAGATGAAATTCGTCCGTTCAATCATGTTCATCAAAACAGTGGAGTATTTCATGATCCTACTCATGGTACTTCTGGTGTGATGAGATTCAATGGACGCGATGAATCTGGTATTGTATTTGAAACTTTGTCACCAGGGCAAATTCCATCATTAGAATTTTCTTTTGATGGAGGCAATAGTTTTCCTGTACGATTAGGACAGGCACTCAAAAACAGCTTAGTATTCCAAAGTCAAGATGTCGTTCTTCAAACTCTTGATGGTTTACCGCTACAATTAAAATCAAGTGGTCTACTAGATCTATTGTCTGAAGTTAGTATTAATTTACGTTCCGTTAATGGAAGTATTGTTATTGATGCCAACGGAGCCAGTAGCGATGTTAACATTACATCAGACAACAACGTCAATATTACATCTACTGATGACATACAAATCCTTGCTACTAATGGTAATTTCAATTTAGGCACTAGTTCAGTTGGTGGTAACACAACACTGAGTGCTGGGCCGGGTGATGTTACCGTTGGTGCTGGTGTCAACGCTCAAGCTGGCGGTCAAACTAAGCTACAACCCTTTGGTGGAAGTGGCCAGCTTGAGTATAGACTAGGCGGCATTGGAGGTCATGAAGCGTGGCACTGGAGCCCAAACTATGATGCAGCAGGCGGTCCTAATAGTGATGGTTTCCATCCAATACCTCATTCTGGTCAGATTTTCCAGATGATTCAGGAGCAAGCTCCTGGCATTCGATCACTTCGGAACGGTGGCAGTCCTGCTACTGAAGCAGATATTACATTAACAGAAGGCGGCGGTATAAGTATTGATGTTATTGCATCTGATGAAATAGAGTTTGTCAATACCGGCACGCTTCAGCGTGCCTATGATAATGGCCAAACCATTTTTATTGATAGTGCTCAAGATTTACAGATTGCTGCCGGTAATCATAAGTTAAAATTAGGCACCAATGGTGATAAAGCTGAGATTAATATGTCTGGCTTGTTAACATATCCATCTTCTGATTTAGAACTTGGTGATGTTAATATGATTGTACATGGTCAAGAACCATTACATGGTGGCATCACTACACCTACATCACAGGCTGAAGCACAAGCATTATCGCTTGGTATTGGTATTCCTGTTATTAATACTGGCTCCGGTATCATTAATGTATCTGTTGGTTCTGGTGTAGGTCAATTTTTCAATACAAGCAATCAAACACTTAGTACATCTGCAACCAATATTAATTTTACATCAGCAGGCAACAACATTCCCGATGGTCACTTTATTAGTAGTTCTATAAATGATATACAAATATTGGTTCCAGGCTTATATAGACTTTGGTATGCGGCTAGTGCTGAAAAAACCTCTGGTTCTACAGGTCAACGTGTTGATGCTGCTATCAAAATTAATGCTAAAACAATCCTTGGTAGTGATGCTTCGTGTATTTTGAATGATAGTACGAATCTTAAATTTAACACTGCAAATGGTTTATGTATGTTTGATGCTAACGCTGGAGATATTGTTGCTATGACTATGACTTTATCTAATTCTCCTGGTGGTAATTCTGTACGTGCAGTAACACGTAGATGCAATATTCTAATAGAATGGATTGGCGTTAGAAGAGGAACGCTTACAGCTTTATAAGGAGCATATATATGTGGATGTTTTTAGCACAGGTAGATCCGTCTGCCGGAACAATAGTCGGGGCATTAATTGAACAGTATGGTATTACCGGATTAGCGTTTGGTATCCTACTGACAATTATGATACGTACAAACAAATCTGCTCAAAAACGTATCGAAAATCTAGAAGCACAACAGCAAGAACAGTATACCGCTCACCTATCTGACCAAAAAGAGATGATCAACGATTACATCGATTTGGTTAAGAATAAGACAAGTGTGTTGGCTGACTTAACTGGGTGCTTGAAAGCGATGAAAGATACGCTGGAACGCATGGAGCGTAAAGGATAATAAAAAAGAGGCGGCTAACAGCCGCCTCTTCCATTTCTATATCAGTAGACTCAGATGATCTTGGGCGTGTTCGTCCCAGGACTCTGAGTTGTCTTGTTTTTTCTAGCTTGATCAGCAGCCATGCTCGCTTCGACAGTCATTACAGCGGCACCAAATGGTTTCACTTCAGGACGTTGAAAGAACGCAAGAATATCATTACGAAGCTCGGCACGAATCTCCGCAGGAACCTCGAATTGTTCTAGACGTTCACGAAAGATACGATCTAATGTTTGGGCAGGGTCAGTACTTTTATCAGCCATTGTTTTCTCCAAACCAAGCATTCTTAAGACGATCTATAAGTCTATGATTGCGACTCTTAGTACGAGCCTCGCGGAGCTTGGTTTCCCGTTCGGCAATCTTTTGTTGTTCAGGCCCACTGAGTTCAACTAACATGTTTGTGTGGGCATCATTTACGGTTGTATTAACATTAGTCGTGGGCTTCTTACGAAAGAACACGACGGACTTGATGCTAGGAATGGTATGTCTATTTAATGTTTTAAGCCATTCGTCACATGTTGTGTCAAGCGGCTCTACGAGACCATTAATTTCATCAACGATTCTACTGTCGTTGTAGACCATAATGTCATCCCTGATATTCATATCACGTATTTCACAAAGAGCTAAGAAAAGTACTTTGTATACGTGATGAATTACTTGAAAGATACGATCACCACGAACAGTTAAAGCTGGGGAGCAACGTCGAGTCACATCAACGTTCTCCCCAGTTACATAGTAACCGTCTTCATTGACGAAGACAGTAATCATTACTCAGCTTGTAGTTCGTCGTACATTCGTAGTTCTTCACCGCTAACCAGCGTTGCTGCACGCAGCGAGTCGGCTACAGCGGTCAAGAGTTCCTGCGTACGAGGAGAGAATTTAATCAAGCCAGTCTCGGGGTTGATCCAACTAAGGGCACCACGAGAGGCAAGCTCAAGCTCTAGAATAGACAGTAGATCATGGATCTCTGAGCTAGTCAGACCAACATCTTCTAGTGCTGGTCCAATTACTCCTTGAGTACCAGTGATGATCGACTGATCACGAACCAACTCAAGTGCAGATGCAGCTAGGTCTAGTTCCTCTTCGGTCACGGCACCTTCTTCTAGTAGAAGATTGCCACCAACCTTGACGCCAAGCTGAATGTACAGCTTCCACTTGCTGTATTCGAGTTCTGACATTCCTTCCAGAGCTTCGATACCTTGTTCTCCATTCTCGGTTGAAACACAACCGCTAATAGAACTACCAGCTAGTATTAATGTTAAAATTGCCGGTACAATCCACTTTTTTCTTTCCATATTATTATCCCTTAGGTGCTTTAGTGTTCATGTAATCTTGCCTATCCTTGGAACTGTGTTCCAGGATGGTCTTGTTACATGAGTTACAGGTGCGGTACTTTTTGTGATCTGATGACACCTTAATACCGCTTTTATTAAGGTGCGAACATTTACTTTGAACCGCACCAACAGCCTCGCTAACGGGGCCAGTAGCTAGTTCCCTCTCTTCTTCCTCACTGCCAATGATACCTTCTTGACGAAGCTCTTTCTTTTTGGCTGCTACAAAATCAGAATCATCCTCAATACCATCATTGGCTTGATCGCCAAAGACGGTGTTGTTGTCTAGTTGCGGAGGCGTTGGACTAGAAGGAACCTTAAAGAAGGCCCAATCGTTACCCAACGCGGCGTCTGAACCTGCTACTAACTGTTGTTCAAGTTTTGCAGCGGCACTAGGGGAGAGATCATAGGTACGTCCTTTGGTCTTTCCTTTCTTTTTAATGGTAATGATAACCGTTTCATCAGGATCATATTCCTGTTTGGTTAAATCACACTCTTGAATTACTCGTTTAGCCATGTTCTTCGTGTCTCTTATACGCCTTAAGGACTTCCTTGACGATTTTACTACGTTGCACGGTGTCAATGTCATCCATTTCTACGATACCAACACCCGGAACATCATCCAAGACGTTAACAGCTTCCGCAAGGGCACTATTATATGGATCAATGTCACACTGATCAAGGTCTCCAGCAATAACCATCTTGGTTCCTTTGCCAATACGAGTCAAGATCATCTTCATGGCTCCGCCATCTAGAGGAACGTTTTGTGCTTCCTCAACAATTACGAAGCAATTATTGAACGAACGTCCACGGCACATGCTCAGTACCGTAAATTCAAACTTCTGAGCAATCAGTTGTTGAATGTCTTGTTCGTTATTAAAACAAGCACGCAGGTTATCCTTAATGGATTCTACGTACGGCAATACTTTTTCTTCCAAAGAACCCGGAAGAGATCCAATCTTTTCACCTGTGTTTGATTGGATATAGGGTCTGATAACTACGATTCTCTTAATGCCACCACGTTTTGGAGAACGTTCCATCATTTCTACGCCTTCGGCAATAGCAAGAAACGTTTTACCTGTACCAGCAATGCCGGTACAGATAGTGATATCGTTTTCTCGCATACATCTGACGTATTCTTCTTGACCCTTTACTGGCGTGGGTGCGTTAAATTTCTTGAGCACGTTTTACCCCCTGTTGGCCCGATTATTCTTCCGTGAAGCACGGGCACATTTGTTTTTTGCACGTCTCTGTGCAATGACTTTAGTACGATGAGGGGTGATACGCATGCCAAACTTAGTGCGACTAGGCTGTTTCGACATTTGTTCTTCAATATACTTGCTAATAAGCTGACCATCTAGGTGATCCATTTCGTGCATAACTGCACGAGCCCAAAAACCAGTAAATGTTTCTTCTTGAACGTTACCGTCTAGATCAAAATATTGAAGAGTAACGCTCTTGGGGCGGGGAACCAAAGCTCCCATACCGGGTAAAGATAAACACGCTTCACCGTCTTTGGTGATTGCTTTACTCTTGGCGACAACATTGGGGTTAACATAAACGTTGTTGGTAGGGTTTCCTTCTTCGTTTGTACCATTACGCAGTAAGAAAATCCTATGAGGAAAACCAATCTGTACAGCGGCTAATCCTGCCGCCTCTTCGTCTAATGCGTCCAGGATTGCATCCATGTCAATGATCGCCTGCTCATCGGCAGCAGTGATAGGGATTTGACATGGCTGAGAAGCCATTTCAAGCAACGGCCAACGCTCAGGATCACCTGGAGTGATGATAGGATTGCGTACAGGCTGTTGCGGTTCTGTGTTCTCGTTATCTTTCATGTTGGTGTTCATGTGTTCTTATTGATCTGTGGTTATGATGGTCCTTTAGTATTATACGCCCAAGCTGAGTCATTGTTAAGGTGCATGTTGATATTTATATACTCTGTCAACCCAGTTCAAAAAATCTTGTTTTGTTTTGGTATACTTACCATAATTGCAGTCCATACAACTTGAAACGCAATTATCAGAAGTGTAGCCCTTTTGAGAGTCTTCTCTATCAATACTACTAACGTTCACGGCTGCTCTTTCGTGTCTATCTCTTGAAGCCTGTGATTGAACTTTTTTAAATCTAGCCCTATTATATATGTTAATAGTGTGTGATGGCTGTAATCCGCAGTACGTGCAGCATTGCCCGATAAGTTTTTTAAACTCCTCTTCACTAAGACCCCATTCTAAGTTGGTTTTATGTGCTCGATACTTATAATCCTTAAGATATTTGTTAATAGTTAACTCTTGTGGATTGTCACAGACTTTAGTCTTATGTAACGGTCTTTGACAACCGCAAGAAGGAACTGCTTGTCGTTTAATGCTTCTTGTTGTTATTGTTATCTCTTTACCACACTGACAGGCAGCCAACCACGTTATACCCTTGTTGTTGTCGGAAAAAATACGTTTAATAATTTTTAAAGCACCAATTTGATGATCCGTGTAATCTGTGTGTTGACTTTTCATGGTAACATAATACACAAATTAGCCGTTCTGCTTGTGGCAATTATGTGAAAAGTTCATATCCATGTTCATGCACAAGTATACAGCGTTCTGAGTGAGCCACTAAATTATGCTCCGTTTGCTTGATGGTCCATCCATCTTCACTAAGTGCCATGTTAGCACTACCAGTCGTCACAACGGGCTCTATACAAATAGTGTCGCCAGTTTTCAATAACTGTCTATCAAATCGTTTCTCTTCGATGGCCTGTTTGATTTTACTATGACCCCTATTGAGGGCACTTGGAATAAAAGGAGGTAGATGTACCTTGTTGCCAATTTTATGTCCACCCCAACAATCAATGATATTGACCCCATGCTCAGCAGCAGCGGCCTCAGCAGCAAGAACCATCTGTAAAAAAGTACACTCATTCTTCACAACTGATAGCTGGGCCTCTAGGATTGCCTCCGTGGCCTCAATAAGATCAGTTGCTTCATAAAATCGCTTCTTTTGTATGCCGTTCATGACTCCTGGCACGATACGAGTTCGTGCAGCATCCACATGCCACCCGTTGTATTCGGTACCTACGTCAATCGTGAGAAGATCTCCTGGCTCTAAAACATAATCACCAGGAATACCATGCACGACCACGCTATTAGGACTAATACACGCAGTCGCCGGAAAAGGTGACGGATATCCGTCAGGCTGATAATCTTTAAAGGAAGGCGTACAGCCAGCCTCTCGAATAAAGCTCTCCATTGCGGCATCAATCTCTCGCGTGGTCACTCCAGGCTGGGCAACTTCGAAGCCGCGTTCAATAGCCCCAACGTTCACCTTGCCCGCGTATCGCATACTATCTAGTTTGTCGTTCATTCTGTACCCAGTTCTTGACCTTCGTCCAATGTGGCAGTGTAGTTTTGTACGCACGCTTGGGCGAACGCAAGTGATAATTCGGGTGATAGCTCACCATGACCTTGGCCTCGTGACCACCAACACGGTAGCGAAGCCAGCCGTCTTCGTGATCGGTCAGGTTCTCAGTGAAGTACTGACTCAGGGCACCCTTCACCTTCTTATTTTGAAGCTGTTGAGTAGCAATCTTTCCCAACAAGATAACTAGTCGTGGCTTAAGGAGACTAATCTGTAAGTCTAATCGCCATTTACATGACTCTAGTTCTTCTGCTCTGGGGTTACGTCCATTTGGAGTAGAGCACAAAACAGAGTTTGTCATGTAAACTTCATCGCGAGAGACATCGATATACTTGAGAATACTACTTAGTTTATCGTCAATAGGTCCGACAAACGAAGTGTCTGCACTCTCTTCGGGGGCTTCACCCACAAACATGATTAGTGGTTCGGTAGACCCTTCACCGAAGACAACGTGGCTCCTGGTACGACAGAGGTCGCACGAGCCACAGTTTTCCATCTGCTGACGAAGCTCGTTAAGAGAGGTGCCCGGTGAATAGGTCATCGTTCCAATTTCCGTTTGCTTTACGTTGTAGAGGAGTAACACTAAAGTCTAGTACGTCTGCCATGTTGTCAGCACAGGCAACGATCTTGCCCTCAAGCGTGAGCACGTCTGACTGCTTGTTACAGATGTTTTCTAGAGCGTGTCGTTTAGACTCAGAGATTTTGATTTCAAGATCGTTTTCACACGTCATCATGAGGTGGTCGATATAACGAACACTCGCACGATAGATACCAGTCATCTTGTGTGCGTCACGAGACCTAAGGTGATCGCCTTGAAATAGAGTAGTTGTATGCCACCCGATATTGCGGAGGGCACAACCAGCGACGACCAGCGAGGGGCTGAACGGGATCTCTAGCTCAGTGGCCTGATTGATTGCAACCTTTGCCAGACGCATGGAGTGTGCAACATGTACTAGCAGCCCGCCCCTATAGGACATTGGGCCAGTGATACCATACGGAGACCCCTTGAGGGCACTCATGAGTTCGAGACGGTGCAGGGCGTTACACATTACGTCGCGATACACTGGATCAGCAATCGATGTGATCTCGTCTTCAATTTCTAGTGCGTACGCCGATAGGATGTTATCGTTTGCACCCTTGACATAATCAAATTGGTTCAGTGGTACATCGACTGGTTCTATTTGGTTCGCCTGAGCACTGAACTCTTCTGCGTTGCGGTAAGTCTTGGGCTCAATCTTGAGCTTGGCATAACCACCTTCTTCTAGCTCGTCTTGGTAGCCCCAAATGTTACCAGTAAGTTCGCCGGTCACGTCCTTGAGTGTGACCCTGGCAAAAGACTTACCCTGTTTGGTTTTCATCTTCGAATTGTGTACGACGTTGGCGATGAGGAACACTTGGTCATAGACCTTGCCGTGTTCTAGGTTACTGATAGAGACATAGGATTCAACGCTCAAATTTCTTTCTCCTGCCACCCTGGGTGCGGTCTTCTCGTTCTTTGCAAGACGCACAAGCGGCTACTTTACGTACGATTACGTATACTTCGTCGGGTAGTTCGTTTTCGTTTCCAGGAAGTAGTGTTACGCGAACAGATCCACTAAAGTATTGTCCGCTACACTTACGACACTCGATAAGCTCAATTGTTTTAGGCGTTTTCATTGACAAGCCTCATTTCTAGTACGTCGAGTAGTTTGTTGACGCGATTGGCAACCGAAACATGTGACGTGCCTGTCTCTTTTGCGATTTGACGGAACGACTTGTTGTTGACGAAGTGTTCGACCAGCAGTTCAACGTGCTTTTGATCAGACACAAGATCAAAAATCGTTTTCATGAAGTCTTGTCGTTCTGCCGTAGTATCTTCGTAGCTTTTATTCTCGTCCATTATATCAACGTAATTGTCTACTTGACATTGATACGGCTTATTGCGTGTCACTCGTGAGATGTATCTCATAACACGCCCACGAATATAGTGGTAAGCAAACGTCACAAACTTACCCTTACGACTATCGTATCGCTCACATGCAATCAGTAGACTGATCCAGGCTTCTTGTTGAAGGTCTTCCGTAGTGATGAGTGTATCTCTAACACACAGAGGGAAGAAAGGTTTGAGAATGCTAAGAATGAGTGCGTCCCACTCGTTCTTGGGGATACAACTTAGGGGGCTATCGTTCGTGTCCATTAATTTGTGATACAATAAGTCGAATGTACGTGTCTTTTTCAGATTGGGTTAGAGCATTCCAATGCACTACTACGTTCTCGTTTCCTCCAATCGGAACCTCTTCACCGCCAGCAGTCATCGTTTTGTGGCGATATAGAATACGACCTTCTTCATCCTGTGCAACAAGTGTTACAACATTGAGTCTTGGATCTTCAGAAAGTGACCAAAGAAATCTTAAAAAGTCTTTAAACTTAACAACTGATTTCTTTTGTTTGTAATCAGACATAACCATTATGATAATGATTTTTGTCTCATCCGTTAACGTTGGCAATTCTAGCAGGTGCTTGTGAACCGCACAAAGTTTTTCCCAGTCTAATTTTATGCTCATCATGGGTGACCTCCCTAATAACACTACACTAAGCGTTGGGGGTCACCTCTACCACAGAACCGTCTTCAATGTATACTCCCATGCGATCTGCGTCGTTTCTAGAGGCGTATTCGATCCAACATTGATAGTCTTCGTCGTCGGCCATTTCCTTAATGATTGCCATACTGTTGTCGTCTAGTAGTGACCCGTCAGCAATACGGATCACGCGGAGCTTGGGGTTCGCGGCCATAGCAATACCCAGCGAGATTCTTAGCTGCTGAGCGGACGAAGCCTGACAAAAAGGTACTTCATGCCCTTCGTCATTCACGACTACGACACCATCCTCTGTGATGCGAAGGTTTTTCACAGGAAGTGGCGAAGATTCGAGTGCTTCCGCCTTCTGGATGCCAATAAGCTCCATTTTGTCGTTAAGTTCCTGAATACCTTCGTCAACTTTCGTCAGATCTTTACGTGTTTCATTGTACGTAATCACTTCGCGAGCACGCTTGTTTCGCTGTTCAATTCCACCCAGTTCTTTCTTCAAAAACTCAATGTCAGGAACATCGGGAGCGTCCTCTAGTCCTTTCTTAACTAGCGTCAGTTCTTTGTTGGCTTCTTCCAATTCCTGCTCCAGTCTTTTAACTTTATTTTTTAAGTCATTATCCTGGAGAGTCAATTGATTTGTTTTCGTCTGAGAAGTAATGGCATCCGTAATAGCCTTAGTTAAATCCTCTACAGAAATTTCTTCCGTAGGATCAGTAGCCAAAGGGGGTGCCATCTGAGTAACAAGAGCAGTTAGTCTCTTTTTGTCCTTGTTGAGACTACTGCGTGCCTCGAACGCTTCTTTGTGTTGTACGTCATAGTTGGCTAGGTCTAGCTCACCCTCGGTGATACTGTAGAGCACGTCAGCCAACATTTCACGTTGTTCTTTCTCTTTCTTGCGAGAAAACTCCCATGGATCGAAGCTCAGGTCACCAATCAGACCGTCCAGGATTTTCTGTGGAGATTTTAGAGTGCTACCGTCAGGTGTGCGAATTGAGAGCGTCGATCCAGAGGGAGTGAACTTACGGGTTACAATATATTCCCCTAGATCAAGCTCAACGAACCCCTTGTCTTCACCGGCACGTAGAGGGTTGGGATTGCTTTTCTTAGCCGCTTTGAACTCGAAAACAAGCCAGATAGAATCCAGCACGGAGCTTTTTCCAGCACCGTTCGGACCACTAAGCACAATGATATCACCATCAGGGGTAATATCAATAGCACGAACTCGTTTGATGTTCTCGGAGTGTAGTTGAATAATTCTCATCGTTTAAAGTGGTAAGTTACTGCGTCGGTCTCGGCGGCAATGCCGCCGGATGCGAGCATTTGTTTCCAGAGCATGTGATCGTGGTTGTCGCACGGTTGCCAGCCGTCCGTCTTGTCAAAGACCTCTCGTGTATGGGCCATGCCAACCGTTAAGAAGTCAGTTGAATTTACAGCACCCATCTTTTTGACTAGCTTGCTTGATCGTGGGGACTTGTGTTTCATCATAAACGATTGGCCAGCGGTACGAACCATATTCACGCCAGGGTTCTCTTCAATCAACTTGGCAAGAGTCTCCAAGTGGTTGGGTAGCCACTCGTCATCGTCATCGATGTACGCAATCCATGACTCAGCCTGACTCATAAGGATGCCAAAGTTTCGTGCTGGCCCACCGTAACCACCTTGTGGCTCCACCGAACCAACGACAGGTTTAAAACGTGGACCGAGATCGGGTATCGCGTCTCCCGGCATGAAGACCTGTCCATCACATGAGATCTGCAAGGACCAATCTTCATGAGTTTGTCCTACCACTGACTCAACGGCAGCGACTAGTGAGTCACGACCTGTGGTTGGTAGAATGATATCGAAGTGCATTTTCTGAAAATTGGAGGAGGTTAGACGTGAGGGATTTCCCTACTCAGTGCCTTCGGTGTTTCACTTGAGCGGTCGCCATAGGAAACGGCTAACAAGAATACGGTACGCTGGCTTCCAACCAAACCCTTTGAAGTTGATCGCCTTACAGTCTCGTACGATAGCGTCCAAGGCTTCTGGCTTAAGCATGGTGAACATCGGGGTTTCTTCACCCGCTCCGTTCACCATAAGAATGGTGGCCCTACGTGTGCAATAGTTCTTAATCTGGTTGGTTTTTAGATGGAAGTAAGTCTTGATCAGTGGTTTAGAAAACTTGACCTCGATCTCACCGTAACCTTCAACAGTAAAGTCGGGGTCAGTGTTGACCTTACTGTTTTCTAGGAACTCACCATCGTTACCGCACCCCGTATCCGTAAACTTGGGACGTTTGCCAGTGTCTTTTTCTATCAGGTCTAACCACAGGAAAAACAGTGTACGTTCTGACATCGTATGGTTTTTGATGTCTTCTTTAAACTCTTCTTCGCTGCGATTGTCAAACCTGTAGTTTCTAGCCATACTTTCATACCGTAAAACCCTGACGCTTTAGGTCGCGAGCAGCCATAATAAAAGCACGTTCACGCGAATATGCCTTCTTGCGGTCTTGGTGAATCCACTTCCACTGGAAGGCACCAGAGTCCTTGAGTGCTGGGACGGCAACCCATCCAGCACGCTGTAGAACACGACGCTGTTCGTCGCGATGTTGTTTGTTGTTATCCATCATCCTTTCATCAACGCTTCGGCAAACGCCGGGTCCGAGAACACACTACGGAAGCGATACAAGATACGAAAGCTAGCAACCGCATCAAACAGAGCGGCGTGGAACTTGTTCTTGCCAAAATCAGACATGTCAATGTTCAAAGCCTTAACAGATTGAGTCAAGGTAGCACCAGACTTTACATTATCGTGCCCAGTAAACAGACGCATCACAGGCAGGGAGTCAAGGGCACGATAGGTGAAGTTACGTTCGAAGTTTTGCTTAGAGCAGCCAAAGATATCCTTAGAGATAATCGGCCTATCGTAGCTCGCTTCGTTGTGTCCACCCAGCATGGCGGCTCCAGTATTAAACCATAGATCAGTGAACTTCTCACAGATCTCTTCGGTTGAAATACCTTGGTTGAAAGCCTCTTGCGGAGTGATGCCATGTACTTCAATAGCCTTAGGCGTGTACACATAGTCATCCACAGATGGTTTTCGGTGAAAGGCTTCAAATTGATCAATGATCTCGCCAGTGTCAAGGTCACCAACCAAAGCACCCACCGAGAAGACTGAATGCTTCTCGGTGTCTAGGCCCCCAGTTTCGGTATCGTAAATGAGACAACGCATTATTTATTTCTCCTAGACACTAGTACTCGCATTAGCGATCACCCCGTGGACGGTTTGAGTTAGACGGTCAACCATATCGGTTGCAAGGGGACGAGTACGAACCTCAATGCCAGCGAACTCGCCAACTTCACTCAGGAATTCGTCCGATTCGTCAACGGTGGGCTTAAAGGACTCGCGGAACGCCTTCATGAAGTCACGAGAGCCAAGACTAGTGTCAAAGCTAAACGTTAGACTGCCAGCGTTGCCGTCAACAGCGGCACCGAGACGACCATTGATGATCGCACGAGCAGTTGCACGGCAGAAGTGGTCTTCGCGGTCTGCGTGGTAGAAGTTGTTACGGCTTGTGCCGTCGTTCACTAGTGCGAAAGCGACAACTAGAACGTCGCCAACGTTACAAGCACCAACACTTACGCCCGCAAGGGGGCGGTGAGAAAAGATAGTATCCATTATTTTTCGTCTTCGTTTGTAGGAGGAGTAGGAGGCTGGACTTGACTAATTTCAGTTAGACTAGACCAGAGTTTAATCGTCATTTGTGAGGGCACAGAAGCCGTGGAGGTAGCCATGGCCACCATCAATACGCGAGCTTCGTCGCCAGTAAGAGCAAGGTTGTTTTCCATTATAGTAGATTCAGTTTTTGTAGTACGCCACGCATGAATGCTTCCAGGTCTTCCATGGACCCATTGTTATTGTATACGCACTCGAACGTGCGTCCATCGAGAGCAGTCTCGCTGGAATGTCCATCCTTGAGTCCCGTTTTCCTCTCTAGTCTAATGATGACGCCAGAATGGTCTTCTGTTACTCTCTTTTCGTTGGGAAATCTGCAATCAGAAATGATAACCACATCTAGGTTACCCCAATCACGGTTGAAGGGTGCGTTAGCCCACACGTTAAAGTCAAACATCGTGCGAAAGATATCTGTCCCCATCACTTGCAATACATCGCGAATCGTCATCGGGCCAGACCTTAGTGGCATGTACCATGTCTCTCTGTATTTAAAGCGAATGCTCAACGGGAATGTATCCCATAGAACATGTGTAGGTGTCTCCTTGTCTTCGTTGGTCCCGTACACAAGATCTCGGTCGAGACCTAGCACAGTAATCGCTGCGTCTTTCAAGACCTCGGCAAAAGCGGTGATCTTGAAGGTTTTGTTGGCCTCGTACAGCATCTTAGATGCCATCAACGCTGCCGTATCCTTGCCAGTCTGCTTCTTACCGGATAAGACGATAAAAAGAGGACCGGGTGTTCCTGTGGGGTCTTCCTTCATAGTCGTATTATACGCCGGGTTTTCCTCTTTGTCAAGCATTCTTTGCTTTAAATAATCATTCATGTCAGTCTTCTCAAAAATGCTACGAGCGTGGGTATATGCACTAAGGGGTGTTCCTTAGTAGCCCTCGAATATTCCTTTGACAATATCCAACCCTGCGTCAATATTGTTTACTACATAATCAAATGTCTCTCTGAGCATGGGATGATTTTTATGTAGAGTATCGTCGTCCTCAACGACAACGACGATGGGTTTGTTTAATTGATATGCCCAGGCAATTTCCATAATGGTGCCAGTTGAAACTCGCGTAGCACCCAGGAAGCTGACGAACAAGACCGAACAATTCAGTGCATCAAATTTGTCACGAGCCAAGATGCCTCGTGACGTACTCATGGGGTTGTCTGTTAGTCCTTCTTGTTTAGAGAAGTCCATTTCGCCAGCGATCTCCGCGAAGTCTGCGATGTATCCCTTGCCCCGTTGGGGCGACATGCCCTTGATACCATGGACCGCAAGGTCTTTTTGTGCATGCTGTCGCCACTCGATACCCTCTGCGTATGAGAGACCGTCGATGGGGCCAGCAAGATAGACTGTTTTGTGTACCATATTATTCCTTAATCCTTTCAGTAACTAGTTTCCAAATCTTGTCCTCGATATCCTTATCATCGAGTAGTGCGAACACGAAGCCGCCCTCCATGTTGTCCACGTTGGCCTGGATCCACATGGCCTGTTCTTTTCGAGGACGATTTGCACCGACCTCTTCATGCATGCGGTTCAGGTTGACATGAGCAGCAGTGAAGATTTCATCGTACATTCCCTGCACCAAGGCACGAATGTCATCAAAGTCGCAAGCGATGCTTGCGGGTAGTTGCTTGACGGTTACACCGTACTCGTGACCACGGATCAATGCGATTACACCTTTTGGACTCATAGCGTCCAAAAGACGGTGGATACGAACGTACGTTGGACTCTTAACCTTCACGCGAAGGCTGCCAATCTTAGCAACATATCCCTCAGTGTTATCTTCGAACGTAGCTTCACGCAAGTCCATTTGATATACTTTAGGTCTACGGAAGCCACACATTTCTGCGATCTGATCGACACGACGAGGGTGCCACTCGACTCCGTTGTGCTCGAAAATCGCAAGCAATACAAGCTCGCGAGCACCGTGGTAGTCCACGACGATACGGTTCTCGGGATAGATGATCTCGAAAACAGGAGTACAATCTGTCGGCAGAGCCGTAAGGTCATAACGTGGCAAAGCACACACTGTTTCCTGATAAGTAGAGTATCGTTCAGTGTATTCAGATGCACAACGCGGGTGCGTGGGCTGTCCCTCGCATTCTGGCACCATTTCATTTAGGATACGAGTACCCTCAAGAGCCTGATCAGACTCCATGTTACCCGGCGTAGCCAAACGCCACATGGGTACATTTATGGTGTAGACGTGACCTCGCGTGTACATGTCTGGGTTTTCTTCAAACGAAGGTAACGGATCTCTCGTGTCTGGTCCCTTGGTACCGAAGTATCCAACACCACACGAACCATCCATCTTTTCATAGACTTCACAGCCCTCATCCCACGGAAGGTTAGCAACCTTGGTCTCTTCACGTTCGTTCATGTTGAAGAACTTAGAGAACGGTCGAGCTATAACGGTACCGTCAACATCGAAGATAATCCCTCTGGCCTGACGATTTACGTCATTCCAGAGGTCTTGAATGTGTGTGTCTTGCGTGTACTTGAAAAGAGTATACGATCCTGACTGGTTCGCGTTCACGCGACCAGCTTCTACCTCTTTCCAGAGTTTGTTTAATAGGATCGGATCTTTCATAATCGCTCCGCGATTAGGTGTTGGGCAACAATGCCCTGCTGTGCAATGTATTTAGTTGGTATGTATCGTACCAAGCAGAGACTTGGCACATCACTGGACCATTGACGTTTAGTTTATCAACTAGTTCTTGTGCTTCTTCACGGGTATCAAATATTCCCATGAACGGGAGGCGATGATTGCCATTGTGCCTATCAAAGACAACGTAGACTTCTTTCATGCAATCAAAATTCCCATAGCAACGATAGCGGCTACTGCAATTACAGCAGATATAACCTGCATGACTGTCGGCTTCTTGGCTTTTCGGTTCATGCGAATTTTTCCTGCTCTTTGGCGTCAGTAATTTTTTGCATAATTACATCTGGACTATCATGACAAACTCTTGATTGATTACCCAACATGATTAGTGATCCACCAAGAATTTGCTTGTGCTTTCCATTAGCCATAGCACGTCCGTCCGGTCCAAAAGAATGCAACCCAAACGGACCACTATACGGTTCAATTTGCATAATCATATGCGGCCTGATGTATACGTCGTTAGCGGTATCTTCCTCCGTCATGGAGTCAGCCATTTTGATCTTAATAAAATTCATTTCTTCGTTCTACGCTTAGGTTTCGCTTCTGGTTCTTCTTCTTCTACAGGATCAGGGTCAAGCCATTCAATAGCCCCCTTTCCCTCGTGGCCATGAACAGCCACGAATGTTTTCATGTTGTCATAAACACTCACGGTTCCCATGTTGGAAATCCACGAATGAACTACCTTTCCATTAGACAGTTCCACGCCTTCACCCACAACGCCCGTACCGCTGACGCCTGAAACGTCTTCGGTACGGACAAAGTGAAAGCGACGGATGCCGGGTTTACTATTGCTCATAATTAAAATCCAGCACCCTTAAGTGCCTTGGCTCTTGCACGCTCCATGTTTTGAGCGATCTTTTGACCATCCTTTAGGTGGGCGAACTCGTGACCTCGAACCTGCCGGATAACTCCAGCAGCTTTCAGCAACCTGTCGCCCTGCTCGTACGGGTCGTTTGCGTGCAGCGGACCTCTCCCCCTCGCGTCTGCCTTAGAAGCAAGAACAACACGAGAAAGCATTTGGTCTCCCTGTACAGCAAGCAGTCGCATAAGCAGACGCACCTTCTTCACGGGCTTTAAATCATCAAATCTATGGACGTTCAAGTGGTCCTTTGCCGTCACCGCCGCAACCTTGCGATGCGTGTTCGGTACGCGGAGCCTGTCGCACATGTCGTGAACAAGCGGCACACCGAGTGCTTCGTGGTTGTAATGATGTGGCAAATTGTCATCGTCCGTAACAGCCTTACCCAAATCGTGTGTAAGTGCAGCGAACATCGTCTCATCGTCCGCACCAAGCTCGGCAGCCCGGTCCACGACCTCAAGAGTGTGTACGTATGCATCACCTTCGGGATGGTACTTCTCGGGCTGAGTACGCCCCTGTAGAGCGTCTATTTCCGGAAGGACAACCTCTAGGGCACCCAATTTGTCTAAAGCTTCAAAGAACAGCGACGGCTTCGGCGTACGGAGTGCCTTTTCAAGCTCACCCCACAGACGCTCGCCCGGTAGCGTGATTAGCTCAGGTAAAACAACCTGTGCTACCTCAACAAGCTCATCAGATAGTACCATGCCCAATTGGGCTGCGAACCTTGCGGCACGCAGTACACGCAACGGATCTTCTCCGAAGTGTGCTCCAACAGGACGCAGTACACCATCAGCTAGGTCTCTGGCTCCACGGAACGGGTCAAAGACCTTACCCGTGAAGGGATCCATAGCCATAGCGTTTATCGTGAGATCTCGACGTTGAAGGTCTTGTTCAAGCGTAACGTCTTCCGTTTGGCAATCGAATCCCTTGTAGCCTTGACCATCGTCTGTTTTTTGCTCAGTTCTAGCAAGGGCTACCTCAACGTCGCCGTGATCGGTGACGATTTTCCATACCGGAAAGCTGTCGCCAACAAGTTCACCGTGCTTATGTAGCAGGCGGCAAAGCTCGTTAGAAGCACCCACAACCATAACGTCCACGTCTTTGGGCTGTCGGCCCAAAAGCATGTCGCGTACAAACCCTCCTACAACGAAGGGCGTACCGCCAGCGTCAACGATCAACTGGCATAGGTCTAGGTGTTTTTGACGTAGCATTATTCTTTTTTAAAGCGATTGCATTCTTCGATCTTGGAAACCAGGATCGGAGGAGAGTCCTTGACATTCTCAGGTCTCCAGAAGCAAATTGTCTTTACTCTTTCGTGTTCAATTACGGTGTCGATTACTTCTGGAGTCTGTTGTGACTCATTAAAGATATCGTATGTGTCTTCTTGTTTTTCGTTCGGTGACTCATATGAGACACGTTCCTGTTCGGTCTCTTTTACGCAAATGCCAAACTTGCAGGTCCAGCACTTACTTTCTTCGGCCTTAAGTTCGTCATTCATGCTTGAAAAATAGACATATCAGTCCACTCGGTTTCGTCGTCGTGAGGTTGGTACTTGTTGATCTGCTTTCGTAGCGTTGCCAAAGGAACACCATGAACGTTACGCTCAAAGAGCACTTCGGGATCCCAGGGGCCAGGGGTGCGTAGCACTTCTACAGTGTACCCGTATTTCTCAGCCATGTCAAGATAAGGTTTCATTTCCCATCGAGTCATGCTAGTGTTAGCCACCACGACCAACTCTACATCAAAATTACACGCAGTCCTGACGTTCGTTTGGTTCCAGGAATGAGCGAGCCCCAATTTGGAGGGGTCGAAGTCATATGGACCTTTTCTCTCCCAGAACTTGTCGGTTTCAAAGATTTCGCCACCGACAGCCTTGGCGATTGTGCTTTTGCCGCTTCCTGACGGGCCTCGTAGTAGGACTAGTCTCTTCATGCTACCATTATACACCAGAAGCGGAGCAAGTCAAGCTCCGCTTCTAGTTTTTTATCTCTTACTGACGATTAGAAGAGTTGTTCGTCAGTACCGCCTTCGCCACCACCAGTTGTGGCAGGAACCTTTTCACCGGGTTCGTCACCGCCCACGCTGGGAGCCCCGGAACCACCGCTGTTGCCAACGAAGAAGAAACCATTGACGTTTTCAAGCTGAACTTCTAGCTTGGTACGCTTCTCGCCTTCGTCGTTCGTCCAACTGTTCGGGATAAGATTGCCCCTGATAAGGATTTGCTTACCTTTTTCAAGGTGCTTGCCCATGATCTCGGCCTGCTTGCCAAAACCAACACAGTCCACGAAGGTAGTGGTCTTGCGATCACCGAAGCCATTGTTAACAGCAATGGTAAATCGTACGACGTTATTTTCTTGACCCATCACCTTGGGGTCATCAACAAGGTTGCCTTGGGCAATAAATTGATTGAGATTACTCATATTTATGTTCAGCTACCAGTGGTTTCAATACCATCTGCCACAGTGATAGCTTCTTCCTGTGCGACGGGGGTTTGAGGTTGTTTAGACGCTACGACTTCGGCCAACGCTTGTTCGCGTGTCAGGTCGCCAGCTTTAAACCTGACGTTTTGTTCACGAGACATACGAAAGCGATGCTTGGCTCCAGTGGCAGCTTCGGCTAGATCCGTAAAGTTTTTCAAAGTCAGTGCGGGATCAAGATACACCGAGTCAGGTACTTCGGGCTTGCGGCCTTGTAGTTTTTCTAGGCCACCGTTAGCCAAGAACTCTTGAAAGGCCCCTTCGCGGGTCAACGACATTGAATCGTTCCAGCCATCAATGATTTCAAGGGATTCTTTTACCCAATTGAACGGCTTGCCTTTGTTGTTACGGGAATTCTCAAGAACGTTAGCTGCATCTTCAATACTGAGTCCACTAAAGGTGGAACGAGCAGCAGCGTCAAGAGAGGTAAGTGCGATACGTGCAGCTTGATTTTTGGTCACTCGAAAACGAAAGCCCGTTTCCTTTGCGAAGTTGTCAAGCGTGAGGTTAGTTGTTGTTGTCATGTGTTTACCTTTTACTGGGAGGAGTACATATACATTATGACACCTTGGCAGTAGAGTGTAAGGGGGATTCTTAAGTTTTCTACAGGCGTAAGTCTTTATCTAGCATTAGGTTAGGTCAATGATCCTGTCGGCACATTCGATTGCTTGTGAGGTCAGATCAGACGTATCGAACTTCTCCTTTCTAGTGTTGGATAGCATACCAGAGAGAATCTGAGCAACCATCAGTCTCTTGAGGTCACGCTGTGATAGTATGGGCTTGAGAGATTTAATCTTAATCGGTTTTTGAAAAACCAGAGGAGTAGTAGATCTGGGATTTTTCCTACTCATGACATTCGGTGTTTCAATGCATTTCGTTTCCGTTCTTCTTCTTTATCTTTCAGCCAATCATTCCAACGAGTACAATATATGCTAATCAGAGGTGCAACAAAGGCAAGTATAAACGTAACCGGGACAGCGAAGCAGCATAGGATTAATACTATCTCAGCCAAGATGAAAAATAATCCGAAGGAGCCTGGTACAGCGGGGTCAGCGTGTGCTAAAAACATCGCGATCAGCATTAGGGTGGGGTTTGATAGCCTCAATCGTGGTAGGCTGAATGATTAGTTCGCTCATAGTAAGTAAAAAGTGTGTGGTACAGGAAGGGGGACTCGAACCCCCACACCATTTCTGATACGAGATCCTAAATCTCGTGCGGCTACCAATTACGCCATTCCTGCATGGCTCTCTCCGACAGAAAAAATTTCTGTGGGATTCCTTCAGTTCGATTAACCTTTGATATTATCTATAGTTAGTGAATGTCGGAGAGAGTGTTATTCGTCTTCCAGGATTTCTTGGGCATCTGCATACCCTTCCCAGTTGTCAACGCCAGCAGCTTGTAGTGCCCGAAGGAACTGCTGATCTTCCAAGAGTTGTTCGTGCTCTGCACGAGTGAGAGTGACTGTTTCGTTTTGTTCGTTCATGACTACATTATACTCGTTATTGCTCGTGTGTCAAGTTATTCCACTCAAAACTAGTAAATTTGGATCCTTCTTTTACAACCCAGGTGGCGTGTCCATTATCTACTGCTTCTTGACGAACTGAGTCTTTTCCAGCATCCATAATTGTGCCAATAACAGCAATGATAGAAAGTATTACTAATATTGCAAGGCCCAACGTTATTAGATTATCTTTAGTTTTATATTTCATAGTTATTTGGTGGGAGTGGTAGGATTTGAACCCACGACGGAGCTTTCGCTCATCCGGTTAAAAGCCGGGTATCTTCGGCCACTTGATTACACTCCCTTGACTTCATTCTTACGAACGAAGTGAGTTGGTACGGGCGGAAGGATTCGAACCCTCGTTTTTCAGCTTAGAAGGCTGATGCATTGGTCCACTATGCTACGCCCGCATTTTCGCTTCGCTCAAAGAGCGAATGTTTGGTCGGCCCCCTGGGATTTGAACCCAGATCTGACGGATTAAGAGTCCGCCTCTTGCACCAATCCACAACCAACAGTCCGTTGTCTTGTCAACGTGCTTAAAGAACAACTGAATTGGATCCTTACGATTCATAATCCTCAATGTCTTTTGGAAAATGAAACCTTGTTAATGCTTCACCTATACCAAGGTCAAGAATGTGGTTTAGAAGTTTCGTGTTGTCTCCGTCGTACGGAGAGTCTAACAGGGTTCCAAACCAACCGTACCACTTTTCATCAAGAACTATTTCAACAGGCCCATTTGGGAGTCGTTCGAAATAACTAGACTCAACGCCAGCAGCAGGACGAATCTTGATCGTAATATCGCCCTTTCGTGACGTAGATGCTCGCGGCGTGGGGCGACTACCAACAGCACCAGCCGGAAGATCGTTGGCTTCCCTTAGGCGTAGTTCCAACGCTTTTTCAGCAGTCAGCCCCATTGCCATTTCTTCCTTAGTACGCTTGAAACGCTTAGCTCCCATCACTTCCTTGTAAGAAGCAATGTCGTGAATGAGAGTTGCCTGATGAGAGGAAATTTCGTTCATACTCAAGTATAGCACGATTTTCGTGCTTGTCAAGTTTTATTTGGAGGTAAGTGTGGGATTTGAACCTACAATCGCCCGATTCGTAGTCGGGAGCCCTGGTCCAGTTAGGCCACGGGTGCATGTGTTGGTTGGGAATACGGGACTTGAACCCATAGCCCTGGCTTATGAGGCCAGGATGTTGCCGATTACACCAATTCCCTGTGTTCTATAGCCTTACGTTAACTTTCAGGCCGTTCGAGGTGTTGAATTGACTGCCGAAACCCGGATCACGGTACCAAGCTTGGAAGTAAATGGTATCACCAGGAGAAGCAAAGTCAAGTGTGGCTTGCCAGTTTTGTTCGCCGGTTGCAGAAGTGTACTTCGTGCCACCAATAAACTGAGAATATCCAGGATGGAGACAGAGCCAACCATCACCGAAGGGGAGTTCCATGGGGACGGTGCCGTACATGATGCCGCAGTAACGATTGCCAACCATATTGGTGACATTCATACTACAGTCATCAAGAGCGAGACTGGAGGTGCCTTCTCCAACGATAACGGCTCCAATTCCCCAGGAGTTATCACCTGATTGGCAATAGGACTCGAAATCGGGGGTGTTGCCGCTCATCAGAAGGGGGAGTGCTAGAAGGAGTGCTTTCATATTCAATAGAAGGGGTTAGGGGGTAAGTTGACTAATTATACCCTCAAGGGCTCAGTCTGTCAAGTAGGATTTCGGATTTGTGCAGTCGTAGTCCTGTGAAGATCCATTAACTCCACGACTTTCATTAGCTGCATTGAAATGCTCAAAACTATCATAACCAAAAATGCCAATATTGTACATACCATTGTATGGACGGTACATTTCATGGCCGTTGTGGTTAGAGTGATTTAGTGTTTCTGAATAATCAGGAACCCAAATCGGAAACGTGTTTCTAAAGTTTGCAAGAATGTCGTCCAGGCCAAGCTCTTCATAAACAGAAGCTAAAAGCTGTGCTTGGAATCCACGAGTCAAGGGAACGTCCCCCATAACTTCAAAAATGTGTTGAGGTACGTTTTCGTCTCTCAAGCATACGCCATCTGGTGTGACCACACGACGAATAGCTGCAATGAAAAGTCGTCTCCACTTCTTACGCTCTCTGCGTCCTATGTACGGTGACACAGACAAGAAGCAACGAATTACATGATAGAAACCACGGTCAGCCCAGCGAGCCCCTTGGTTGGGTTCAGCAGAACGCATTCTCTTGGTTAACGACCAGAACAAGTTGTTGTAATCGTTATTTCCAGCGGCACCCTCAAGGTTCATCTTGCAGTCGTTCCAAACCCACTTCATGAACATGCGTGCAAATGGATCATAAGGAGCAAGCTGCCACGCCGCACGAATCATACGCCACAAGTGCGTGTAATCGTGAGCCTGATAGTGCATCAGCCATTCGCTATATTCACACCAGTTGTCGGGCCAACTGTTAAACTGAGGCAATTCATGCTGATATGTTCTACCAAGCCAGTACTTTTCATTAAGCTGTAATGGTTTACCATTTCTAGGCTTTAAACAAGCAATAGGTGAACGACAAACCTCGCCATAGAACTCAAGCGAACGAAGTTGGTATCCTTCTTTGCACTTGGTCCAATCAGAGAAGGGGGCGATGCCCGCTCCACCGTGCGAATCACTGAGCGTGTGGAACTTATTCCAAAAAGGCTTATACGGCCCGTACGAGTCTTCGCTGCGGTTGTGATACTTGTCTATGGCAACCTTTGCTTTATGCGGCAGCCATTCCGGCACCCATTCCTCAGGAATGTGCTTGTAGTCCCTAACTTGGTCTGCGTCAGGTCCGGTAACAAAACGCTCGGCAATGATGCCGCGAGGACGGATCATGTGTTTGCCGCTATACTCGCGAACTTCTCCGTCTACCTCAATTTTAAGATTTGTGAAATACTTGGTTCCCTTGTTACGGAAACCATTAGCAATACTTACAACAACCTCAGTCGCGTCGAAGTTATTGTGCTGCGTTAATGTAATGTGTAACGCCTGACCCAGAAGTCTCTTATACTTCTGAGTCCATCGCAAGTATCTTTCTTTTCTCCAGTGTAGCCCGCCGCTTAAAACATACTCCTCACGGGAGCCGTCGCGGAGTTCCATACTTACTTTTATATCAAACATGTTGCCATCCGTTCTATAAGAGGACCATCCCCCTTATAGAATAGTACCCTAGAAGGGCCAGATTTCAAGCTGATAATCGCTAACGTTGTTTAACGAGGTGATACCCACTACAAAGCCGTAATTGCTTTGCGGCACAGGAAATCCAGTAACCTGTAACGAGCCAGGGTCTCCAATGAAGGAGTATACCAAATCGTGTACAATGATGGTTTCGCCTTCGTCCTGAATGAGACTGCGACCCCACACATTAAGATTAAGCGTTGTGTCTGCTTCGCTGTCTAGTGCAAGGTTCATCAGAACTTCGTCCTGTGAAATAAACCAGTAGTAGTCTTGTTCTGTCGGGTCGGTGTCGCCACAAACGAAATACCTATCAGGAATCTCAAAGTGGCCAATGAACTGCGGTAGCGGCAGCGTGGATCCGCCAGTCTCCCAATCGGTGCAGTCTTCGTGAATCTGCGGAGGGTCGGGCGGTTCGTGGTTGGTCTGCGGGCTCTCTGTCTTCTGCTGATGGCAGCTAGCCAGCAGAAGTAGAACCGCTGTTAGTTTTCTTAGCATCTTTATTCTTTATGGTCTTTCAGTAAAGGTGGTGGCCCTAGCGGGAGTCGAACCCGCAAACCTCCGATTTTAAGTCGGATCCATATGCCAATTCTGGTACAGGGCCGAGTTGTTTGGTCAGGCTACTAGGAATCGAACCTAGACTGGATGTTCCCAAAACACCCGTGCGGCCATAACACTTTAGCCTGATTGTATTGGCTCATGGACTAGGATTCGAACCTAGGATGGAGATTTCTCTCGTTGGGTTAACGGCCCAATGCCTTCGACCGCTCGGCCATCCATGAATGTTACTGTCTTCTGCACTTCAACAACTTGACAGTTTCGAAGGCTGTGAAAACGGCTTTGTGCTTTACTCGCTTCGCTTCGTGAAGCGTAGCTGTTGACTGCTTCCGCAGGATGCCCAGAGGTCCATCCGTGACGAACTCTAACGAATGATTCCGACTCAGGGCAGTAGATGATGAATCTGTTCATGTTCAAAGTATAGCACGATTCTCGTGCTAGTCAAGTGAATTTCAAGAAAATGGAAGCGGGACTGGGACTTGAACCCAGACAGACAGGTTCAAAACCTCTCATGCTAACCGATTACATCATCCCGCTATAGTTGGCAGCGGGACTGAGATTCGAACTCAGGTGACTGGGCTCAGAACCCAGCATACTAGACCGCTGTATGATCCCGCACTACTTACCATAAAAGGTCGAAACGCCCTTTCATGACTTGTTTCAGCTTACTTGTTTTCTTGTGTTGTATTGGTAGGCAATGAGGGTAACGATCCCCCGTCTTCGGTATGTAACACCGACGTTCTTCCATTGAACTAATCGCCCGTGTGTGTTGGAGCCCCCACCAGGAATTGAACCAGGATTTCAAGTTTACAAAACTAGTGTTTTACCATTAAACTATAGGGGCTAATTTACGTGTTTCCAGGTTTTGCCTATCAATTTGGACAATTGATTAACTTTATTCCAAAATCTTTTCATTATCTGTCATATGCCATTTGTAATCTCGTACGTACTTGATCCATACCATCGTGAGCATTCACAAGATTTGGATTTTGTGTTGGACAATTCACTATCCCCAGTCCGCGTGGGCGATTTTGCAGCCAAAGCTCCATAAAAGGAAGATAGTCATCCACGAATACACGACCGTAAGCAATGCGTTTGTCGTCAGTGATATGTAGCGTGGCTTCGGGAAGATTCTCTCGTACCCAATCAACCTTCTCACTCCAGGCTACTGAGCCTGTCGTGGGGCCTTTGGTAAGAACATGAATGTCAAATCCGATCTCGCGAGCGATATCGAGTACATCCCAACCCCATTGCAGCTTCGGAAGGTTACGCCAGAATCCAGGTTCCTTTTTGATTGCCTGGGCTCGTGCATACCAGTGATCGGGCATAGCCCACAGATTTTCAGGGATCTCTTCTTCTGGACCTTTCATGCGAAGCAAAGCTTCACGGAGCGGACCTTGAAAATTGACAAGGGTTTCGTCCATATCGAAGAGTGCGATCTTGTCACTATCGAACTTGGGTGCGTTCATCATGATATTTAGTATACCCTCGTTTTGACCGCTGTCAAACAGTACCGGGGGTATTATTTGGAACCGCATGCGAGGCTCGAACTCGCTTATCAAACTTGGAAGGCTTGCGTGTCACCCGTTACACTTATGCGGCATATTCTTGTTTTCTCAAAAATGCTAGAAGCTTCTGAGATCCCCTTAAGGGGTGTATGGTTGGCCCCGCAGGACTCGCACCTGCATTTCCTCCTGTAAATAGGAGGTGTCCTAGCTTGTTTTTAGACGAAAAGCCATTACTCAAAATCAATCAGATCGCAGTGATTTTGGGTGTTTTCATATGATTTTCGATCATAAATGATCAGAATCTATTCGTTCGCAGTGATTCCTTCTCCTACGATGTTCGGTGACTGCTGTACTAGCTTCAAAGGATATTGTCCTTGAGTTTTGGCTTACCATGCCCAAGGACTCGCCTCCACCATTACAACTCACGGAGGTCGGCTCCGGTCTCTCCGAGACTAGGGGCTTTTGTTACGACTGTCATGTCGTTTCTACATCATGGGGCTTGTCGCCACCCCCACTAGCCACTAACAATGGCGTGTTCAAAAGCTAGAAAGGGTTTGCGGCCCTACGAGTTACCCTAGTTATCCTAGGTTCTAGGAAAGGCGTTACTGTTATCTCGCCTAGCTTGTATTGGTGCCGCATCTGGGTAATGCTCCCAGCGGGGCCTTTACGGCCACGAGGGTTACAGCCTCGGCCCTCTCTTTAGGGGTCTACTACGACGTTCGCTCCGCTCACGGAGCTTGAAAATACAATATCCACGAACTAGATTTTGCCTTCGACAGTTACTAAAGCTGTCTGAATATTGCATTGTTTGGGGTACATAATGGGGTTTGAACCCATGCCGTCTCAGTCACAGTGAGATATGCTGCCACCTACACCATATGCACCATACTATTTCCAGTACTTGTATCGAACTATTCCTTTAATGGCGTTGTGACTTACTTGGTATTTTTTAGCTAGAGCTTTAAAACCATAACCCTTAACGCCCGGACGATACTCTTGACGTATATTCTCTACGTCTTCTGGAGATAATTTTGTTTTACCTCTGCGGTTACGTCCTTTAGTAACCATATCTTTATTATTATCGTCTCTCGTACCTAAGAATAAATGATCTGATCGTACGCATTTTCTATTGTCGCACTTGTGACATACACAAAGACCATGAAGAATTAATCCAAAGTGGAGCGTCCATGAAACACGATGAACATCAATAACTTTTTTGTTAATTTTTATTGCACCATATCCATTGCCACGACTACCGCCCTGCCATTCCCAGCATTCGGTTGGATACTTGCCATCTACTCCAAAAACGCCAGAGTTTTTGTTTACTTTATTCCAAAATCTTTGCATATCATTCGCTGCCCTATTGCAGCGTTGTATTTACGATAAACAACGAGCCGACCCTCCAAAAGCTTCTTCTTGTATCATCAGCTACTAGTTCAGCTTGCTACGCAAGCACACATTGGAGACTTATTCGTTTACCGTAAGAGGGTGAGTAATGTTATTTTTAAGGTCTGTGGGCCTTCGGCTCTAGCGAGCAGTCCACCATTCCGTTTTACCTTTTAAGAGTATTCCACAACTCTGCTAGATTAACACTGGATGATTACTCCAGTCGCCTTAAAAACAACGTGTAAGGTGGCGGGGTATCCCCCGCCTAAGGTGTGGCACTATTGGTAGCTCCAACATGCCGCCAGCGTTTCGAAGCTCTCGTTGCTTATCCATTCTTGTAGTCGAAGCAAATCCTAGGGTTTGTCAACGGATATAACACGAGATGTTTTCTAACACCCTGTACTGGTGCGTCGGGCAGGCACTACCTCCTGCTCTACTCCCCCCGCTGGGAAGCGTGCTTTAATTACACCACCGATGCATGTTCCTTAGCGGCAGACGCTATGCGTCTCTGCCGCTATGATTGGTTCCGAGTTTTCAAAGACCCCTCGTGACGAGGAGTTGTCAGGTCTCAGTTGACTTGACAGGTACATTGTACCCTGGAAGCGAAGATAGTCAAGTTCTTTTCTTGAAAAGATTCGCTGACCAGGGTAATTACACTAGTTTAGGTGTGTCAAGAAACAATTATCTAATAAAATAGGTGACTCTCTCCAGAGCCACCTACCCTCGGGCGTTAGCCCAACACAAGGTTAACTTTTACCAGTCGCACTCGCAGTCGTCTTCCGGATAGCCGCACTCGCCGCAGTCGGAGTCTTCGCACTCGCCATCACAGTAGGATTCACCGCAAGAACTACAGCAGTCTTCTTCTACCTCAGGGAACGTGGGAGCGTACAGCGGCTCACTCAGTACCTTGTCTAGCTTGACTTCTTCAAGGACTTCGTAGCGGCAGCAGCGAAGCTTCTGGCAGTCATGGTCGCTCGGGACGCTCACCGCATCCTTGGGGTTGACCTTAACCAAAAGCAGACGTTGGCCAAAGCCAGATGCGTACCCCTGGGAGCCAATATGGAACCCAGACGAGCAGTGGTTGTTCGGGTTGTCATCCACCGAAGAACGATCCATTTCGTGTACTTGACCGACACTGTTGTCGAACGAGTTCGTGTGACAATCCTTAAGGTCATTGTTCACGCCCTTGTACCCCACGAAACACCCGTCTTCCGTCACGGCCAACCCCTCGTTCTCCAGGAACGTGTACAGTTGTGCTCGCGAGTTGAAGGACGGATTATCCATCAGGTTTTCAAGGAACTTCACAAGCGGCTGGAAGTCAAGGCCACGCTGGAAGAAATCCGTAATGCGTCTGCCGATAGCATTGTGCAACTCTTCCCCATTGTAGGTGACTTCACCGTACTCGTTGACCACTACACTGCCGTTCGTGTAAGCGTTCAGGGCCTTCGGGATGTTGACCAGGGTAGGCAGTACATCGTAGTCCTCAGCGTCGAGAGCTTCGATGATTTTGCCATGGTTCGGATGGGTGGAGCCAAGCATGTGGGTCTGACCATCAAGAACCAAAATGATCGACAGATCGTTGGCGATGACAAACCTAGGGGCCTTGGCTTTACGACGGAAGGGGTTGGTTAAAATGCTCATGATTATGACTTGAGTTGGATGTATTCGATTACGTCTTCGACTTTGGCGTAGTCAAGGTCGATGTTGGCAACCAGAGGGTATTGTTCTTTGAATGTGTTAGTGAAGTTCTCAGCCTTAGGCAGAGTCAGGTTGAACAAGCTAAGGAGTCCATTCCACCTGTAGTTGGTTTCTTCTGCCTTGGTCAGCTTGACCAGATTCGAACTAGCGTCCGACAGACCATCAACAGCGTTCAGGAACTCGTCAGAGAACTCTCTCGGAACACCATATTGTACCCTAGCTCTTGTGTACTGGTCGGCAGTTTTCACGAAATCTTCCATTTTCTTTCGAGCCTCGGTCGCAAGATCGTCCAGGCCAAGCTCGGCACGCAGCTTCTCGTAACGCTTTTGAGGAAGACCGTAGACCGACGTATAGCCAAGGCTTACGGCAATTTCCTGAATTTCGTTAGCGTTGTACTCTCGCCCCATCCAGATGCACTTGTATCCAATACGCTCGATAGCAATAGCGTTAGTAACATCAACGTCTTTCTTGTCAACACTATCCCACATATCGCTAACTCGACTACGGTAGCGACAGTTGAGCTTCTTAACATAGGTCCGAGTGCCACTAGCGGTACCATTACTGCGTACCTTTTTGGGTGCGTCCGGAAGATCCGAAAGCTTAACGGTAACTTCGCCAAAGGTCTCTGCGAATTTCGCAGCGTCATCAATCTTGACTAGGAAGCACTCAGCGTTGTTACCGTTAAGGTAATGACGCAGGTTTCTCTTTTCTTTGTAGCTAATCTCGCAGTCATCGTTCTTTTGAATGAAGACGTATGTCCTGTCGGCCTTGGGCTGGAACCTGTGGGCGTGACGATTGATTTCAAGCGTCTTCTTACGATACGCCAATCCAACCGGATACAAAGTGTATGCACCGTCTTCGTGAGTATCAATACTCTTTTCGTCTTGGTCGAAATTCACAAGACCACGGAAGGCATCCATTTTGATAATGCGTTCCATTCTGGTCTTGGCATCCTTAACGGTATCCAGTACCGCTACACAAGCCTCTGCTTCTGCTGTAGTCAAAGCAGCTTGCAGGTTTCCGATAGTCTTCTCGTCGTAGTGAAGTTCTTCACGACTCGGAGTAGGAGTACAATCACCAACGTTCATTTCGAGCATCAGCTTAGCAGAATGCCCAAGCCCAGAACGAACTCCTCCACCAGTCGCATTGTAACAAACGTTACCCATAACGATACTGATCTCAGAACGAGTGGGCGAAGAATACCCCCGATACAAGGACCAGCCATCACCAGACAGTGCGGGTTCATAATCCGTAAAGTCTAGACGGGCACCAGTGACGTTCGGACGAAGCTTGAAAAAGGCATACACCTTTTGGGCTTTCTGGTTGAAGTCCCAGATATCCCTTTCGTTAATGTGCAGCTTGATCTCAACACCGTTCTTTTCGACCGTGACGGTCTTATTCAACAGTGCAATCGTGGGTGCTCCTGCTTCACCTTTGAAGACAGAGTACTCGTACTTCATCCCCTTGAAATAAGAAGTAAAGGAAAACATGTCCACCAGAGCGAACGGGGTTTTCGAGCCCAGGCCGAAGCCTCCCGTGCATTCGTTGGAACCATTGCGGTTCGACTCGAAATACGTAGAGTAAATACCTTCTACGTCTTCCTGCGAGAGACCAGTGCCGTAATCGCGGATCACGAACTCGGGGTCAATCGAGTTGGGAAGGTGAACGTCGAACGGCTCAGGGTTTCCTGCATCAGTATGGGAGTCCGCAGCGTTGGTGCTGAGTTCCCGAATGATAGCAGTCATGGGGTCAGAGTACAGATTCTTCGACAGAATCTCGAACGCCTGAGCGTTGGCCGCGATCTTGAATGCGGTCTCTTGAAAGTCGCCTGAGCGAACGATGGTGTTTTCTACTTGCTTGATTTCCATGTGTCTTTGAGTGTTTGAAGGTTTCCCTTCGCCTTGTGTGAGTACATTATACCCTGGTTAGCACGTATGTCAAGTGATTTTTAAGATTGTGATGCGAATAAGTTTGCCCTTGCCAGCCCGAAAGTCTGTAAACCCAATCGGGACAAGCATTCCAGCACCCCGTCACCAATGACAAAGCACCATTCTTTGTTTTCGAGCTTCTTCACGAGGATAGTATATCCCGTGAATGCCGTCTGTCAAGTATATAATTCTCTTGTTTTGATGTAATCAGATACAGCAGGAGTTAGGTACTCGTGTTCGTGGGGGTTGTCGTGCTCTCGTATTTCTGTAGAGCTTAAGTGATCCATGTCGCGGACACTTGACACTGACCAGTTAAGCGTGGCAGAGATTTGATTGTCTTGAATGTCCATACCCTTGCGTGACATAATCACGAAATCAGTATTGGGCAGACGATCACTTAGCCATTCCACAGACGGATACTGGTGTGCAGTAATCGTCATGTTCCAAGCGTCAGCACCCAGTACAAAGATAATGTCTTTTGCACCAGCAGTAGTAAGCGTCTGGCGTTTGTCTATAAATCTAGGTGCTTGCGTAAGTAGAGTCGGGCGACCTTCCACATCCAACATACGCACTCTATGAAGCATATCCTCAATAGAGAGCCCGCCCTTATAGTAGTGTTGTTGTGAAATCTCGTACAAGCAACTCTCCACGCTCAGGTGTTTTTGAGTAGGAGGATTGAATGCCCCAGGATAGATCGTGGGATAATCCCTAACGTAATCCATCACCCGTTGGAACTTGCCTTTGTGATAAACCAAAGGATTGAGCGGCTTCAAAAGGATCATGCGTTCAGCATCAGAGACACCAGGAGCATACAACACATCGATATTGTGAGTCTCAAGGGAATCCTCAATACTATTAATGTGTTCAACCCAAGTGTCGGTGCTCAGCATACACGCATTCATGAGCCACTGTACACGATCACTTACAATGCGGCCAACCCACTCACGGTCGGCACAGGCAGCTACCGAGAAGTGCATGTACGCTTGCCATTCTCTTGTGGCAATGTATATCCATCCATGCGACGGTCGATCCTGGTAGTGTGCTCCGGTAATAGCTAATCCAAACAGACTGGGACTATGTTCTGTTCGTCCCAACACTTTAAACAGGTTCTCATGAGCTAATCTCTTAGCGTTTTCAAGTGATACCGCACGCATACCTGCGGAGCGACCAGTAGCATCATACGGACAGTCAATGCCTAGAATCGTTTTGGATGCACCGGGTACTCGTAGATACTTAGAGCTAAACTCTAGACCTAGACCAACCTCCGTGATGATACCTCGCCACGAAGATTGATTAAGTTGATTGCAAAATTGTTCCATCGATTTTGATTATGTCTGTTTCTGTGACGGGGAGTGCGGCGTTGACCCGAATCTCATCGAGCGTCATGATGTTCATGGGGACACCATTATAGAGAACGTCTTGCAATAGGTTTTCCTTAAGTCTGGTCTCGTGAACTGTCTCCAGCTTAAGGGTTTTGAATTCGCCCCGTGAGTTACGGAAGACACCCAAGCGTCCACGCTTGGAGTTCTTTGTAGGATCGGTCTTCGGTTGCTTGAAGATATCGACCCACTCGCCATTGATTTGCATAGCAGAACACTTGATAGCGAAGCACTGCGTGTCTCGCGTGAAGTCTTGGAGGAGTCCCCCTCCAGAGCCGAACGCAATGTTGTCGGCAGAGATACCGTTAACCTTGAACGCTTCAAGAACATCGGCAACAGTGTGTCCCCAGTGGTCACACCATACGTCATTCTCTGCTTGTGTTTTATACTCGTACCACTTAATGCCGTCGCCTTGGATCATGCGAACATAATCTGGCAGAACTCGGAAGCCTTTCTCGTTAACAGTAGTCCCGAAGACTTCTGCCAGGGCTTCAAAAACATCAATATCAATCTTGGGGAGCGTACCAGAATCGGGACGGAACACGACGGTTCCCTCGCGATTGCGGATCATATCCATAATGTCTTCGTTGCCGCCGATGACGTTGTGAATAAAGCCCATGGTATCGAACGAGTCGATGACGATGGCAACCAAGCCTGTCGGATGAGCAGTGAGCACCTTGCGTACAATGTCGGCCTCGCCCTCGGGTCCACCCGAAGTCATAACAGAGTGCTCTGTTGCGGGGATGGAGAACCCAGGCATATCCCATTGTGTCTTGCTGTCTGCCAGTCGCATCGACATGGGAAGTGCTTTGGGGCCATAGTAGTCCCGCAACAGGGGAAGTGCGGCCATGGTATCGGTGCCCATGAAACTCGTAAGGTGAGCAGCACCAGACAGTGCGGCAGTTTCGAGCGACGAAACACCACGCATGCCAAAATCATGAAGCTTAAACGGCAGGCCAGCAAGGTCGCCAGTCTCTTCCAGGTAGCGAGCGATGATCTTTTTGACCTTACGACTAGAGCTTGCAACGGTCGTGGGCGACCACATTTGCATAAGCAAAGTCTCCAGGAAGTTCGTTAGCCACGGCACCTGCGGATCGGTGTTCTCGATAGTGAATAGTGCTGTGCCTGTCGGCACGACCGTCCCCTCGGGGATAGCAGTAATCCTTACGGGAAGGCGTCCTTGGCACTTGTCGAGAATGTATTCCCAGCCTTCGCGGTTGAAGACTTCTTCGCTACCGAAGTGTGCCGTACAGATAGCAGCGGCTTCCTCAATCTTATCTCGCGTAACAACCTGACCAGTCAGGTAACGCGAGATAATGTACTGTAGTCCGAAGAACACGGTCTCATCAAAACGAGCACCGACTCGCGGTTCGCAATACGAGTAAACGGTTTCAAGACCGTCAGGATAAAAACCGTGATGCGAATACTTGTAGGAATCCGATCCAAATGCTACTATGTTAAAATTATTCATTGAAGTTAGTTTTGGCGTATTCGCCAAATAATTCACGAGCTTTAGCGTCGTATGCTCGTGCTGCTTTTACGGGATTATCAAAATTACCAAGATAGATTGCTTTGCCATTATGTCTTATTTCGGCCTGCCATCTATTTTTACTGTTTTTACTAATGCCTTTATATCCGGAAGATTTTGCCTTAGAGTTAAATTGTTGTTCTTGAACAGTAGCTAATCGCAGATTACGAATATCATTATCATGAATACATCCATTAACATGATCCACAGTTTTGCCGTCTGGTATTACTGTATTGAGGGCAGCAACCATAATCGCACGATGCATATAGATTGCTACTGGTTTATCAGAACTAATTGTTCTAAAAACCAATTGCACATATCCATAACGAGTTAATCGTCCTTTAAGTAACAGTGGACGCGGACGTTTGCCAGATTGACAATATTCACTATAGATGTTGCCGCTATACTTATTAACCGTGTATTTACCAGCATGTAATGCTTCTAAAAACAACGCATCGTTTTGTATGGGGCTCCGATTCATTACTGTTGCGTGTAATCGAGGTAGTCTTGAATGATTTGCTTATGATCAAAGCACAGTACTAGAGTACCGTTGTAGTATTGATCAAGTGCGGTTTGCGGATCAATCACAATCGCATTCTTTGCATCGTCAGCACCAACAGGAGTGCCTTCTGCTTGAGCGTAATGTGTAATACTTACAGCGTGACCTCGCGGATCGCGGTCGGGAGCGTCATAGATGCCAGCTTCTACAACATTGTTAATTTTCAAGCCAGTTTCTTCCTTGGCTTCACGGATGGCAGCGTCTTGGCAGGTTTCACCTACGTCAACGCAACCTCCCGGTAGTGCCCAGCCATGGGGCTCATTCTTACGCTCGATCAGTACGATACCATCTTCAATTTCGATGATGATATCGACTGTGAGCATGGGTGTTTCGGGTTTTGTCATGATTACCAGTGTGTGATGATTGATTCGCCTGTCCAAATCGTGTAGAGTCTGGACTCGATGATTGGGCAACACGCCCATTCCATCTGACCAATCATACCCCGGTCTTCGCTATGATGATGCCCAAAAAAGCAAAAACTTGGCTGAAACTTATCTACAATCGCTTGCAGTAGTTGCCGATTGCCCTTGCTCTCTGTATGATTACGTTTATAGCGATCATCAGAATATGGAATACACATTGGATGCTCATGGGTGAACAGTGCATCGATTGTACCCTCAACATTGTCCAAAGTGTTTTGAACCTGTTGATAAGTAATATCTTCCTGTCGCCACCAAGAGGAACCTTCGACACGACGATACTTGTCAATCGAAGCAGCCCCACCGAAGAACATAGCTCTATAGCCATCAACCTCGATCACACTACCTCGCGGCATGTGTGTCCAATCGGGTTGCCATGCTCCACCATCCATTTCAAGCATGTCAAAGTTCTCATGGTTGCCGTCAATCCAAAGCTTCTCAGCGTTGTCGTAGACTTCCATTTCCTCAGGAGAGAGAAAACTCTTACTTGCCTTAAATGGCTTATCTTTACTGTGGGGCCATGTACCGTAACCAAAATCCCCCACCTGGACAATATGCGTAATGTCAGAGTGCTGACGGATCGCTCTCGCAATCGTCACGTTCATGTCTTCCCAGAAAGCATGAACATCGCCAAGGATGAGGAACTTCATTGTATCAGTAGTATTAGTGCGGCAATGTGTGCGAATTGGTCTGCTGCAATTCATGACGGTATTAGTGAGGCGACCATAGCAGACCCAATTAGGATGATGATGACGATGCCAGCGATCCCGCCAAAGATCACGCCGACCTCGGGTTTCTTCTCAACTATGACCGTCACCACTTTAGGCTTATCCATTTCAAGCCACGCCAAAGCTTTCTGTAAGGCCATGACTTGTCCACGGTGATTGTCAATAGTTGGCGTATGTTGTTTTTTGTTGTCGGTTTCAGAAGCTACTACAGCCTCCGCTCGTGCCAATTCGTTTTGAAGAAACCGCTCGGCGTTTTCGTGCATCAAGGCAATTTGCAGATAATTGTTTCCGGTGCGATATCCTCAAGCATGTGGACAACAACGTCCCAATCGCCTCCAGCGAGACCGCAGCCCATCATGTGGGGTATGTACAATTGGATGTCGTTTGCCCTGGTGAAGTCACGAGCCTGACGGAAAGCTTGGCACAATCCGTTGTAATCCGTTTGTACACCGCCACCTACGTTCTGTTGACCAGCCAGATTGGCCACGAATTGAGCGTCACCGATTGTTACCAGTTGACAGTCTCCCACTTGCCAATCGTCCTTGTCCACGTAGACATTGTAGACGTTTTCCCACTCTCTGCGAATTTGAAGGGCAAGCCCAGCACCCATGACCCCAAGGCAATTGACCTGATGACAGATGACGGCAGGGCCAGTCACATCCAGGATGTTTTTCTCAATCAGTTTCATTTGTCTTCTTTGGGGTAATCGTTGCAGTAGAAGCCATCACCTTTAAAGATAACGCCAACATTCCTGCTGATCTGTCGTTGTAACTTCATCTTACCACACGATGGGCACTTACGCTTGGGGTTTTCCGACATTCTTTGAATGAATTCGTGCTCAGCATCACAAGCACTGCATTTGTATTCGTATGTAGGCATCTAGATGTATTGCTGACAAATCCAGCCACCGAGATGGGTTTTCATAACCCAAAAACCACCTTCTCGATGGTTGGGATCACCAGCAATCACAGGAAGTTCTGGATCTAGCTGAGACAATTGTTCAATCAATTCTCGTACTTTCATATCTTTAAATTCTATCTTTCGAGCAGTTTGAGGTCAGTAATGTTCCACGAAACGAAGCCCTCGATGGGCTTGTCTAGACGGACTCCTCCGGGGATATCATCATACATTCTGATGATGGTTCTGGTGCTTCTACCTCGGCGTACCTTCCGCCCAACGAGATCACTATCCGAGTTGTTTATGTCGTTTTTGTTTGTCATTTTTGGATGACCGTGCTGGTGCGTATTCTACACGATTGTCATTCATTTACAGCGGGATGACGTGGAACTCGCAATCAGACCTATGACTTAAACCAGTACAGGTGCATTGAGCAAACTTGTAACACATGAGGTCTGAAATCATGTCGCTTTCCTCTTGACTTTGAACGTTATCCTCGGTTAGCCACATGCGATTAAGGGCCTTGTGAACGGTCCTGTACTCACGTCTGTTAAGCTTTACTTCGATGATTGTGGCAATAGAGCGTTCCAGTAGTTCTTTTACGTGTTGATTGAACATTAGATTTTATCTCTTTTCAAGCGAATCCACCTAATTAGGTGACGCCGGGTAGTAGGGCCACGAAACTCGTGTCCATCGCCAAGTTCGCGATGTACCAAATTGTGACATTCTACGCAGAGCCTAATCGTGGGTCTTGCTGATTGTGTGGCCAATCGCTCCTCATTAGAGACAAATGACGCTTTAGGAACTAAGTGATGACGAGTAATGAGTTCGCTGTTTGACTTGAACGTTTTTAAGCAGGCCGCACACGGTATCATGCTCCTAGCGGTGTTTGAACGCACCTTTCTGAGCTTTTCACTAAGCTTCTTAATGAGAGGGCGTACGTCCTGGTTTCTGGTTCGTTTTAAAGACTGCACAATGGCATCGAGTTCAACCTCGTCCAGTTTGGTCTTGATGGCAATGTTGTCCATTATGGTTTAGGGCAAGCCTGATACTCTCCAAAACTACCATGAGTGATGTAGTTAGAGTTAATCAGGAAGGAAAGGTCGCATTGCGTGCGATGGAGTTGGGTATCTAGCTCTAGAGCGATCTCGCTAGCGGTCATGGGGGCACCACCATCCTCTAGTAGCTCGATGATCTTCTGTTGCCTCAGGGGGAGGTCTTTGGATGTGTACATGTCACAGTATAGCCGCATTAGCGGCTAAGTCAAGCTACTTTCCTGTAAAAGACAACATAAGAACGGCCAGTCGAGAAGTCTTCATCTTCTACACGAACCACGATTTGGAGAACCCAGTCGCCATCTGGGGTTTGATAGAAGTCGGCGTGAGGGATTGTAGTCATGTTATTTTTAAGCGAATCCTAATCCCTATAGAGAACAAAAGAAGTCTTACAGGAACAACCAGTAGAAAGACAGGCAGGACAGGTGTAGGCGAGGGCGTTCGTGTGACTAGAGTCTACCACGATTTTGAGACCACAGCAAGAACATTCGTACGTTTCATCTTCATTGCTTCGTTCTTCTTGATTCTTCATATTGACCACAGGTGTACACACACTCACTATAAGTTAACGGAGGGCCTGCGTAGTGACGTGGTAGGATGCTTCTGCCAGTTTCGCAGCAGCGGCAGCAGAATCAGCCGTTTCTATGTCCCTCAGGATCACAGTAAGCCTGCCCAGCCGCTCCTCAGCCGTCTTAGCACTGAGCCCTTGTTCCTTTTGTAGTAGGATCTGTTCCCATAGAAGATTGATCTCTTGTCTTAGTTGTTCTTTCATGTGGGAATGATACGCTTTAAAACGTACTCTGTCAAGGTAAAAATCTTTTTAACTTCCAGCTTGACTTCCTGTGGTTTGAGTGTACTATGAATACTCACGCAGAGACGGACTGCCGATGCATGAGGTGAGGGGTAGTACCCTGGATACACTGCTTGAGTGGCTGAAGTTAAACGTAGAGGATAGTCAGACCAAAGGCTTGAAATGACAGAAATGGGGTTTGCGGGTATCAAACCGTCTCATTGATGTTTTCCTTGTTTTTCCTTGACATAGGGCGTATTTCGTCGTATAATGAGGTACTTGAAAACACATAGTGTCGCGGGGTGGAGCAGTAGGTAGCTCGCCAGACCCATAATCTGGAGGTCGTAGGTTCGAATCCTACCCCCGCTACCAATACACCAGCCATGACCCATGAGCCCGACCGTGGCTGGTTTCGTAGGGGCAACGTAAAGAAGTGGACAACCAGGATTGGCAGCCTATCAACAATCCTGACAAAACCACAGCCGTCAGGCTGACGGAAGCGGTCGCAACAAGATCGCCCCTAAAAGGACCAGACATTAGTCTGGTCCTATTTTATAGCAAAGAAGTAAGGACGCCACGCTACTATGGATCGCTTTTGGAACAAGGTACAGAAACTACCGGGGGTCAATACCTGCTGGTTGTGGACCGCTGGAAAAGACAGATATGGATACGGACAGTTTAAGCTGGACGGTAAGGTTGTACGTGCTCATCAGGTTAGCTGGAAAATCGAGAAGCGTGTGAATCCTTCTTACTTATGTCATACTTGTGACAATCGTGCCTGTGTGAACCCAGCACACTTGTACGAAGGTAGTCACGCTAGCAACATGAGCGACAAAAAGCACCGCAACCTTACATGGAGTAAATATGACCCTCATGTGATTAGACGTATTCGTAGGAAGTATGCCGTAGGTTTTTCAAGTGGACAACTCTCGAAAGAATTTAATATCCCTAGGAGCACCGTACTCAATATTCTAGACGGTAAGCTCTGTAGGAGCACCGGGGGTCCAATTAGAGATCCTAATTTTAGATACTATGGCAATCGCTTTAAAAAAGCCATTCCTAGAAAATCGTAGCAGTGTGGCGAAACGCCTTACTATGCTCAAAATTCCATCAGTGTCAGTTCTCCCCTTACTGTATCCGGGGAGGCAGGGATGAAGCCTGCCACTTATGTCCCCTCTGGGGAACCCCGAATGGGGTGACTTCTCCGCTCAAGGCGGCTACTCGGGTTGGGCGAAGTCACTACTCCCAACGCGGTAACAGAGTATACCCTGTTATTCTAGAAAGTCAAGCAAAGGATCCGAAATCTTATGCCCTTCCTGAAGTAAATTGTAATGGCCAGTGCAAAAGTTCTTGCCGTCAAGCAAAAAAGACGCTTCTTGTTTGCACCTGATATGGAAGCATTCCACAGGTTTTTCCAGCATTTGCGTTAAATGATCTCGCAATCGCTCGGCCTCTTCTCTTTCGAGCATACGATAGACGTAATCGGCATCATCCGACTGAATTTCTATCCTAAGCTCTAAACGATTCTTATGCCAATCGTTTTGGACGGTGATCGTTTCTTGTAAGTACATGCCCAATCATACCCTTAGGATCTAACCCTGTCAACATGTTTCTAATAGTTTCTTATACTCTATGTTATTCTTTATTTTCAAGCATCTTCTGGGGTTGGCCGTAAGGGCAACCTTATATAGTACAGAGAACGCTTGGTTTTTCTGACTTTCCGAGATTTATTTAGATTCTATTTGACTTTCCAGGACTTAGAGCTATACTCTCCATGTTCGATCAATGAAACGCCCCAACGGGCACAACCAAACACAAGACTATGACCACCACGAAAAAGACCACGAAAAAGAATTCCAAGCCCGTTGCCACCACTATCAAGCGAGGCCGGGGCCGTCCCGCTAGCTTCCCCGCTGACGTGGCAACCCGTGCGATGCTCTCCACGATCCCCGTTGACAGCATCACCCAATTGCACGAACTCAAGACGAAATGGGGTGTCAACCTCAATCAAGCCCTGGCCCGCGTGCTACAACGGGCACACAAGGACACTTTCCGCTCCCGCTCGAAAAAGAGCTAAGCCCACAGGAACAGGCCACCCAATCGGGTGGCTTTTTTCTTTTCTCCCGATTCTGTTTGCATTCCTCCCAATTGTGGGTATACTGTTTGTGAATCGAGGGAACGCCCTCACAACCCTAACCAACACAAAGCCATGAGCACTGATATCACAGGATTTTTCAACGCCCGCACCGATACGGATCAAGCGGCCAAAAGCATCTTCTTGGGTGTCGAGGGTGAAACCTCAGACCGCATCATTTCCGATCTTCCCACGTTTTTGGAGACTGCCGGGAGAGACTACGGCATCCTTCGGAAGCCCGCACTGGTTCGCGATCCCTTCGGTGGGGTTGACGCCCAAGGGAACGTCTGTGAGGCGATTCGCGAGGTGGACAATCAATATCACCTCTCCCGCACGAGTGACGGGCGAGTCGTGAGCCCGCACACTGTCACGAAACAGTACGCCCCTCTCACTTTGATGGACGTGGCAACCGAAATCAAGCCCTGGCTTGACGCGGGTTGGGTGACTCCCGATGCCGTTTTCAGCGGCAAAAACGAAAGTCTCGAATTGCTCTGTCTCAGGATGGATGCAAACGGTATGCTTCCCAACGGGGAGCAATGGCAACACTACATTATCTTGCGTCTTCCGCACGCTGCGGGCGGCAAGTGCAAGGGTCAAGTGGTGAATTTCCGTCCCCAGTGTTCCAACGTGTACGCTGCAATCGGACGTGGAAACGAGTTCACGATCTCTCACAGGATTTCGAGCAAGATGGACGACGCGGAACGTCAAGCCGCAATGCTCGCCCGTGTCAAGATGGCTAAGAACGCCTGGAAGACCGCACAGGATCACATTGAGGTTCTGGCCCGCAAGGTCAACGCATGGAGCGGGAAAGCTCTCACGGTGACTCAGGCTGTCAACCTCACGAACACCCTTCTGGGGATCAAGTCTCTTGACGACGCTAGCGGTGTCGCTAAGAACAAACAGGAAGCGATCCTAAACGGGTTCGATCTTCCGGAGTTCGGAACGCACGGGGCCACCCTTTACGATTGGGTGAACGCTGTCACGTTCTACACGTCAAGCCCTAACTCACCCGTAGTGGCGAAATCTACGGTCAACCCGATTGATCGTATGATCCGCAACGTGGATCCCCAGGGTACGGGGTTCAAGATGGAAGACGCGGCCCAAAAGCTTGCGGCCCGATTCCTCGGGGGTGACTTCCAGTAAATAACCTAGGGGCCAGGGTTGACAAGCCCTGGCCCCTATGCTATACTGTATTCACATGGGAAGACATACCATTGGGGACCGACGCGGTTCCGTTCGGGGGGCTCCCCCCGACGTTTACATGGGGTTTGCATCGGCTGACGATGGGGACTCGGAAGCGATGGACGAAGCCATCACTTTGTTTGGCCGGTTTGTATTGTATGCTGTCGGCTCAATTGTTCTTGCTACAATCGCGGTAATCTTTTCGGCTGTCGGGTGCATTCCTGATATTTCGGATTGATCTTTTTTCAGGGAGTCGCTTGACAAAGCGGCTCCCTGAGGTATACTGTCAGTGTTCGAGAGGACATGAAAACTCATATGGGGCGGTAGCTCAGTCTGGCCAGAGCGGGGGGATAATCTCCCTCGATCAAAGGGTCTTAGCTAAGGATGTTTAGGGTAGCTCCCGAAGGTGTCCACGGCAGCAAAATAGTAGCCTATTCTGTTAGATCTAATGATGTTGCTAAATACTAGTACGTGCAATTTGTCGCAGGTTCGAATCCTGCCCGCCTCACCTTTTTCCCAGTTTTCACTTGACAGCCTGTAAGGCGTTTTCAGCCCGCGAGGAATATGCCCGCGTGTCTATACTACGTCCGATTGTAAAAAGGTCGGGAGAACGGCTTAGAGAGCGTCTGAGAGAAAATCGCCCTCTTGAAAAAAGAAAAGGGTTATCTACTTGCTTTCTGTTCTTTCGAGGGTATACTCTGGCATGACGATCAAAGCACTAGAACAAGCCATCGGCGGGCTTTCCAATCCCTCCAAAATGCCGGGATGGTCCTATGGGATCCCGGCTTCCGCGTGCAAGATCGGGGCCATCCTTCGCAAGATCAAGCGTAGCGTGTGCTCCAAGTGTTACGCTTTCAAGGGTATGTATGTTTTCCCGGTTGTGAAGGAAGCACAAGCCCGTAGGCTTGCCATTCTCACGGGGGATCTTGAAACGTGGCAAGGGGATATGATCCAATTGCTTTCTTTCAAGTATCGCAAGAAAACGGGGGACGATAGGGTATTTCGCTGGCATGACGCGGGGGATATCCAATCGGAGGATCATTTTCAAGCGATTGTGAATATCGCTCTTGCCCTTCCCGATATCCAATTCTGGATTCCCACAAAAGAGTATGACCTGATTCGCCAGCACGCCCACAAGGCCCCTGCTAACCTCGTGGTGAGGGTTTCGGCCCCGATGCTAGGGGATACCCTTCCCATGATCCCCGGCACGGTAGGGAGCACGGTAGGGACCGGCAAGGGCTTTGTCTGTGGAGCGTACACTCGGGAAGGCAAGTGTGGACCCTGCCGAGCGTGTTGGGATAAATCGGTGGAATGGGTTGACTATCCCCAGCACTAGGGTATACTAGAGTGTCGCTTAGGAAGTGGCCTCGCTGGACTCGCAAGAGAATGGTCAGCGTCGGGGGCTCCGATCAAGGGGAAACGGAGAAGCGACTATGAATGAGTGAGGCCCGGTGTCAAAACCGGGTCTCTTCTCTTAGACCTCCTGTAAGCTCGCTCACGGCCACCGGCTCAAATCCGCGTGTCTATACTACCTTGTTTTGGACTCGTGCCCGCCTAGGGGCCTTGTAGGCCGCACAATGGCTTATCTTATTTCTAGCAAAATCTCCTTGCCTTCCTGTGTTTTGACCGTATAATGTACCCATGAACGCGGACGATCAATACGACTGGTGGGAAAGCAAACCCAAGGAAAAACAATGAATCAAGTCATCGAATGGATTTGGCAACGGCCCGCACGGGCTTTCAAGGTCTACTACAAGGGCAGCCGCTCCAATGCGATCACAGAGAAGTGTATCGAGTGTGCCTGCACGCTCAAGGAGGCCAAGGAGTGTGAGATCTCCGATTGTGCCCTATGGTGCTTCCGTCCCGGTGCTACCAAGGGAGAGGTTCCCTCGTTCGTACCGCCTCAGGACGAGCTACAAGCCTTGGCAGACGCTAAGGTTCCCGATGCTGTCCGCGAGCACGCTCGCAAGATGGGCAACGCACGGAAGGAAGCTAGCGAGGAGTGAGGTTTCTCCTAATCCTGCTTGACTTCTACCCATTTCTAGGGTATTATCTAAACATGAAGAGAAGGAAGAAAAAGAGAAAGCCCAAGGCGGCTGAACAAGGACAACGGGGGGCAGGAGCTATGGCCAACGCTACCCGTGGTAGGGCACGACGATTCACTGACAAGCCCAAAGCGGCTAACAAGACAGCCTGTAGGGGCAAGGTAGAACTATGAGCACGGACGAAATGAATGCGATCCTAGGCCCGTGTCCTATTTGCAAAAAGGTCAAGTGGTGGTATAATGACTTGCCGCTTAGGGCCTTCTGCTGGGGATCACCAGACGACGAACACAAAGAGGTGTCCAGGGTGGCACCAACACAACGCAAGTACGCATGAAAGAACGAATCGAAGCTTTCTTGGCAGCCCTAGCAGCCGCGTCCTACTACGATCCTAGCTCGGATAGCTCAGAAGTATTTCAAGGTATGTTCATCGAGCCCGATGGGGATTACATTGATAGACAAGAGTTGGAAGCATTAGTGAAAGAACATTTGACTTCCACCGATTAGGTGTTATACTGTAACCATGAGCGAACAAATCACAATCACAGAGAAGGTCCGCATTGGACTGGACGAACTGATCGCAGACTACAAAGCCTGTTGGTCATGGCAACACGAAAGCTTCTATTCCTTCCTGAGTGAGAAGGTGGCAGAAAAACTGGATCGTGAACTGGACAACTTCCAGGTTATGTGCTACTCTGTAGTAGGTCACGAACACGACGCCGTTATCTTTGAAGTCGAGAGGTACGAAGAATGACACTACGCTGCAAAACCTGCAACTCAAGCGACGTTCGGCAAGAGTGGACGGCCATGATTGACCCGAACGACGACGATTGCATGAAGGACTTTGACCCCACCACGTTGGAGTACAATGAGTTTGAGTACTGTCTTGACTGCGAAGACACGACGGACACCTACGACGACACGATGAAAGACTTCAACTATTACGCTTGACATTCTCTGTTTTCAAGCTATACTAGAGCATGAAGAAAGAAAAACTAGCTCTCATCAAGGTCATGGACGAGTGTTTGTGTTCGCCTGATGGAATGAGCGACAACGCTTACACGGTAGCATACGCTGCACTCGAAGACGATGATGAGATCGTGGATATCTTGGAAGCCGTAGAGGCGACCGATGGACGGTTCTACTTTCCCGAGTGTCATGTGGGCATTGAGAACATGCTCCGCGTAGACGTTGGGAGCCGACACGAACAGGACGAGCAGCCGTCCGAGGGATAAGAACCCAGAACAGGCTGAAACGGTATCTCTCACGCTGGGGAGCGGTAAGGGGGTGCCTTGAAAGGCGGAAGACTAAGCATGGGGTCGTTTGAACCGCTAATACCTCCCGCGATGGATCGCCCCCGATACGCACGGTCGAGAGGTATACTGCCACAATTGTAGAAGGCTGAGAAAACCCTTTACCTCTTTTTAGAAGTGCGGGAAAAGACGTTACTGTAAAAATAGGCTTCTGCCATATTGGCATAGGGAAAACTTTTCCACGTCAATTTGGCAGGCTCCTGTAAGCTCGCCTACGGCCACGGGCAAAAACGCAGGTAGTATAGACACGCGGGTTTGCCGCCATGCCCGTACAGGGCCGCACAGGACGTGCGAATTTCCAGCAACAAAATCCGAAATCCGTTTGCTTCTCCCGATTGTGGAGGTATAATGAAGGCATGAAAGCAATCAATCAAGCCACCCTGATCGACACGATCAACGCCGTCAAGGGTGCCACGTTCGCCACGATCATCACCGAAACCGATGCCCGCCTCAAGAAAACGGGCAACCCCTTCGGTCCCGTCCGCAAGATTTCCCGCGTCAACGTTTGCCTCGGTTTCCAGTATGAGGCCGCTGTAAATCGTCAACGCATCCGTGAGGATTCCGAGGCCGATTTCGAGGCCCGTCCGCGTCAATGGGGCGAGCGTATCTCGGCCATGCTGATCGGGCACAAGGGACGGACCTATCTCGAAACCAAGGTCCAGCGTGCTCTCGAAACGTCCTACATCGACGCCACGGGCAAGGAACTCTCCAAGGAAGATGTTCGCCCCTTCCTTCCTGCACGCTCCAAGAGCCGTCAAGAGGTCGCGGACGAGGTTATCGTCCGAGACTACGCTCTCGATTCGATCCGCTCGCTGGCCTTCGGTGGCGAAACGTACCTCTTGACTCAAGCAACGGCACCCGTGGCCGTCAAGATCGCCCGCACTCAACCCGTCACGAAATAAAGCCGCCAGGAGGCCCCGCAAGGGGCCTCTCTTGCGTTGTGCCGCGTCCTAGAAAATCCAAGGTAGTATAGACACGCGGGCGGGCGGGCGGTGGCCGTAGCGGGCAGCACAGGAGCCTGAAATAAATAAGGTTTAGAGTTTGCATTTTCGAGTGGAGAGGGTATACTGTGGCATGAGTAAAGCACACACATGGAATGGCGAGCCGCCCCGGCACATCGAATACGCTCGGAACCTCGCCACCCGCTTGGGGAGAGCTAACATCAGCACCCGTATCGGGATGCCGATCAAGAGGATCCCCGTCACTGAAACCATTTCGGAGAAAACCAAACGCATTCTTGCCGAGTGCGATGCAATTCTCTGCAAGTAAATCAGAAAAACAGTTTGCCTTTTCCACTGGGGAGGGTATACTGTAATTGTTCGAGAGAAAACAAACAAAGGAATGCAATGGAATTCAAAGAATGGATGAAAGCGATGAACCGCCACATTTCCGCCAAAATCTGCTTGGATGCTGGCGACATGCCCGATCTGTGCTTTCGGGATATGTTCGAGGATGAAATGACGCCGAAAGAAGCGGCGGAAAACTCGCTCGAAATCTGGGCAGAACAAGGGGACGTTCCCTACGATCTGATCTAACGCACTAGGAGGCCCCGCAAGGGGCCTCGCTTGCGTTGTGCCGAGACCTAGAAAATCCCGCGTGGCTTAGCCACACGGGGTCAAGGTCCGTGCCCGTACAGGGCCGCACAGGAGGCCAAAAAAGAATTGGCTTTCTACTTGCATTTTCGAGCGGGGAGGGTATACTGTAGCAGATTCGAGGCCACTAACCAACGGAGTAACCGAATGAATCAGAACATCATCAGCACCGATCAAGCCGCCAACCTCATTCACCAGAGCAACGGGACCGTGTTCACGGTCGGGTTCTACAAAAAGGGGAAAAAGAACGGGGAGGGCAAAAACGACTTCCGCGAAATGCGTGCTCGCCTCGGCAGCACGGTTCGCAAGGGGCTTGCGGGTGGCCCGCCCGCCTACAACCCTTCCGAGCACGGGCTTATCTGGGCCTACCTTATGGCGGGGGATGAGAACCGCGAAGAGGCCCGCAACCGCCGTAGCATCCCGGTGAGCGGCATCGTGGAATTGAACATCGGTGGCGAGTCCTATCGGGTCGCCGGATCGCCCCACTAAAAAACACCGCAGGAGGCCCCGCAAGGGGCCTCTCTTGCGTTGTGCCGCGTCCTACAAAATCGTGCGTAGTATAGACACGCGGGCGAGCCGCCCGTGCCCGCACAGGGCAGCACAGGAGCCTGAAATAAATAAGGTTTAGCGTTTGCTTTTCTAGCTCACGAGGGTATACTGTCAACATGAAAACAAAGAACATCACGGAGTACAAGGCTCCCCGTCACATCGAATTCGCACAGAACCTCGCCACCCGTTTGGGCAAGGTGGGAATCAGCACCCGCATCGGAAGGCCGGTCAAGGTGGTGATCGTGACCGAAACCATTTCGGAGAAAACCCGCCGCGTGCTCGCTGAGTGCGATGCAATTCTCTGCAAGTAAAATCCAGAAAACAGTTGCCCTTCCCGCTGGGGAGGGTATACTGTAACGGTTCGAGAGACAGCAAACCAACGGAGACAACGATGGAACACGACGACGGCCCGGAAGAGTTGTGGGATGATGCGGAAGAGTTCGAGCGTGACGAGCTTGCACGGTTCTTAGCGGCCTATCCCGATGGCTGGACATGTCAGGATTGCTCCTGCGAATACCTGCCGGGAGAATGCCATCCCGTCATGCCAGCCGAAGACCTAGACGGTTGGGTTGCTGGTGACGGCACGGTTTGTCCGCTGGGCCACGGATGCAAAGAGGACGAGGCCGAGGATCTGCCCTTCTGATGGACGAGATAGAATTCTGCAAGAGGCAGGCGAAAGCCTGTCTCTTGTTTCTAGTGCTCTTGCCCGTGGGCGTTGTTGTCGCCGTGCTTTGGGTTTACGGTTTTTAGCCACAGGAGGCCCCGCAAGGGGCCTCGCTTGCGTTGTGCCGCGTCCTACAAAATCGTGCGTAGTATAGACACGCGGACAAGGGGCCGGTGGCCGTACACGCCAGCACAGGAGGCCAAAAGAAAAACCATTTGCTATTTGCTTTTTCAAGGGGTTGTGGTATACTGTGGCATGGATGAACGACAAGAGCTTGAAGACGAATACAACGCCCGCTATGGCGATCCTCGCCACTGCCCGCATCACCCGATGGTGCAGACCTCTTCGGGTTGCGGCAACTTCGATGCCCCTTGTGGGCTTTGCGAGTCCGAGATGGACGAGTACGATACGGTGGATCCCGATTGGGTTCCCGAGCCGTGGGTTGCTCCCGAAGAGGACGAGGCCGAGGATCTGCCCTTCTGATGGACGAGATAGAATTCTGCAAGAGGCAGGCGAAAGCCTGTCTCTTGTTTCTAGTGCTCTTGCCCGTGGGCGTTGTTGTCGCCGTGCTTTGGGTTTACGGTTTTTAGCCACAGGAGGCCCCGCAAGGGGCCTCTCTTCCGTTCTCCCGCGTTCTACAAAATCGTGCGTAGTATAGACACGCGGGCGGGCGGGCCGTGCCCGTAGCGGGCCGCACAGGAGGTCAAAAAGATTTGGTTTTCCATTTGCTTTTCTAGCTTCCTAGGGTATAATGTAAACATGAACAACAAGGAAGACAAGCGGATCGGCAAGAAGGCACTGGGCCACACTCCCCACTGCAAGTGGGGCCGCAAGAAAGCCAACAAGAAAAGCCGCAGTGTTGCGAAAAAGGAGTTGCACAATGTATAACGACGATTGGATGGATCCCGAGCCCGAGGAAGAGGTTGAGCCCATCAACCCCGAAGGGGACAAGGGACCGAACTACCTCCCCGACCCCGACCTTGACGGTCCCTACAAGGGTCCACCCGTGGGCACCTATGCCTACACCGCTTGGCTGATGGCTCAATCGGGCATGGATCCTGACGAGGCCGACGCCTGGAAGGACGAGATGAAAGAGCGAGATTTTTAGTCAACAGGAGGCCCCGCAAGGGGCCTCTTCTGCTTTGTGTCGCATCCTACAAAATCGCAGGTAGCTTAGCCACGCACGATTGAGGCCACGCCCGCACGCGGCAGCACAGGCAGCCACAGGGCAAACAAAAGAAATCACAAATACCATTTGCTTTTTCCAGCGGTTGTGGTATACTCTCGGTGGATTCAACAACAGCAACGGAGACAAGACATGCAAATCACCATCACCACGATTGACGACTCGGACGACGACTGCCGCAGGACCACCTACGAGACCCGCGTGGACGGCAAGCTCTACACGCTCGCCGCGTGCTCCCTTCGAGGGGAAGGCGTTGAGGAACGTGCTCGCGAGTTGTTCGGTGACGACGTGGAAATCGTTTGGGAATTCTAAAGAAAGGACTTGCATCTGCCCGATACAGTGGTATACTGTTAGTGAGTCAAGGAAACAACACAACGGAGACAACAATGAACGAGCAAAACGAAATCGGCGGCGACCTTCAAGACGAGTACACCGCCATTCAAGAGGCCGAGCTTCTCGAAGAGAGTCCGATCATGGACCTCACCGATCAAGACTTGGAGGGCTGGTATCAGGAATGGCTCTCCGAGCAGGACGATCCCGCGAGCATCGACCCGGACTTTTACGATCCCCGCGTGGACTTCGGCCCCGATCCCCGCGACTAGCACACTTGTTGCTTCTCTCCTATGCTCCCTGGCGATTTAGGTCGTCAGGGGGCCTTTCCATGTGCCTAGGAGGCCGCAGGACGAGGGCTGCAAAAATCAAGGTAGCTTAGCCACGCAGGGTGAAGGCCCGTGCCCGTACAGGGCAGCACAGGAGCCCAAAAGAAATCACAAATGGAATTTGCTTTCTAGCCAATTGGGAGTATTATTGGGCATGAGAAACAAGCAACAGATTCAGGGCCAAGCGAGGGCCATCCTGAACAAACTCGCCCCGCAGTACCCCGTGCTGGCAAACCTGCCGATTCGCATTTCGACCCGTATGACACGGGCCGCTGGTCAGGCTTCCTGGCGAGGTGGTATCCCTGTCGAGATCACCCTTTCGCTCCCTTTTTTCGCAGATGAGGCGAACGACCTACATCGTACCGTAACGCATGAGGCGGCTCATATCGTCGCTGGCCACGCTGCTGGTCATGGCCCCACGTGGAAGGCTGTACACCGTAGCATGGGCGGCAAAGGCGACCGCTGCCACACTATGAGCCTTGCGGAAGGTTTCAAGCATACTCCCCGCAAGCGTGCCCCGCGTGTCGAGGTGACTTGCCCCAAGTGTAGCCAACCGATGCTGCTGGGGCCTACGCAAGCCAAGAAGGCACAACGGGGCTATCGCTACACGCACGCACGCTGCCCGAGATAGGGTAAAGAAAAATCCCTTCTCCCGCTTGACTTCAAGCGGGGGGAGGGTATACTGCAAGCATGAAAGAACAAACAACATTCGTCCTTCGCAACACGGGCACCTCGCGATTCGTCAAGACGAGCCCCCACGAGTTCCTTGACGAGAACTTTGTCGAGGGGTGGGATAACCTCGCGGCTCGTGGTGCTCTGACCTTCGGGACGCACGAGGCGGCTCTGATCGCCAAGGATGCTGACCCCGATGGCTGCTCTCTCGCTGTCGAGGAAATCTGATAAACAAAACCCTTTTCCCGCTTGACATTCGGCGGGGATGGGGTATACTGTCAGCGTTCAAGGAAACAACAGCCAAGGAAACAAGCCATGAAACTTCAAATCGAATACAACGACGCCTGCCGCAGGACCACCTACGAGTCTGACGACGACTGCCGCCGCGTGGACTACTGCGTGACCGTGGACGGCAAGGAATACTGCCTTTCCGGTTCTGCTCTCGGCAACGAGCACAACGACCGCGAAGCCACCGAGCGTGCTCGCGAGTTGTTCGGCCCCGACGTTGAGCTGATCTTCTAAGAGGCTGCCAGAATGGCGGGGGCCACGGCCCCCGCTGAGCCCCCTGCCTGCCCCCACACGGGGAGCGGCCCCGACCCCCTGTGGCTTAGCCACGCGGGCACGGCACTCGTGCCGGTAGAGCGTATCCCAGGCCCCTTGTGATGCCTGCTATGCGTTACGCTTTTTCGGTTTCTCGCTTGACTTCTGCCAATCGCATGGTATACTGTGGCATGAAGTTGAGCAAAGAAGATATGGAGTTCGCCCACGACACTATCCACGGTGCCCGCGAATACGCCGAATCCGCCTAACATGTACTCACTGACCTACAACGGAGAGCAACTGGCCGAGTGGACTATCCCACGCGGTTGGCTGCCCTCCTTTGGTACGCTGCTGGCCGTGAAATATCACGGTAGGCTGACGCTATTTCGTGCGATGGGAATTCAAGAAAGGGAAATTCTGCTTGACATCTACCAATCGTAGGGTATACTGTGGGCATGAAGCAACAAGAAACAACCGAGTTCGCACAAGCCGTCGCCGGGAACTGTGACCGTTGGGTGCCCGCCTGTGGTGGCCACGAGCAACCGTTCACCCACAACGGCACTCGCTATCTGTACTGCTTCAACCCAAACAAGCACGAGCACGGGTATATCAATCTGGACACCGATATTCTGGAGACCACGCTGCCCTTCTGAATCCGAGACCACGAGGAGGCCCCGAAAGGGGTCTCTCGTGCGTTGTGCCGCGTCCTACAAAATCGCACGTAGTATAGACACGTTGGCTTGCGGTTCGTGGCCACCACGGGCTGCACAGGAGGCCAAAAAGAATTACCATTTACAATTTGCTTTTTCCAGCGTGGAGGGTATACTCTAGCATGGTTGAAGAAAACAAAGCACTGACGAAGGCGGGCTGGGTTCTGGTTCGCATCACTGACGCCCAAGGCTTGGTTGTCTTTTGTGAGACGGTCAGGGACGAGGACGCCGAAAGCATCATCGCCAAGTTCCGCAACACAATTCGCTAAAACAACTGGACACGCCCCCGAAAGGGGGCTATACTCTGACATGCACATTCACGACCCCGACTGGACAGGCCCTATCTGTCGCAACTGTACCGCCCCCGTCAAGAGCCTGCACATGATGGCACAGCATCAAGAGGCTTGGAACAAAGCGAAAGCGAAAGATTCCGAAGCAAAGGAACCGCCGCACTTCTGCTCAAACCAGTGCGTCTACGACAAGTACATGTAAAACAAGGCCCCTAGCTCTGCTGGATCACAACAAGAGAACCGGCTCTCTCTGTTCACTGATCGAAGCCGCTAGGGGCCTTTTCTACCCACCTGAGAGCCCGCGTGCCGAGCCCTACAAAATCGCAGGTAGCTTAGCCACGTTGGCTTGCAGCCGGTGGCCGCACACGCCCGCACAGGAGGCCAAAAGAAATCACAAATGGTATTTGCTTTTTCGAGCGTGGAGGGTATACTCTGACATGCAAGAACAAACAAACCCCTTTGAAAAGGGAACTGACAAACACGCCCAATGGGAAGAGTTGGATTGTCACGAGTGCCGAGCCGCACTGAGTGATTCGATGTATCCCCGCCATAGTGGCAGCCGCAACTGCAATAGTGGCAGTATCGCCTCTGGCGGCAACAGATCGCACTGCACTTGCGACACTTGTTTCTAAACACCGCAGGAGGCCCCGCAAGGGGCCTCTTTTGCGTTGTGCCGAGAGCTACAAAATCGCAGGTAGTATAGACACGTTGGCAAGAGGTCGGTGGCCACCACGGGCCGCACAGGAGCTTTCTCTTTTTCTTATTTCAAGCTTGCATTCTTGTCAATTGAGGGTATACTCTGGCATGGATACAACAAAAGAAAATCTCAAGGTCGGCCTCGGAATCCTCCTGCCCTTCTACGTGATCGCGGCGGCCTACTGCTTCGAATTGTTTATGCGATATTTCGCTTGACATTTCGAGCGGAGAGGGTATACTCTCACTGTTCAAGAGCAACCGAAACCAACAGAAAGCAACATGGAACAAGTAAACGCAAGCGGGACCGGACTTCGAGGATACGTGGACGTGAGCTACAATCGACTCGTGGAAGTGTTCGGGGAGCCGCACTACCGCATGGGCGACAAGACCACCGTGGAGTGGTCCTTCGAGCACGAGGGTACGCGATTCACCCTGTACGACTACAAGTGGCAATCGGCACAGTCGGACCTCGTGGAACCCTTCCACGTTGGCGGCAATAGCCCGGAAGCGGTCAACGTGGTGCGAGCCCTGCTACTCGATTCCTGAGACTGCCAGAATGGCGGGGGCTACGGCCCCCGCTAGGCCGTCTCTCTGCTCGTGTGCTGGCCCCGAGCCGATGCCCGCGTGGCTAAGCTACGCGGGGTGGGCGGTGGTCGCGGCACGCGGCCTCCTGGGTGCCTTGTGGGGCCTGCTATGGCTTATCTTTTTTCGAGCTTTCTCCCTTTTCCATTTGCATTATCCGCTGGACGTGGTATAGTCTAGCATGTTCGAGATCAAAGAAGCCCGCAACGGATACGTCGTCCTGACCGTCACCGACAGCCGTGGCACCGTGGTCCTGCACGAGACCGTCAAAGAGTACGACGCGGAAGAGATCGCGGAGAAGTGCCTCCGCGTTATCCGCCCCTAGGAGCATCCAATGAGCAAGTTCACCGACCCGATCCGCAACCTTCGCCGCTGCCGCTTCTGCGGCCTGGATACCATCGAGGCGGCCTGCATCGAGGCCCACGAGGAGGGCTGCATCGACAACCCCGACAATGAGTGCGAGGTCGAGTACATCGACCCCGAGGGGGACCGTGGCCCGAACTACCTGCCCGACCCGGACCTTGACGACCTCCCTTCGGATGCGTTCGAGGACTGGCGAGACGATTGCGACTTTTCCTGATTTTCCGTTTGCTTTTCTCGCCCACCGTGGTATAGTAGAGCATGAAGCAACAGGAACAAACAAACGAATTCGCTCAAGCCGTCGCCGGGAACTGTGACCGCTGGGTGCCTGCCTGCGGCGGCCACGAGCAACCTCTCACCTTCGCGGGCACGCGGTACCTGTACTGCTTCAACCCGAACAAGCACGAGCACGCCTATCTCAACCTCGACACCGACCTGATCGAGCCCTTCCCGCCCTTCTTGAGCTAAACACGAGGAAAAGAAAAATGCGAGACCCTCCAAAACGAGGCTATACGCGGCCTAGCCCACCGCACGATTTTTTGGCACTGGAGGCTCCACAAGGGGCCTCGTTTGCGTTGTGCCGAGACCGGCAAAAATCAAGGTAGCTTAGCCACGCGGGAAAAACGTAACGCCCGCACGGGGCCGCACAGGAGGTCAAAAAGATTTGGTTTTCCATTTGCTTTTTCCAGCGGATAGGGTATAATACAAACATGAACGAGCAAAACGAAATCAACGGCGACCTCCGCGACGAGTACCTCCAGATTCAAGAGGACGAAGCGTTTGAGGTCCACTGTGCCGAGTGTGGGGACAGTATCGGCTTCACAAGCTGCGAGATCACGGCTACCAGCATGACCCTTTGCTGGCCCTGCCACGATCAGGACTAAGCCCGGTGGGGGCATGACCCCCATCGGGTGCCGACCCTGCCACCGAGGGGCATGATCCCCTCGGTGGTAATCGGCTTTTCTGTTTGACTTTTCCAGCACTGAGGGGTATAATACAGCATGAAAGCAACAAACATCGAACTGGAAGGAATCGACACCGGAGACTACCCGGATTTCTGTGATGCGTTCATCGCCTACGCCGAGCACGAGGACGGTACGCCGTTCACTGAGGCAGAGCTTGAGATTCTGAACATGGACACCGACCTCATTCACAATCTGGTTTTCGAGGAGATGCAATAATCGCCTCACGAGGCCCCGCAAGGGGCCTCCCTTGCGTTCTCCCGAGTCCTACAAAAACGCAGGTAGCTTAGCCACGCGGGCGGGCGGGCCGTGGCCGTAGCGGGCCGCACAGGAGGTCAAAAAGATTTGGTTTTCCATTTGCATTTCTAGCATAGCGTGGTATACTGGGGCATGAAGAAAGCAACCGAGTACGAAGTGAACGAACTCCTCACCATCGGCCCTATCGTTATCACCGAGTGTGGCGAGGAAAACATGTACTTCACGCTAGCCGATGGATCCACCGGATTCTGCAAAGCGTTCTAAGTCGCACACGAGGCCCCGCAAGGGGCCTCTCTTGCGTTGTGCCGAGAGCGGCAAAAATCAAGGTAGCTTAGCCACGCGGGAAAAACGTAATGCCCACACGAGGCAGCACAGGAGGCCAAAAAGATTTGGTTTTCTACTTGCTTTTCTAGCACAATCGGGTATACTCTCAATGTCTCAAACAACGGAGAAAAGACATGGAACGCAAAGTAATCAAAACAGACGGCACCACCACCAGCACTTGGGTTGGCGACGGGTTCGAGTCCTGGAACGAGGCCATTGGTGCCCGTGTGGGAACCATCGTGGTGAGCCCCGACCGCACGGTCGAGCTTTGGTGCGACGACGAGGGCCTGATGGTGGCAGAGCCGCAGCTCAACCTTGCCGCGTCCATGCTGGTAGGCCAGCAGATCGTGGGCGACGTTATCTACTTCATGCCGGGAGATATCAAATAAAGCCACGAGGAGGCCCCGCAAGGGGTCTCCTTTGCTCTGTGCCGAGACCTACAAAATCGCAGGTAGCTTAGCCACGCTGATTTCCCGCCATGCCCGCACGCGGCAGCACAGACAGCCACAAGCCAATTTCTCTTTTTCAAGCTTTCTCCTTGTGTTTTCTCTGTTGGGCGGTATACTGAAACATGAAGAAACTACTTGTTGCAGCCGCTTGGACATACGTCGCTCTCTACGCTTTCGAGCTTTACATGAGGTATTCTTCGTGAAAGTTTTTCGAGGAATCATGTGGGCAATTGCCATAGAACTTTCCGTAGTTTGCATTTGCTTTATTGCGGTGACGTGCTATAATAGAGCATGAAGTTAGAACAAACGTTCGAGGTAGCCGAGTGGGAAGAGACTGGCGAAACGGGTTTCAAGCCCGTACCCTCTGGTGATGATTGGGATCCGCTAGCGTACGCTCCTGGCCTTGCCCATGATTTCATGGAACACGCGGGCCAGTTCTCCCTGCGTGGTGAGACCAAAGCACATGCCGCTATGTTTTTCATGCGGTACGAAACTGGCTACTGTCCCCGCCTACCGTACGCCAAGCCTTTAGACCTAAACAGCTTTAGCCAAGAATGGGTAACGCTGTACAGAGGAATGGAGCAAGGGGCAACGCTTAGCGAATGCAAGCCGCAAGAGAAGCTAGATGACATGCAAGAGGAAGAACTAGCCGAGATCGTATCTAAGGGCAAGAGAGCTATTCTAGCTGAGATCGAGAGAGAATGGCTCAACGTTGACGCCTACGCTATGCTGTCCAAGCATTACGCGGAATGGTTCCGTAAGGGCTACCACGAAGCCGCTGCACGCTATAGCCGCATAGGTGCTCACGGTGCCCAATTTGCTTTCGATCAAGTCTTGCAGTACTTCCTAGGGCAGCTATCGGGAGAACTCCAGTCAGGAAATAAAGTCAATATTTCCCTTGACCTTGAAACAGGAGAATTGACATTTCAAGAGATCAATCAGTGTTGGACGTGTGGGAATGATTGCGAGGATGAAACCTGCGAGGATTGCCAAGAGTACGACAAAGAAGAGGAAGAGCCCTTGACTTATGAGCAATTGGGGATAGAATAAGACATGAACCAGAAGCGAACACGCCGCCACGCTATGAAGCACGAAACAGACAACGGGGGCGATGCCCTAGACATAGGTAAGCGTATGGCGGGGGCTGGTGTCCTACTGATGACACTAACGCCGATTGCACTAGTGATATCCGTACTATGGGTTTCATGCACGCAAGCCTAAAAGAGCATGGGGGTCGCTGTGATGCGTCTCCCTGCCCTTGTGCCGCGTCCGCTGAAAAAACAGATAGTATAGACACGTTGGTTTGCAGTTCGTGCCCTTAGAGAGCTTCCCAGGATTTGCTAGCAGTGGGAATACCTTCTTTAATGCACCCTCATGTGGAACATTTTTCCGTACCGTTTCCGCACACGGAAATTTTTTCTGTACCATTTCCGCACGCGAAAATTCTTCCATTTTCCTGCCATTATGGCATAATCGGCCAATATGGCAATTCGCCTATATTCGGGCTTTTCTCTCAAGTTCATTTTTCGAGAATTCCCCTCAAGCCATATCCGCCCCATGCCGATAGGTGGGGTATGATTGAGCAGGAAAGAAGAATCGACCCGTATCGGGCTACCCTCGACTACATGATTGAGACCCTTGTCCTATGCGGATATGACCGTGAAGAGATCGAAAAAGAATTAGAAGAAGTACAAGAACAAGCTCAACTTGAGCAAGAGAACACCCGATAGGTACGGTATGAACAATCACCAAGAAAAAATGAGCAAAGCAGACATCCTCGATACCATCCGATGCGGATTCGATCTTCTCGCCCTGGAGAACAAGGGCGGGCGAGGAAATAAGGCAAGGCACGGCACGGCATATGTACCCGATCCTATCAAAATCGACGCTATGGCCAAGCGTATCGAAGCCAAAGCCAAAGCCGATCCTACTCGCCTAGGGGGCGAGACGCTGGAGGATATTCTCCCCTAGCCTATCCAGAGCCCCCCCTACGGGGGCTCATTTTCTTTTCGAGAAAAGCAAGAGAGCACTAAGGGTAGAGAGCCCATCCGCCGATAGGTATGGTAGGCAAGGAAAACCAACCAACCAACCAACCAACCAAGCAAACACAATGTTCAACGCTCACAATATCGCCGTTCTCGCCGCCCTCTCCGCTTCCGCTTTTGTGGTCTACAGCCTGTATCTTCTCGCCGTTTCCACGGGGGCCTTTTAGAATGAAAATCAAAATCACCTACCTTGACGCAAGCGAGGAAGACTGCCGACGTACCGATTATGTAACATATGTAAACGGAAAAGAATACCTACTCGTCGCCTGTGCATTGGGGGGCAAATACACTACGATTGAAGTAGAGACTGCAGCGAGAAAATTTTTCGGTGATGATGTGATCATCAACTGGTAAAACTTTCCACCTCGACCAGCCCCACTCACTCGGAAAAGTCTTCCGGGGGGGTGGGGTTTTTTCATTCTGGGGGGAAATATTTTCCACCGGAGGCCGCCGGGTACCTTACACACACAGGTACACGAAAATCAAGTTTCCCAGTTCCTCAGGCTTTTCGGTGTTCGAAAAGGGAATTCCAAAATATGTGGGAGCCCTCCCAAAACGATCAGTTGTTTAGCTGTCTAACGGCAGAACAGATTCAATTTCCCAGTAGCCGTCCATATATTCAGCACTATGCAGCGAAGGATGCGTCACGGACTCATGACGGAACAATCCGTTTGATCGTTTCCATGTGGTTTTCAAGCGGATCAACCAATAAGTATTGCCGCCTGTACCCTTTGTGGGTAGCCAAGCAAACTTAACAACCGTAACAGTTGATCCAGGAGGATACACCCCGGTAATAAGGTCGTTATGTGATTTCCAGTTTACCATTGTCGTCGTCCCTCCGACAAGCGGCGTCTAGCTCGCCAGCTTCGCATGGCATCGCCATACTCGTAGGTGTTTCTACGAACCACACAGTCTCCACTTCTTGTCGTTAATGATATAGATGGACCAGTTATACATGCGTCCTCGAATGTAATCGAGAACGCGGGGCGAGGCTGCGACTGGCAAGTCAATATCGTAATCATTCTGATCTTTCGCGTAATGCTCGTCCAGATGATCCTCAATGGCGTCTTCGATTGCCGTGGCAATCGCGAGTTCTGCCTCATCGAGTGCATTCTCTTTTTCAAGCGTCTCCACCGGCAGCGAAGCAGTCGGTGGGTTGTCTGTCACAGACCTGTCGATGCCTATGACGTAATCTTTGCACGGATTGCCAAGTACGCACGGTTGACTCTCTCCTATTGCTGTCTCTTTTTCTGACACAATACGCTTGTCCCACCCTGGCATCACGCCACTAAGTCCAGGCTGCGTGAACAGTTCGTCACCCTGAACGGTTCGCGTAGGCGAACCGGATTTGATCTTGCTAGCCGCTTCACTGATGTTGTCAAGCATCTCCTGATCCGATGAGATGCTAGTTTTTTGTTCAAACAGGAACTCATCGAACATTTTACGTTCGTGTTTTCGGATTGTATCTTCTACAGCCTTGTCGAAGTGTTTCTTGTCAACCATTACTTAATCTCTTCTACCAACATAAGGTCGGTAGAAGACTCCTGTAGGTCAGAACTTACAATGGGGTATGATCCACCTTGAGCGTTCTCAACGGCTTCATCTTCATTTTCCCCCTGGACAATGTAATACTCGTGCGTAACAACCTGTCTTTGAATGACAACTCTGTATGTACTCATTTTTTAAGCGTTTTGTGAACCATGTAAATTAGCATCCCTGCTGCCATAATCGGCCACAGGAGAGACAAAAAGAAACTCATGCCACGATCATCCTCTTCGTCGGTCTCTTCGAAACCACAAAAGGTCATGGACAAGCCGAGTAGGTATAGGATGGTGGCAATCATTCGGTCTCCGGTAGAGGGCACCAGTCAGGATGTAAGTGTATGTCGCAAAGCCGCATGATGGGCTCTAGCTCCATGTCAAGCTCCTCTCCTTCCTCATCCGGAGACGAGTCAGAGAAATCCCAGCGGTCTCCTTCGTCAACTACTCGCTTACCAGCGAGTGAGCAGTCCCACCCAGCGTCAACGTCATTTGAGCCATGGTTAAAGCGAGCGTAAGGACAGTCCGCACAACCCTCAACTGTTAGCTGAATTCTTTTCATTAGTAGGGGTGACTCCACCATTCGTGAATTTCGAGATCAGTATCGTCCAACACCTTATTTGCTTTTTCAAGGCACTCTTCTAAAGACGCCCCTTCGATGGGGTCGAATACTGTGCCAGACAAGTGCAGGGTGTAGACTAGTTCTTCTGTCAATCCCCTGTTACTAATACCGGCCCTGCATCTTGACCTTCGTTTTGTTTTTAAAGCGTACATCGTATGCACCACCAAAGACATTCCTATCGTACGGATCATGATACCACGCGACAACCATACCTTCTTCTCCCGTGAGAACACTCTCTATGATTGTACCACAGGAGTACAGCTTCTCGCGAGGCTTCTCTACTGCCTCGTCCTTGCAACCGCAGGACATAGTAATTAACGCGAGCATCAACACATATAGAACTTTCATTTTAAAGCTTCCAGCCGTTAGGCTTGTTAAGGTATCGTAGGTCGCCCGTAAGCTCCACGGGACCGCCGTAGATATCTACTCCTACTTCATAAAAACGCCCCCTACGGGCACGCAGCATGTCTACATCCTTGAATTCCGTGTGGTAGTGCCCGTACAGGTGAACACCGTTACGACTTCGAACGAATGTAGATCGGGCATCACCTTGACCTTATTTTCAAGGTTAAAATCTTCAACGATTTTTACGATGCCACTCTGACCATACTTGGACACCGGCTGGTCGTGGTTTCCAGGAACAATATGGATTTCTCCATTCAAAAGACCTAGTTTTCCAGCTATGAAGCCATCCGTCGCAGGAGGCCCCATAGCGAAGTCACCAACGACCTTTGTCACGTCATCGTCTCCGACGACAGCGTTCCAGCGGTCGATGAGGTACGTATCCATCGTTTCGCTATCGCGAAAGGGGCGATTGCAGAAACGTATGATATTTTGGTGTCCGAAGTGTAGATCGGATATGGCGAATACTTTACTCATTTGTCGTAATAGTTGTTTACCTCGCTCGCGAGATACTCCATCATAATTCCGACAAGCTCACGATCCCAAAATTTGGAATCTACCTTGTCGGGGAGTAGAGACTGCTCAGCTTGAAATTCGATAAACGCTAGATCGCGATCAAGGATATTCTGGACCTCCTCGAACGGAAGCCTGCCCTGCTTGATATCAAGCAGGAGCGGAGCGTCTGTGAGAGGAAACTGCACTTCGCGGAATGACAGTAGTTCAATTAGCTCTTTTGAGACTCGCACAGCGTGGCTCAAAGCTTTCCAGTCAACACCTTCGGCGTTAGCCGCAGAGTTGGCACGAATACCATACCTGTTAATCGAAGCCTGAATAGTTTCTGCTACGTGAGAGCACATCGTGGTCTCACCGAACCATTTGCCGCCGATCTGTAGCTCGCGAATCCCCTGGGGGTTGGCACGCTCATCATCCTTGGGTAGCTGATCCCAAACACGTTCCATTCTGTCAAAAGGCTCAGCCTTATCCGTTAGGATGCTGTAGAACTTACGCAGCTTGTTTAGTCGCTCGCCTTTTAGGGAGTACTTCGCAGCCTGCGTACGTGCATAGCCTACGAATGCATCCATCTTCTTGCTCACGAGCTTTGAACGGTTCTCCTGAATGCGATCCCACACCCAGCCAAACTCCTTCGACCTGACAACAAGGTTGTCAGGAGCGAAGAGCATGTCAATCGCTACGGTCTGCCCTTGTGTCGCCAGACGCAAGAAGTGCTGTAGACTATAGTACTCGCAGTCTAGCTCATCAGCTTCGTTTTTCCTGGAGTCATCCTTCGTGGAAGAGTTCGCTGTTTTTGGGATGCGTCCCAAAAGGATCTCTTCGGCAGTGGGCAGAAAGATCCCCTTAAAGTCTCTATCGGACTTCTCGGTGGCAGTACCGTACAGGTGACTACCAAAGACCATTTCGCAGATCAGATTTTTGGGTTTATCAGACATTTTTCCTGAGCTTCGCAGCTTCCTTCTCTAGTCGCGTGGCTTTCTTGAGAACACGTTCCTTCTCTTCGGTCGTACGCAATTCTAATTCTTGTTTTATAGCTGCTTCGTTTTCCTTAAACCAAGCCTTGTACTTTTCGTTTTCTTGTTTGTGTCTGGCAACCGCCGCGTTATATGCAATGTCCGCACATTCTACGTAATTCAGTTTAAGACAAGCTGACGGAGTATCTGATTCGTAATAACAGCCTCCATAGTCAAGATCCATTTCCACGGTAGCATCTGGATAGTCTTCCTGGTGCTTCAAGAGGTTTGCGATAAACGTACCGATCTTGTCGCTATCGTAAGACCCCATGATCTCCTTAGAACGACTACGCCCTCGGTAGTTTGCCTTCTTGGGAGCAACAGGCTTCTTCTTGATTCTAAACTTTTTGCGTGCCATCACTAACCTCAAACGTGAAGTCGTAGTATTGTTCGATCTCTTTGACGATTGCAATGAAGTGCGGCATGGCCGAGTCCATCTTTGCTTTTACTAGGTTTGACTGTGCTACAGCCAACTGGATAAGCATACGTTGATACTCAGCCTCGTCAATCTTCTTGTCGCCGCGTACAATACGCAGCGGTCTATTGTCTGGATTTTTCCTTGACATTGATGATATCTTGTAGTTGAAATATGTTGATGATCTTGCTACGATCACCAGCGTAATCTAGGCAGTTCATTGTTCCGCCGGATGTGCCATCCCAATACGCCGTTAGAACATCACAGTTGTCTACCATAAGCTCGTTACGCTTCTGCAACTTCCAGGGCTCGTATCCAGACTCACAAGCATACACAACTTCTTCGCACCTGTCAAGTAGCTTCTTGTGTTTTTGCCGCGAAAAGTCAGGCCACTTGGCGTCGTATCCTTCAAACGGTAACATGGCGATTACAGGTAGGTCCATATGTAGCCCTACCTCCATCCAGAATTGATCGATGCCCAATGCTCCTCCGGAGATCAGGCACAACTCACCATCAGGAGCTTGCTCTAGAAAGTCTCGCATGTGACGACGAATCGCCTTAAAGTTGTCGGTGGCATTATAGCCACCGAGTTTGTGAGGTCTGTGTCCTGTTACTGCAATTTTAACCATCGAGTTTATCTACCTGGATTCCTGCCTTTCTCAAAAGTTCTAGACCATCGGTTGTTCTATACTGTTCTGCATAAACGATCCTGCTAATCTTTGTGGGGATCAGCAGAACAGAGCAGTCAAAACACGGTGAAAGCGTTACGTAGATTGTGGCTCCGATGGAACTGTTTGTGGAACACGCAACCTTAGCAAGAGCATTCAGTTCAGCGTGAATCACTTCGGGCTTAGTGACTAATTCGTATGACTTTCTTGGTGCTTTTATGTCAGAGTCGCTTCCGAACTCTTTACAATCTCCACAAACGTATCTCTGGTTCCTCTCGTCACGGAAAATGTTTTTATGATCACACAACACAACCTGTGTCTCACAACGGTTATCAAACCCAGGAGGCGTACCGTTGAACCCTTCTGCGATGATGCCAGAATTGGGCGATACTACAATAGCCCCAACCTGTTTGCGTTTAGCGTGCGATAGCTCAGCCATAGCGTAAGCACACTTCATGTACGCTCTATCAAGACTCTCTTGACTTGCCATTGAATGGATCCAGTAGTCGTGTGGCCTTTGCGGGTCCGAAGATCTTACTTACTTCGGTGCGTATTCCTTTGAGATAGTTGATTGCAACCAACTCAAAAAATTCTTCTTCGTCTAACGTGGGATGATTATGTGCTGCCTGTGAGGCAAAGCTTCGGAGGCTACCTAGGTCTCGCTGGATAGCCTACTTACCAAGGTGTCGGGCCACTTGGTCCGGACTCGTCTCTGTACTGAAATTCTTTGAGTTGTTCAATGTACTTTTTCTTGATTCGACGGTAAACTTCTTCGACCTTCATACCTGGAGGCTCTTTTGAGAGTTGTCGTACCAAACGTGCCATGTGTGATATGTCTTTGTTGACTTTATCAAGATGCATGTCAATACCCTTGATCAAAGCATTAATGACCAAACGACTCGCGGCCTTTTCGGCGTCATTCAAGGTTTCCAGTAAGCCCTTCAGCTTAGACTTCATGAGTCTGCCTCTGGCTTCAAACGCTTGCCGCTTTTTTACGGTCACCTTGGGTTCGTCTACCCATAGAATTTGACCGTCTCCAGATAGGTTGTAAATTTCGTGTGCGTGATGGGGGTTGTCTGCTTCAATGAGAACGCCGCTGAATATCATAGAGCTTGGTTCGAACTCAGCGAGTGCAAAATCTTCAATCGAGCTTTCCTTGACATACAGACAATCTCGACTGAAGGGGTCATCATCCTTGATGGTGTAAACGTAGAATCTGTTCATTGGGTGTAGTATACTGTCATTCTGGCAGAAGTCAAGTGATTTTTTCCCATTCATTGAGAATACCAAGCAGTTCATGTGCTCGTACTTCGTACTCGCGACGACGATGCTTAGATTTTGTCGTAGCAAGCACCTCTAGTACCTCTGCAAGTCTTTTGTCAATGACCGTCGTAAGTGCTAACAGATGCTTCGCATACGGAACACGTTTCTTCGATCCCATGATGGCACCAACAGTACCCATGATGAGTTCGATACCAACCGCTACCTCAGGTGCGGCTGCTCTGAGCCCATACCTGATGAGAGGGTTACTCAGTAACTTCTGGACTTCTTGCATGATGTGTCACGCCCTGCACCTTGAAATCAATACTCAAGGCGTTGGCCGTTTCGGTTTGCTTGCACTTTACCAGGATCGTGGCGTTTTCCAGTTCTGGCCTCTGATTGATCCTAGACCTCAGGAAAGCATTCATAATGGACTTCAAGCCATTGATCACGCACAACTGATCGGGACTAGCACCATCTACACCAATAGGCGTTGATTTACGAATCTTCCCGTTTTTGACGAGAACCTCGCTGCTGTATCGTACTTTTGTCATACAGACATTATACGCCTATTGGTGCTACTTGTCAACCGAAAAACGGCAATCTTCAGTCTTGTGGTTCACGTCAGGACGTGTCCAGTAGTGCAACAGGTTGTGGTAAGCCAAGCCGATCTCGATAGGAGATAACTGCTTCTGAGGATTATTGCTAACAGAACTGGGGTACATCACGAAATTCGTGGCGTCCTGCTCTGGAGGCAGGACTACATATCCAGTGTATCCTAGCTCATCAAAGCTGATGATGTGAGGTACGCCAAGCATATGACCAAGCTCGTGTAGACAAACCGAGTAAGCCCGAGCGTCGTTTTCAAGAAAGTCTGCATCCAACAGAATCTTACCACCATCAGACAACCACATCCCCAATAAGTTGTTGGGTAAGTTATAAGGGTCGGATTGCAAATCTATCATGTGGACCTCAATAGAGTCCATCCTTCCACTGATAGAGAACGGTAAAGCATGATCTTCAACCAGGACGACCCACCTAACCGGGATGTGCTGTCTCCATTCGTCAAGTGCCGCTTGAAAATGCTTCCATGTTTCGGGGTACTGATCGATCTCTTGTTGAAATACGATAAACTCTATGTTAACATAAAATTTATCCTCAACTACAGAGAGACTGATGGGCTCAGCCTTATCAGTCGGTTCGTTAGCTACGACAGCTAGACCCGTGTTATTCGCCGGTCTAGCTGCCATACAAGCTACAAGACCTAACGAGCCCGCTAGGATGAATGTTCGTAGTTTCATTGAAACCCCCATTAGGTTTTAAAGAGCTGTCGTCTAAACGACTGCGGTAAGCATCACTCTTAAAAAATACCCTAACAAAAGTTTACTAAAAAGCTAGAAAATAAGAAAAAACATCTTTTGTGTGTACTATGTACATAGTGGCCGTTCATCTTACGGCCTGGAGTCGTACGTGGCTCCGTATCGCTTCGCCTCTGTCTGCCCAACTCAGTATGAGTTATTATGACATGAAATGACCACTTTGTCAACCACTTTCTGATGGAAACAACAATCAGCTCTGAGCAAGACTTTAAAGACTATCCGGACAAGTTACCGGATAATCTGATCATGGTCCATTTTAAGATGATTGGAGTAGGTCCAAATACGATGGCGAAAGCAGAACACTCCGGGTCGGAGATTTGCAAAATTGTTCGCGAACAACCCGGTTTTTTCCTTGTGAGCCAAGATGGCTCCGGTCTGCGAGACGCCATGCATGATCTCGTAGATCGATTTTGTGACGCACAAGAAGGACGCGAATGAAGTCGTGTGCTAAATGTGGTGAGATTAAATCTCTCGATGAATTCTACAAGGCCGCAAATATGCGTTCTGGCAGATACAGCTATTGTAAATTATGCTGTCAAGCCAACAGACGGTTAACAAGAAGTCAAACTAAAGATGATGTTTTCGAAGCGTACGGTGGTTACATCTGTGCGTGCTGTAGTGAAACTGAACCTAAGTTTTTAAGTATAGATCATATCAATAATGATGGAGCAGATCATCGCAAACGTATCAACGGTGGCGGCACTCGTTTGTACGATTGGTTGAAAGCTCGTAACTTTCCCGATGGTTTTCAGGTTTTATGCATGAATTGCAACCTGGGTAAACATCGTAACGGTGGCGTGTGTCCACATCAAACTAGTGCCGTTCTAATTGGAGAATCAAAATGAACCAGAGATCTAAACGTGCGAGAGATCGCAAAAACGGCCAAGATATTGGTGCGTCAACTTTTAACACCGGGGGTCATGTAGCTTCGCATCGTCGCGGCTCAGACCCCGTTGTCCGTACTCCTCAGAAAGCCACAGGTGATGTGCCCGCAGAGAAGATCAGCGGTGCCGCAAAGGCTTCTCCTTTTTTCAAGAAACTGAAAGAGGTATTGCCGGGATCCAAAGCTGAAGAGAAGAAGGTAATTGCTAAGGCTACTGAAAAAGCTCCTGAAGTTAAAACTGAAGAAGCCAAGATCGAAGACAAGAAGGATAAGAAAGACACCAAGTAATGATGGCGAGCGGTATAGCGGCTAATAGCACCCCCTCCTATGCTGAAGTAGCCGATGTCATTGAGGCGTTGGTTTACAAAGAGGGACGGAGATATCCGATTCCTGGAATGGACTTTGAGGACATTGCCCAGGAAATTAGGATGGAGTGTATTCGTGTATTGCAGTCGTATGACTCAACGCGAATCGGTCCCTCGCCGTACAAGTACCTTCAAACGTGTGTACGAAACTTTTTGTACAACAAGCGTAGAGGTATCTGGGTTCCTAACAACCCTCCTTGTGTTAGGTGTCCTCTTTGGGACAAGGTAAAAAAGACATGTACGATTGATGAGGTCGATTGCGACAAGATCGTGCAGTATAAAAGAAACATGGCTACTAAGGCAGCGATTCGACAACCGAACTCTCTTGAGTTTGACATTACTGATTACCAACACGAAGAGGGGCTAGATGCTATCGTGTTAGATCAGAGTATTCGTAATGCGTTACCGGGTAACTTGATTCAGTATTATGAAAAGATGCTAATGGGAGAAAAGATTCCTGCTCGTGTCAAAAAGCAGATTCGTGATATTGCAACTGGAGTAATCAACGATGCCTAAGATCTTTCCTGAAGAAGAACGTATCCGCGTACACGAACTGTCTGTAGACGGTAAGAGTAACGCTGAGGTTGCTCGCGTGATGAAAGATGAGTACCCCGAGAACTGGAGTTCTGATTATGCTCATCGTACCGTAGCCAAGATTCTCAAGGAAGAAAACGTGCCTGTGCGTGAAGTGAAGACGTTGGATGAAATGACACGAGAAGAACGCTTCCGTTTCATTGACACACGACTTCAGGGGAGTCCGAGGTTCAAGATGGTATTCAAGAACTTCGACAACGAAGAAAAGAGCCTGTTCATCGGTGAGTATCTTGATATCATTAAGTCTACCGATACTTTGACCGAGGTTGAAGAACAAGCGGTCTTTGCTGCTGTTCTAGAGTTTGTTCTCGCCATCCAAGCGTTGAACCGCAAAGAGGTCGAAGAAAAACTACGCGACCAAAGCTTAGCTGGCGAGATTCAAGAAGGCGACATTAAGTTCCGCCGCCATGTGGATGACAAGTACCAAAAGGAGTATGATGCCCACATGAAGCTATACCAAAAAGGTATGGAACAACTGAAGATGGCACGTCGAGATCGACTGAAAGATGTTAGGTCTCAAAAACAAACACTTGTTGACTTGGCCGAAACGCTATCCAACAAGAACGCTCAGTCTGAGGTTGCTGACGAGATTGAACGCTTGTCAAAACTAAAAGACGCAGAGCTACAGAGACTATTGGAGTTAGGACATATACATGGGGTCTTCGATGAATACTAAACGTTGTTCTAAATGCAAGCAAGTTAAAGAGGCTGATGCATTTACTAAAGCCAATACAAAACCGGGCGGTTTACGATCTCGTTGTAAGGTGTGCGTGAAGAAGCACACAAAGAGATATCAGACAACAGAAATGACATACACGACACGAGCAAGGTACATGGAAGATTGGTCTCAGTTCTTTGAGCTAGAATATGGCATGGATCCTTCATGTCAAGTGTGTAGTTCGTCTTTGTCGTATCATAGAGATGATGATTTACCTACTGTGGTTTTTGATCATCGTTGCGGTGACGAAACCATTAAGGGGAGTCCATCGGCATTTTGTCGTACTCATCCTTGTATTGAGCAACATCAAGTGACTTGGCGTTCTTGCGATTTTGGTATTTTATGTAGAAAGTGTAATGCTGCACTTCCTACAAATGGTAGACAGGAATGGCTTGATGGAGTCATTAGATATATGAGTGGGGTGCAGGTATGAAGATTGCAATGCTATATGCGAGTTGGGAGAAGTTTGGCGAGACATGGAGTACACCTCAAGGAGTTCGTAACGAACTAAATGCTCGCGGACATGAAGTTCGTCAATACAATCTATACCACGACGAGGGTAGATTGCCACCTAACAAGATGCGTCGTTATTCCAACCAGGGAATCAATAGTCTTATGGAAGACATCAGACTGGAGATCTTCAGGCCAGATGCCGTCATGTGCATGGATTATGGTCCGTGGGATGCTCTACAGTTTGATAAGCAGTTCTTCCCTGGTGTTGTAATGTTGAGTGAGGCCGGTGATGAACCTCAGTCTCATCGTCAACATCTTTCGAAAGCCCCAAGGGTCCACGTTGTGTTGTCTCCAGACCGTCAATGTGTTGAACGATATAACTCGTTTGGTGCAAATGCTGTCTACTGGACCCACTTTGCTGATACAGCAATTTTCTATCCTCGTCCCGACGTTAATGTCGAATTCGATTGCGTAACCACTTGTGGTTCTCGCGGCGGCGGTCTGACGGAGGAGATAAAGAAGGCCCTTGGGGATTCCTTCAATAACGAACGATACTTCTACGGTGAGGATCATGCCGTAAGACTGAACATGGGGAAGATGGTATTCCAGTGTTCGCAGTTCAAGGAAGTGACTCGTCGTATTTTCGAAGGCATGGCTTGTGGTAAAATGGTTCTGACAGACAGGCTCCCAGAGGAGACTGGTCTGTCAGAGATGTTTGTCGATGGTGAAGATATCGTGTATTACGACAATGCCAAAGATGCCATCGAGAAGATTCGTTACTACGCCAGTCATGATGAAGAACGTGAGCGAATTGCTCTGAATGGATTCAACAAGGTTATGGCTGAGCATTCTCAAGTTCAGCGTTGTGATGTTATCGAGGCGTGTATTACTGCTGTTAAGGAGACCGTATTTGTATGAAGTATATCCCTCGACATGATTTCGTGATTATCCAAATGGAAGAATCACCAGAGGAAAGCAGGGGTGGTATTTTCCTTCCTAGAGACGTGCGAGAAGATCGTATGCCCGGTGAAGTGCTTGCCATTGGCCCTGGACGTATGAGCGAACATGGTCATTTGATTGAAGTAACTGATCTAAAGGTTGGAGATCGTGTGATTTTCAATAAGTTCTCTGGTCTTGAGCTTAACGAAGAAGAACGACTTTACATGCTTCGTGGAAACGACATTGGATGTAAGCTAGATGACAAGTAGCGAACGACATCACAAAGGCCAGCGTTGGGATTACGGAAGCCCGTGCTACAAAGAGAACCGAGATGTTTTCTTTGAGCCTGGACTTACGTCTATTATAGTGCTAGCACACGGTCGTCCGGAGATTACTCGTAAAGCTGTTTTGTCCACACTGGATTGCGTTCGTCATTACGAAGGTGAGATCGAATGGATCTTTATAGAGAACGGTTGCTGTGAAGCAACATACGAATTCTTTCAGGGCTTGAACCTAGAAAGAAAGGTAGTTGTTCGTCAAAGAAACTATGGGATCAACGAGGGGCTTAATCAAGGTTGGGCCTTATCCCGTGGCGAATACTGCATGATACATGAAAATGACTGGGAGGCAACTCGCGAAGTTAACTACTTCCAGTACGCCAAGGATATCTTTACTGACTTTCCAGAGATTGGAGTCATTCAGTTGAGAGACCCGCTTGATCCTCACGAGAATCATGGCACTGGTAAGCCGATCTATAACCCCTGGTCTTGTCATGATCACGTCTTGGAACGTGCTGGTGTTGTTGTCACAAAAGAGACTACAGAAAGCGGTCACGTCTTTTTGAAGTCAGACTTCCCTAATGGATTTAACAACAATCCAGTTATCATGAGGAAAAACGTATACCGTGCCTGTGGGGCGTATCCTGAACCAGAGGTTGGTTCTGATCCCAGACACGGTGAGACGGAGTATCAGGCTCGCGTAGCTGAACTTGGTTGCTCTATCGCTCACATTGGTATTCCCGTGTACTGGCATCAGGGACGGGTACAAACACAGGCAAATTAAAAGGAGTAGTAATTATGATTAAGAATGGAACAAGAGTAATTGTTGACGGAGTACAGGCGACTGTTCAAGGTTCGTTTGCATCTGGCCGACACAGACAATACGAACTTAGCGATGGACGAATCATGATTGATTTGCATATTGCTGTAGAGAAAAACATCGCTAAGGTCTTGCCAGATCTTGAAACTCCGAAGCCTAAAGAACGTCGTAGTGCGTTCCGTAGTCTTCCCAAGGAAACTGAGGATCTAGAAGAGTAAGAATGGTCAAAGAGAAGCCGATTCTCATTGTTGACACAAGAGAAAAGCAGCCCTGGTGTTTTGAAGGGGATGATGCATTCGCTGATGTCATCTATCAGAAGCTAGATGGTGGTGATTACTCTATTCAAGGAATGGAGCACATCATTACTATCGAGCGTAAGGCAACCGTAGACGAACTGTACATGAACTTCACGAAAGATAAGAAGCGAATTGCAGCAGAGTTTGAAAGACTTAAGGACCACAGGTTTAAGATTGTTGTAGTAGAGGAGTCATGTGAGGATGTCATGAACCCTAACAAGTATTATGTCAACAAGAAGAAAATCAACAGACGGAGCCCAAAGATGCCCGTGGCTGTAGTGACTTCCAACCTGACTAAACTACTGTTAGAACATGACGTGCATATCATCTTTGGCGGCATGCGAGCACAGGCTATGGCTCGTGGTATTCTACTGCATGCTTATGAACTTCACCAAAAGGGAAAGCTAATTGAAGGGGACTGATGTTAAAAGGCTTCGTGGTTCTCCATGGAAGCAATCTTGGACGACAGAAGATCTTGAAAGTATCCTGAGAGAGACAGGGCCTTTCGAGAGTGTCTATCATTTTGCTTCATTCAATCTAGCGTGGTTCGTAGAGAAGTGCTTTAATAACCAACAGGGTAAGCCACTTAAGCTAGAGTCCTTCCAGCAAGTCATGTTAGATATGTTGTGGAACAATAAGTTCCCAATGATCCTAGCGACTCGTGGTGCTGGTAAGACTTTCATGCTTGCGTTGTACTCGCTCATTAGGGCTATCCTTGTTCCTGGTTCAAAGATCGTTATCGTTGGTTCCGGTTTCCGTCAAGCCAAGCTTGTGTTCAAGTATATTGAACAACTGTACGAATCAAGCCCCCTGATCAAAGAGGCTTTGGCTGGTGGCGGTGGACCTAAGTACGGGTCTGACGCTGCTACTCTTCGTGTTGGACTATCTACTATTCAGGCCATCCCGATTGGTGACGGCGAAAAGATTCGTGGTCTTCGTGCTACCGTTCTTATCGCTGATGAATTTGGATCTATCCCTGAAGACATCTTTGATATCGTGATCGAGCCGTTCACCGCTGTTCACGCTAACCCCGCTGAACGTGCTGCTCAAAAACGATTTATCGCAAGGCTTGAAGCCATTGGTGCTGATGAAGGACTGATTCAGTCTATCGAGAACACGCAGGGGTTTGGTAACCAAGTTGTAATCTCGGGTACGCCCAGCTATAAGCACAATCATTTCTATAAGAGATGGTCTGTCTATATGGCGTTCCTAAGATCTAAGGGAGACCCTACTAAGCTAAAGCACGCACTTGAGGAAAGACAACTACAGTCTACTGGTAAGCTAGTAGAAATTAGCGAGGACGATGTTCAGCATGCAGAAGAGTCGTGGAAGCACTACTCTGTATTCCAGCTACCTCATACCGCGTTGCCAGAAGGCTTCATGGAAGAGGACATTATCCGAAAGGCGAAGGCTACGTATCCTGCCCATCGCTTTGCAATGGAGTACATGTCGCAGTTCCCAGATGACACCGATGGGTTCATCAAGAGATCTTGGATTGATAGAGCGACACCGAGACCGCCGGAAGATATTCCTGTAAACATTGAGTTGTATGGTGATCCCAGAGTAACTTATGTTATGGGCGTTGACCCTGCTCGTTTCAATGACAACCTGGGTGTTGTCGTTTTCAAGTGTACAGATCGTGGTCGTGAGTTCGTTTACTGTGAAGCCTGGGATCGTACCCAATTCAGTGTGTCAGCACAAAAGATCCGTGAAATTGTAAAGCGTTTCAACGTCTCCTACATCGCTATGGATAAGGGCGGTGGTGGAGAAGAGATCCGAGAATGGCTCTGTAAGAAAGTTGACGGTGTTGAGCCCCACGATTTCATTTGGGTTATCCCCGAGCAGATGGAGAAGTTTACTGGAGACAAGACAGGCATGTCTGCTCCTGGTAAGAGAATTCTTGAAATGGTTGATTTCACTGCGTCATGGATCTCGCAAGCTGCACACGGTGTAGAAGCTAACATCCAGCAATGTCATATCTTATTTCCAGACAATCGTGTTGATCCTCATAGAATTTATGATCAGTACATGCGTCACTTTACGAAGGACAGTATTACGGAAGGTGAGAAGACCGCCCTGCAACGAGACCTGTGGGGTATGGATGAGTGGGAGGCCGACGCTATCGCCGCTGAGACGGGCAAGAAGACCCAGAGGTTCTTTGGTGTAACTCAGCAAATTGATGAGTGTATCAATGAGACGTGTGCGATCATGCGTACCGTGACACCAAAAGGCACAGAAAGTTTCGAATTACCCAAACTAGCAGAACAGCCCGAGGGGCTGGATATGAGACGCCGAGATAGGTGGTCAGCCTTGATGTTGGCTAATTACGCGGCCAAAATTGATGGTGGTACTGGACATAAAGTATCCGGTGGTATTGGTCGTAGTCCTGGTCAACCTGCAAGAAGTGGCGGTAGTTACACAAATCGTGGAGCACGTCGTAAGGGGTCTGTAGGGTATTAGTGTACTCTGAGATAGTCAATCATATTACAATAATATCGGACAACACACATGACTAAGCAACGCACTAACGCCGCCAAAAAGACACGAGAAGATGCCATTTCACGTACCGCTTCTGCGGACACCATGATGGCAGCAGCTTCGCGTGCTAACGGTATGGATCGCACTAAAGCCTATGAGTACGGTAACTTAGGCGACAGCATCGAAAGACGTTATGGCGGTGGTGGAGGCGGTCTAGGTGGTGGAGACGACGGTTTTCAAGGAATGATGGGAACTGGCTCATCTTGGCAAGGTCAAGGTGGCGGCAATTACTTTGGAAGTGGATTACTAAATGGTAACGGGAGAATGTTCTCTGGCGTCCATAGCGGTGGTGGTGCTGGTGGATTCACCTATTTACGTAGGTTCTCTTCAAACTCAGCTTTTAACCATCAGTTAATCGCGTCCTGCATGATGGCGTACCTTGGGTATGGCGTCGTACGCAATATCATTGATCTGTACTCTGACTTCGCAACCGAAGGCATCGAGATCGATCATCCGGACGAGAGTGTCCGTAACTTTTATAAGTCGTGGGCCACTAAGGTAGATCTTCGTGATCGCGTCCACAGTATGTTCCTAAACCTTTTCGTGTCAGGTAACGTACACGTACATCGTCGTTGGGCTGAGTTGACCAACCAAGAAAAACGAGCGATGAAGAGTGCTAAAGCCACCGAGAAGATCAACGACATGTTGGTCGTTCGTGGTAACTCTAAAGACACCACAATCGAAGGACGTGAAGCTGGATTCATTGATTGGTTTTTAAGCAAAAGCGAAATCCACCTATCCGACGACACAAAGAACAACAAGTCAACTGCTGCCCCCAAATCTCCCCAAGACGAGCAGATGCCTGAGAACCCGTCTAAGAAGATTCCGTGGGGCTATACGTTCCTGAATCCTCTACAGATGGAACTTCGCGGACGCAAGTTACGCGGAGACAGCTATTGGATCATGGCCATTGATAAGCGAGACACACTTGACATCGCTCGCGGCATGGGCTTGTACAGTAGCTATAACCAAGAGCTTGGAACGACAGAGATGAATCTTCCCAAGGAATTCCTGGGACGTATCAAGAAATACTCTGGACCGGGTGCTGGCTATTCAGCCGAAGTAAAGCTAACCACAGAAGAACTGTCTGTAATCCAGGCCCCCGGCAAGTGGGACTGGTTCGACTGGGCGGTGCCCTTCTGCTATCCTGCGTTGCGTGCTTTGAGCTTTAAGGACTGTTTACGCAATATGGAGATGAAGGCTTGTCAGTCCGTCATCAACTCTATTTTCCTTTTCAAGCTAGGTAATATCGAGAAGGGAATGCCAGCCGAGGACGAACACTTTGAACGTCTTGCTGACATGTTGCAGCAACCCGGCCAAACCCTTAACATTTTGTGGAACGAGGCAATCGAGACTGAGGTTGTTCAGGCTGACGTAGCTAACATTTTCAATACAGACAAGCACGATTCCGCTGACAAGGATATCCTGACGGCACTCGGTATCCCCGAAGTGTTGGTTGGTGGTAAAGGTGGAAACTTCTCTAACTCGTACATCGCTGTTGCTACAGTGCTTGAGCGTTTGGAGTCGTACCGTAATAAGGTACATACTTGGTTGATGAACGAACTGAAGATTATTGCTGACGCAATGGGCTTCAAGAAGTTGCCAACGGTTCGTTTTGGTCGTACGAGCCTGAAAGACGAAAAGGCACAACAGACATTCCTTATGGGTATGTATGATCGTGGTATTCTTTCTGCTGACACTCTGCTTGAGGAAGGTGGTACTACTGCTGAGATTGAAGCTTCCAAGATGAAGGAAGAAAAGACTAAGTATAAGGAAAAGGATATCTTCGAGCCGAAGGGTCCGTTCGTTAAAGATCCTAAGCCTGCTCCGGGTGCTGCTGGTCCTCCGGGTGCTAAGAAGCCCGCAGCTAAAAAGCCTGCTGGTGGACCCGGTGGTCGTCCTGTAAACACTGGGACTGGTCCTACTGGCAAGCAGGATAATGCTCGTGGACCGAAAGGTCAGGGGCTTGCCGATCTGTTGGCCATGCAGGAAGTCTTGCAGCGTCGTGGGCGTGCAATGCTTGATCACCTTGAGTCGTTTATCAGTGATAAGGTCTTATCTTCTAAAGCGAAAGAAAATCCAAATCTTAAGCATGTTAAGAATTTACGTGCCGCTGAACGCGAACGTCTTGAATGGTTAATCTATAACGTGTTCAGTCACATGCCGCCTCCCGAGAAAGAAGAGGACGTGCGGGATGAGTTTATCATTCACATGTTGCGTTCTGATGCTTGTGAGAGCGTTAAAGCTGATGTTTTCGGTTCCTACACAGACAAGGTAGCCGAGTACAGTACAACTTATGGCAAGGCTCCTACACGAGAGATGCGTAGACAGTTCATGGTGTCGGCCTGGACCCAACAGGCTATTTTAGAACATGTTGCTGAAAAACCAGATCTATTATCTTTCTAGTTTTAGAGTATTCTTCTAGTGAGGAATCTTAATTTATGTACAAAGCCAATGCTATAATCCGCAAGGTTGGCAATAAGTTTTGCGTCTTTTCTAAAGATGGTAAGAACTTAGGGTGTTCCAACACTCGTGAAGGTGCGGAAAAAAGATTAAAGCAGGTTGAGTTTTTCAAGCATAAAGGGTCATCAAAAATGAATTACAACAAAGCGTTCGATAACTTTGCCAAAGCTCTCAATGAAGGGTTTACACCAGACAGTGTTGGTGGGGCTCCTGATGCAGCACCTCGCAAGGTTGACGTGCATTCTGAAACCCTGAGTGTTGCAGACAGTCTACGTACTGGCGGCATTGCTGGTCATGCGTCCGATAGACTATTGGACAAGAAGGAACACTTCCCTGTATTTACGCAGACCCAAGCTCAATCGAGTATGGCCCGTGTTATGCAGTTGAGTGAAATTCCTTCTTGGTATAATGGTACCCTGGCAGAGCTTCGCCAAGAAGTATACGCTGGTATCAACAAGATTCATCCTGGCATTGATCTCAATGTGAGGGTGTCTGCGGAAATGGCCGTTGCATTGTCTGACGGTGAGACCCCAGCCAAGACAAGTCAGAAGTCCATTGATGACCCTAATGACATTGTTAAGAGCAAAGTTCCTCAGGTGTCCCGCCCGACCCTAACGAGTGCTGACGTGGAACAAGCCCTAGAAGACGAGGATACTCGCCAAGCTATTGCTGGTCGCTTAATGGAAATGCTTGATAAGCAGCTAGAGCACATGGAATCTGCCAAGAAGGTTGGGCAACGCCTAATGAAGACTGGCTTGAAATCAGAAGAGTTTGATCAGCTAAGTACGTACCTTCAAGAAGACATCCTTCGTGAGCTTATGTCGCGTGGTGCAACTGCCACTGCTAACGCTGCGGAAGATCGTCGTAAAGAACTTCTGGCTCGCATGAATAAGAAGGGAGAGCAGTAATGCCTACAAATCTAAACGCTGGTTACTCCAACAATATTAACGTCATCCAGATTCGTGGTAACGGTGCTCATATGTCACGTTACACGGATCGTGCTATTGATGTTACTGGCGATGGCGTAGACGAGAAGGTGACCATTACGCACGTCTCTGGAGACGCGACTGGTACGCCGAGTGCTCCTGGTGGTAAAACACGTAGCACGGTAACGATCCCCGCTGGTGTTGCACGCACCATTATCCAAGAAGTCACTGAAACTGATGGCGGTATCCATACGGATTCTGACGTTACTGAGTACACGGAAGGTGGAGAGTAATGACTAATCGTGAAGATCGCGTTGAATCGCTGATAGATCCCGGCAAGAGAAACATGGATCGAAATCGTGGTTTACAGGCTAATGCTTTCAAGGAAGCACTCCTGAGAGCCGCCGCTGAGACGGAAAAGTCTACTGACGACACCGTTAAGCCAGAGAATTCTGGTCAGTAGTTTCGCCATTTAGTTTATTAATCCGATAGGCATGAAATACCGCACAACATTAACAGCGAAAGCTGAGATACTAAAGCCTAACTCGAATGAGTTCAAGGCTGTAGCTGCATCCCTACAGGATCGCTATGGTTTTGATCTTAAGCCGCAGATGGACCTTTTGTATGTTCGATCCTGCCTTGTATCGGCTGGTGATGGTGTTGGAGTAAATGATAACGATGATATCTTTACTCGCGAAGAAGCCTGGGCTGCACGTCATACGCCCGTCCTAAAGCCATTCAATTGGCAGCACAAAGACACAGATATTGTAGGTGTAATGTACACCGTACAAGCTCGCGACACGGAAGGTGGTATCCTTGATATCAATGATGAGACACCTCCGGATTGTGATTTCGATCTCTATGTAGAAGCAGCTATCTTCAGTTTGATTCATGAAGATAGGGCAGCAGAAATTGCCGCCAGAGCCAGTAATGACTCTCTTTTTGTTTCTATGGAAGCTTGGTTTGACGACTATAGCTATGGCTTGTTTGATCGAGATAATGGTGCTTTAGCCAAGACCGTTAGCAGAACCCAGAGCACCAGTTACCTCGATAAGCATTTACGTGCTAATAGTGGTGCTGGGGTATATCGCGATCCTGAATCTGATCAAGATATGCGAATTGGTCGCGTCCTAAGGTCCATCACCTTTGGGGGCTGCGGCTTTGTAGATCGTCCTGCAAACAAACGTTCCACAATTGAAATTGCGGAACCGATGAATTCTATTGCAGAACAGGATGTAGAGCTGCAAATTGAGAAATTACTTAAAAAGGTGTTGGAATCCCAAGTAGAGGATCTAACGGAGGTAACTGTTATGAATACTCAAGCTAGTACTCCGGGTGCAAGCCCCGAGGAAATTACGGCTGCGGTCAATGACTCTCTCGATGCGAGAGAAAAAGCCGCTGCTAAGGTGCGTGAGCAGGAAGCCCTGCAAGCCCGTGCCGCTGAAGCTGAGCAAGCGAGTGAAGAACTCCAAGCTCAGGTCACTGAACTAACCGAAGCTAAGGAAGCTAAGGTTGCCGAAGTAGAGGCCCTTGAAACACAAATGACCGAATACGGCGAAGCCGTTGATAGTCTTGTTCAAGAGCACACTGCTGCTGGTGCAACTGGAAGTACTCCTGCCGAAATCGCTGCTATCGATGCTGCGAGTGATGGTGCTGCTGCTTTTACTGCTAAGCTCGCGTGGCTTGGTAAGTCGGCTGCTAACCTAATGGCTCGTGCGGCTCGTGCTGACGAACTAGAAACTCAACTAGCACAGGCGGAAGCTGTTGTGCGTGAGCAAGAAGTTCGTAGCCTGCTAGGCGACAACTTCTCGGCTGAAACTGTTGACGTTATGGTCTCTCGTGCTGCAAGCCTAGATGACGAAGGTTATCAAGCTTGGCGTGACGAGAAGGAGCTTATGGTCATCGAGATGGCTACTGCTGCTGAAGACAAGAAAGAAAAGAAGCTACCTCCTTTCATGAAGAAAGGCAAGGAAGCTAAAGAAGAAAAAGAAGCTAAGGCGGGTAACCCGTTTGAAGCTCTGTTGGCTCAACGTCGTGTTGAGAGTGGAATGGCTTCGCCTGACACTCCCCCGTACGAGCCGCATTTGATTAATCCTGTGGGTGGAGATGGCGTCAACAGTGGCGTTACCCCCGCTTCCCCAGGTCTAAGTACACCGCGTCATAAGATTGCTGGCTCTGCCGACAACGACCCCGCTCAGATTCTTGAGGATGCTCAAGAAGTGAACGGCGTTTCCCTTGCCGGATCCCAAGCTAGTGATGATGGTGTCAGTGCTAATCCCTTCCGTACTCTTGCGGAAGCTGTGACTGGTACTGAAGAAGAAGAAGAAGCTCCGACTGAAAAGCCGGGTTTCGATCCCATTTCGTAAAGGAGGCCAAAAATGAGTCTAAAAGAATCGCGTCAAACGTTCCAAACGAACATTGACTGCACTGTTTCTGGCGTAGCCGAACGTGGTGGTATCCTATCTTATGTACCCGGTGTTGCTGGTCTATGCGAGTATGCTGATGCTACCGCTGTTTCTGGTGCCCTGTCAAACCCTGCCGGTTTGCTTATGGATGATGTAGAAGCTCTAAACTACTACAACCACCCTGAGTACCGTCAGCGTAACGTTGTTCCGCAAGGAAGCGTTGTTGGCATTGCAACTGAAGGCGAATTCCTAACGGACTTCGTTGAGACCGCTACCGCCGATGGTGCATCTGTAGGAACCTACGCACCCGGTGATACGCTTTATCTTGCTGACAGCGGAAACGTAAGTCGTCAGCAAATCGCTGCTCTACGTCCGCAAGTTGGTAAGTGCCTCGCAGCCATTACCGCTGACGGATTCCTCAAGATCCGCGTGGAACTATAAGGAGGAATTGAATATGAATTTTCAACGTTATCCGCAGGAAGCAATTGAAGCTCTGAGAGCAACCGCAAGTCCGGACACTAGTGTCCGCGAGCGTGCTCAAAAAGCATTTGCTGGTGAACTGAACATGCCGCTTCGTCAGGGCGTGTTTGATCGTGACAACCTTGGTGGTATTTTTGAGAAGCAGGTGCTTGCACCTGGGGCTCAAGCTAACTACCCTCTCGACTTCGTGAAGCCGGGTGAAGAAGATGAATTCATCGCCTTCACTCTGCCCAAGCAGGGTCGCGTGCCGGAACGTCACGTTGAAGGCGACGAGTTGTGGGTGCCGACGTTTAACATCGGTAACTCCATTGACTGGTCTTTGAAGTATGCTAAAGAAGCACGATTCGACGTTATCATGCGTGCGATCCGTGTGTACGAGGCTGGCTTTGTCCGTAAGATCAACTCTGATGGTTGGCGTACCGTTCTCGGTGCCGCTGACGGTCGTGGTCTGGTCGTGACTGCGGGTGGTGCTGCTCCGTTCACTGGTTCTACGCTTACTCCGACTGCGGCTGCTGGTCAGTTCACCAAAGAACTGATTAGTCGCATGAAGACTGCGATGACCCGTGGTGCTGGTGGCAATGGTAACTCCGGTCGTTTGACCGACGTTTACCTGTCGCTTGAGGCGATGGAAGACATTCGTGCTTGGGATGTTGACGAGATTGACGAGTTTACTCGTCGTGAGATCTTCGTCAGCCGTGAATACGGGCTTGCCCAGATCTACGGTATCGTTCTGCACGAGATGACTGAATTTGGTGAAGGCCAAGAGTACGAAGAGTTCCTCGAAACTACTCTTGCTCGTTCTCACCAGACCGTCAACTCTGTTACTTTGAAGGAGTTCTGCATTGGCTTGGACCTGTCCACTACGGACAGCTTCGTGATGCCGATTCGTGAAGAGCTTCAGACGTACGAAGACCCCGCTCTCTACCGTGAGCAGCGTGCTGGTATCTTCGGCTGGATGGAGCACGGCTTCGCCGTTCTTGATCCTCGTCGCATTCTGATTGGCGAATTCTAAGAGTTCGTCTCAGTATGACTTAAAGGGGGCGGTGGGAGCAATCCCACCGCCCTCTTTTCTTAGTGTATTATCTAGTGTCAACAGACGTTAATTAAGAGGTATTGAAATGGCTGGTGAAACAAAAGTCTTAACTATTGGACAAGCAGCGTCGGCTCTTGATATCTTTTTATCAGCCAACGGTGCATCGGTCAGTGGGCAGTACGTCGGATTTGAGCTATTCGATGCAGCGAACGCTTCAGCAGTGAGCGGAGTCGCACTTAACCCGGCGTTCGGGCAGTATGTTGGATCAGGTACGATCCCCGCAGGTTTCCAGTTAGGATCCTGGAGGGTTGATTGGACCATTATCACGCTAAATAACACTCTTGCAACCGCAACGGAACCGTTCTGCGTGCAAGACATCAATGTATCCATTGGGTTCGTTAGTCCTGAAGATAAGACTAGTGATATCTACGAAGCTGTACGACTAGACATCGGTGATCCTGACGGCAATGTTTTTAATGACGACTTTCTAGCGAGAAATCTAAAGAAAGCCGTACGCAGACTAAACCACCGTCTAGGGCTATCGCCCACTCAGAGACCCAAGGGAATCCCTGGGGGCTTTGGTGGGCCTAGAATTAAGGTCTCTCCTATCGTTGCTGATACGGAGGCTGGTACGATTACGCCATGTAATGATGAGCTTGTGGACTTGATTATCTTGCAAATAGAATACATCATTATCACTAGCGAGTTATCAGCATTGAAGCGTTTGGCTGCTACTTCTAACTCTGGTCCATATGCTCAGTTAGTGGCGTCTGCTTCACAAGATGGTATCTCGGTTAAGAATAGTGATGGGGTTACTGTTAGTATTTCTCCTAGTCGTCTTAATGTCAGGGCTGACCTACACAAGTTTGATGTTAAGCGACGTAACGAAGAGCTTGAAGCGGCCATCAAAGCATATTTGAACAGACAAACTGGAAATTACGGAAAATTAATATACTAATGCATAATTTCACTTGTCACTTTTGCTCGGTTGGTTTTACGGCCAACAACTCTAGAGCTAAATATTGTTCTGGTAATTGTAAAACAAAAGCATGGTATTGCAGAAACAAAGATGACGTTGAGTTTCGCAACAAACACCGCGACCAACGTCGTGTTGATCGTGCTAAACGTAGCGACGAAATTAATGCACGTAGAGTAGAACGTTTTAAGACCGATACTGAATACAGAACTCGTACAAGAATCAACACTGCCGTTTCAAGAAAACGCAAGCCACAAGCTGAAAATAACAAAACATGGAGATTAGCTAATCCATACAAAGCGATGTTGAAAAATCTTCGTAAGCGTGGTCAACGACTTGTAGACGCTGCTGACTTGAAGTATATTTTTGAGCGTGATAATGGTGAGTGTCAATACTGTGGATCTACTGAACAACCATCATTAGATCATCGTCATCCTGTTAGTCGCGGTGGCGATAGTAGCATTGACAACCTATGTGTAGCATGTCAGTCTTGCAATTCTCGCAAAGGCACCAAAACAGTAGAAGAGTTTTTGATTTACCTTGAGGAAATCAAATGTTAGTACACTGTAAAATACCCAAAGGCGTACTGCACCTGAATCAGTATAAGATCTACGGAAAACACACGAAGATGCCGCCCATCGACATCCCTTTCGAACTGTACAATCAATGTAAGGACGGACTAGCAGAAGGTACATATCGCGAAGGGCATCTGCAAAAGATGTTTGGTGGCATTTTTCCTGTGATTGCCTTTACGTATACAGAATTGCGTTGGCTTCCGGATGTAACGTTAGACAAGATTGGACCACTCATGGTATCAGGGTACGATGCAGCTTGGTCACACAAGAAGAAAGTTGATCAGATCAAGGTCTCAATTCGCGAGAAAGCACCATGTCTTTAAAGCCACTTCGACAAACAGAACAGGTCAACATTGACCACATCACTCCTTGGACTCAAGAGCGTGGTGGTTGTCTGAGTATTGTTGAATCGTCTGGCATGTACATAGCTGAATATGCACATGATCCCAGTGGCTTGTTTGCTATGGGTGTTCAGTTAAATGATATTGAATGGATGAACCTGTCTCGTCAGTATCATCGCACGTTCTCTC
>Ga0233411_10000009_pt1 | contig 100684 bp, 124 predicted proteins | sample Na_anoxic_2_MG_FD_179799 | JGI IMG/M metagenome (GOLD analysis project Ga0233411, IMG submission 179799) | Seawater microbial communities from Saanich Inlet, British Columbia, Canada - Na_anoxic_2_MG | ecosystem: Environmental > Aquatic > Marine > Inlet | place: Canada: British Columbia...
CAAGCGGCCTAGTTCTGAGGAAATATGGCGATTAGACGCTGGCGAAACAGGAGGTCAAACTATAGTGGAATTAATACCTCCAGAAGGATCGTCTATAGCAGAGTACAGTATAGTATATACTAAAGAACTACAGCCTATTAATTTAGGCTTATCAGTGCCTTGTATATTGCACGAAGATTTACATGATGATGTTGTAGATGAGGCTTTTCAAATAATGACAGGTGCTGCTAATCCTGAATTATATAATATAGCAAATAACGAAGCAAATAATAATTAAGTTTAATTTAATATTTTTAAAAAATGATTGCTCAAGCAAATGTAACAAACATTGTAATCGGTAAAGATGATGATCTAGCGACTAGTTCGGAAACTAGAAATGATCTTATTGCTGGACAAATTGGCGTATTTTTAGTAGGTTCACTTACAGCAAAAACTACAGCCTTAACTGCGGGTCAAAGATTTCAAATTGTTTATAAACGTGTAGATGGTGCTCTTATTGAGTCTCCTGTAATTGACTACAGTAATATTATAGACAAGCAAGATGTTGGAACACCTGTCGCTGAAGCTCAAGGAATAAAAGCTCTTGGCTTTAACGGAACATCAGGCTCTATTGATGTTGCTAATGGTGAAGACTATGTTGTTCACTATAACTGGAATGATAACACAAAAACTTTTGGTAGAGGCTTGCCAACTAAATTTTTAGCTTATAGATCGAGCTCTTCTGCTACTCAAGTAGAAATCGCTGCTGGTCTTGTTGAAAATGCTGTAGCTAATAACTCTAGAGAAAAAGTTCCTGTTGTTGTAGCCGACCTATTAGTTAATAGTGCTGGACTTGCTCTAGGGACTGGTGTTGATACCATTACCTTACTTAAGGGTAGTAAACTATTTACCGCTACTGATATTGATGACGCGACTGGAAATGCTGCTCTAGCTGTAGGGGATTATCTAAGAGTTGGAACTGCTATAACTGCAGTTTGTTATGAAATCACAGCAATTGACATTGCCACTAATACTGGAACTCTTGCATATGCTTATCAAGGAGACGATTACTCTGCCGTAGATACATCTTTTGAAAGAATAGCTGCTGCTACAGCAGCCACTTCTGATGCTGGTGTAATTTTAACAGGTCAGATAATGCCTTTTAAAGCAGGTAAGTTAAAATACTCTCCAGTATTTTTCAACTTTTGGAAAGTAGGTGAAGGATTTGGCGCGACAACTGTATCTGAGGTAACCAAGCCTTCTAAAGGTATTGGTACTTATAAAGAGATAGCTGAAATCGAATGGTTCTTAAGAGGTAATAGAGGTGAGTCTTATCGTGTTGCTGACTATCCTGTTGATTATACAGCCGATGCTGTGTCTGGCAAGACTTATCAACAAATTACCGTATCGTATAAGGATTTAAATGCCGTAACTCTTGATAGAGAGGTTGCTTCTTTTGGAGCCTTAATGATTGCTACCGAAGATGAATCTGCAAGTACTGTTCACACAGACTTAAAGACTGTTCTAGGATTGTAATAAAAAAATAGTAAATAATTATTTAAAAGGGTAGGATTAATTTCTTACCCTTTTTTTTTGTAAAGTTTATAAACAGCATTGAGCCGTACTGAGATAATTTGGATTTTACAATTATTTTTTGTATGTTTGTATATTAAACTGATAGAAAATGTCAAACTTAAGAGATTCTAGTCGAAAAGGCTATGCAAGAGTCACTCAAAAAGAGGGACCAAACCTAAAGAAAAATTCCGTAGTTCTTGCGGGAGTAGCAAATACACCAATCGCAGTTACCAATAGTTATTCAGGAGGAATGTCTTTTGAAGTTAGTAATCCTGATTCAGATTTGTCAGCGTCTGCAACTGTAAATGTTCAGATATCTGTTAGTGGATCTGGCGACAATTGGGCTCAAGCAACAGACTCTATTGGAGAAGACCTAACCTATACCTTAGATAGTGGTGGCGTATTAATAGACGCTATATCTGGTATTCCATTAGGAACTCCACTTCGACTTATTGTAGTTGAAGCTATTACTGGAACCTTAGAAATATCTACTAGACAATAATGAAATGGCTTGGGCGACACATATCAAGACTTCTTGGTAGAAGTCTAACTAGAGCGTTTACTATTTTATTGCCAGCATGTATACGAGATTCTGCGGTAGCTTGGTTTAAAGATTTAAACAAAACTGTTGACGATAGCTATGTGCAAGATGAGATAGGGGATCGTACAGACGATGTATTCTATGGACAATATTTAGCTGAAAATAGTGTAACAGGTCTTTTAGATTTTGATGGAATAGGGGATTATGTTTCTTTTGGAGATACTGCGGATATTATAAGAAATAGTAAAACGGTTGCCTTTGAGATGAATCTTGAGGAGAATGCTTCTACAGATTACTTTTCTGTCCTTGCCTTTAAATCTACGAACGCAGGTGATTTTTTATCTGTAGCATATTCTCCTGGGTTGGGAATGTTTAGAACAAGATCTTCTACCTTTGCTGGAGGAGGAAGAGACTATGATATAAGTGCTTATCGAAATCAATTAATAGAGGTAGTGATAACTAAAGTTAGTACTAGTGTAATACAGTTGACTGTAAATGGAGTAGCTATAACCCCTATAGGTGATACTTCTGGAACAGAGCCGACTTTTTCTTATATCGGATATGGTGATGGTATATATGAATACGCTAATTACTTTACTATTTGGAATGTAAGGATATATGATGGAACAATAACAAATAGTTGGTTAGGGAATCCTGATGGAAATACTGATGCAGCATGGGTAGATGATACTGGTAGTTATGACGGTACTGTATTTGGTACTCCTGGTGTTACTGAGACACCTTACTATATAAATTTCTATAGAACCTCTGGAACATTTGACTATACTGACCCTTCAGATGGGTCACTTGTAGAAGATATTTCTATACCAGGAACAGGATTATATACAATACCTGCAAATGGTGTATGTGATATAAAAGTAGACCCTTATTATCCAGAAGCTGTTGTAGGATTACTTGATTTCGATGGGGTTGATGATGTTGTCACTCTACCTGCGACGGTAGATGTTACAGGTAATAAAACAATTGACTTTAAGTGTTATATAAATGATAGCGTTCCTGGAGAAGACGGTACTGTGACTGGTGCTTTAATGTGTCTTTCACAAGATATCACTGATCTTCTTTGGGTCAATATTAATAAAGAATATGAAGAATTTGCTATTTATAGTATTGAGGTTCTATTAAATGCGGGGGATAATACTAACCCGAATGCTTCTTGGTCTTTTGATTTAGACTTATTATTACTAAATACAATAATTGATATTAGCATTGTAAAGACGGCAGGGCAAATATCCTCATGTAGCGTTAATGGATCACCCGTCACACTGACTTCGTCAGGAAATGGTGAGATACATACTGCAGAAAATTTAATTGGGGCGGTAACACTATTTTCTACTACTGAATACCTAAGTAGTACCAATATTGGGTATATATGGAGTTTAGGTATAGGTAGCAGCCATTCTTACCCTGGCTCGCCTGACGGAAATACCAACACAGCTTGGGTTGATGGTATTGGTACAGACAATGGGGCTGTATCAGGCTCGCCAACAACAATAGATTTAAATTTTGGAGATAAATCATATGTATCTTACTATCCTGTATGCGAAAGAGCAGGTACGGTACTACATGATGTAAATGAAAATTCAATTCATATATCTGTGACTATGCCTTCTTGGTCAGAAACACTATACGGTTCAGACTATTTGAACCAATATGGATTTGCAAATAAAGCTGAAAGCGATATTGAGGGGTATGACTGGACAACTAGCGTTGATGGTAATCCAATTGCATTAGATAACAATACTTTAATCCCTTTAAAAAAAAAGAATAGCTTAGTTTCAAATACAATAGATGGACCTTTAAATATGATAATATAAAATGACAAAAATAACTCATGCAGATAAGGTTTCTGTAACAAACAATCAACTCCCAGAGGAAAATAAATGGACTGACGATAATATAAATGAACACAAGCAGTCAGTAAACGACTTATACGACATTGTTGGAGCTGGAGCAGACTCAGACAATCTTATTGTTTATTCTATTAATACAGTAGGTGATTTAGCTTCTGTGATTGCAGGGATAACTGATGCTGCTTCTGATAATATGTATAAGATAGAAGTAAGACCAGGTGACTATACAACGGAACCTGTGATTCTAAAACCATACATTTATATAAACGGTGTTGATAAAGCAGCATGTAAGTTTACTGCTGATAGCGTGTCTGATACAATATTTGATTTAACTGTGAGTTCGGGTATTGAGAATCTAACTATTGGTGGAGCGACATCTGGTATAGGGGTTGATTTTACAACAGCTACTCCTGGATTTGCTTTTGCGAATAATATTACTGTATTGGATTGTCAGACAGGATTGTTATTTGCAGGTGGTGCTACAGGAGCAATGGAGGTGGATGGTATTACGTTTAATGGGACATTTACTACAGGTGTAAATCATACTTCTGGCAATTTAACATTAAGAACTCCTGCTGTTGCAGGTACTTCTACTTTAACTACATTTTTAAATATTACTGGAGCTTCTGATATATTAACTTTAGATAGGCCTATTTCTTTTAGCTCTAATGTTACAACGGCTTTAAGTATTGCAAATGGAGCTAGAGTATCTGCTAATGATGGTAATTTTGTGGGTTGTACTAATGGAGTTGTTATATCTGGAGATGATACTAATTTTGTTGCTAGTGGTTTCAAGGTATTTAATTGTACGAATGATGGTTTAAGAATTGATGCTACTGGAACTAGTCCTGTAGTTACATTAGTAAGTTCTATTATAGATGGTAGTACTAATTTTAATATCAATATATTAAATACAACTGCATCTATAACTGGAAATTGCATTACAGACACTAGTAAGGTTGCTACTATAGATGGGGCTTCTGTAAACTTCTATATTCTTGATGATTTAGAAGGAGATAGGGGGGTTAAGTTTATTGGAGAAGCTGCCATAGGAACTCAATTAAGACCTTCTGAGCTCATAGCTGGAGAGGGAGATAGTCATACTTATTTGAAGTGTTATTCTCAAATATCTACAGGAGCCTTTACAGATAGAACTACTGCAGCTAGATCTGCTTCTGGTAGTACATTTACCTTCGATGATTTATTAACCAATAGTGCTATCTATGTAGCCAATGATATACAGACAACAGCAGGGGATTATTTAGTATTTCACGGATTAAAGATATCTATAGATACAGCATGTGTATGTAACTATGGAGATGTGATTGCAGAATACTGGAATGGTAGTGCATGGACAGAGTTTAATGGATCAACACAATTGAGTGGAGCTCCTCATTGGAAGTACCGAAAAGAGTATTTCGATAGAACAGGTAGCTATCATATAAAATTCGATCCAAATATATTAACAGATTGGACAGAAAATGATCCTATGTCATTGGGTTCAACTAGACATTGGATGAGGTTTAGGTTGACTGCTACAGTTACTACAGCTCCTATATTCCAACAATTCAAAGTATCTACTTCTAGAGCGGAAGTGAATGAGGATGGTAGTAGAGAGGGACATGGATTTGGAAGAAATATAAAGAAATTAACTTTAGATGCATCAGGCCCTATAGAGGGGAATATGCAGTCTAGTGATATATATGTAGATGCGAATGTAGGAGTTGCATTTACCTTCAATAGATATACTGCTGTAGGAGACATGTATGGCTTCAGTTTTGAGCTACCAGAAGATTGTGATACATCTATACCTATTATAATAGCTTGGAAAGGTAAATTTGCAAGTTCAGGGAGTCCTCAATTCACGGTAAGAAGGAATATAGTGAGTCCAGGAGATCCCTATATCAATTCAGAGCCAGGAGCGAGTGGAAACACTCAAACAGTACTTTCTACCATAAGAGCGGTAACTGCAAATGTAAGGGAGGATTTTAGTGTAGAGATAGATGTTAGCGATGCTATTCCAAGTAGAGCTAGTGGAGGATTTGGAGATGAGATATGGGTTACAATTCAAAATACTACTAGAGCAGGAAATTTCGATCATACAAAGTATTCAGCAAACTATGGAAGTGATTTCGATGGTAGACATTTAGAACAAGAATAATATGGCAACAGATGCAAGGAATTTAACATATAATGATTTAATCGTAGGTAGGGTAAAATATGATTTACCCTTCACTACTCTATTAGGAGTGACGTATAGTCAATCTGCTGAAGGAGAAGACTTAGTAGATGCTTATGGAGAATCTCCAGACCTACCATATGTATCGGGATTTGGAGTAAATCAAATATTCGACCTATCTCCTTTGTCGGATGATAGATGGAACAAAAACGCATATGTAGGAAACGCCTTTACTCTACCTGAATACTACGACTTCCCATATATAAGCGAAATATACTTCGATACATCAAACCCCTACCATTGGAAGATTAGAGATTGCCACTATAGGTTCTATGAAGAACAAGCTGTAGGTCTTACAGATATATCTTTTGCAAAACTTACTTATGAGGATTTTGGTTATGGAATGTTAACTGTAACTGATGGTACTAGTTATATAGAGAGCACTGTCGCTACAGGCTCGTGGGAATATATTATTAATATAGATGCTGCTACAGCATCTAATTCTGTAGGGCTTATAGGAGATAATATAGATACGGATAATGGGTATTTAGTAAGAATAAATTCTTCGAGAGCCCTTCTTTTAAGGAGAGGTGACGCAGGTTCATTTACTACTATATTAGGTACGGATGATAATTATATTGAAAATGGCGTAGACTATCGTATAAGGGTAGAAAGATCTGTCTCCAATGAATTTACAATGTATATTAAAGGAGGTGCTTTTGGCACAGACTATGTTCTTGTAGATACTACTGGGGGTACGGGAACCAATCCTATTGTAGATAGCACACATACGATTTCTAATTATCTATCACTTATTTCAGATGCTGATGATGAGATAAGAGAGTTTAGAGTAAATGATAGTTATATCAATTTTCAGGATTTTACTACAACTGCTGGTACTTTTGCTATAGACGGTCTCCGTAGTGCGGACGAACTATTGCTTTATCAAAAAGGATATGGTTTAGAGTGTACTGATAATGGGGTAACGTATTTAGCTAATACTGAAGCATATGGGGTGCAAGAATTTGGGGTATGTAAGGTTACAGGCACAACCTTCAAGGTCAACTTTATAAATGATATTACTTCTCTTGAGGAAAATGGGTATACCATTCAGTTTACTTCTGACAACAGAGTTCGGTTAAGAGAAGCTACGGGAGGCTCATCTTCTACTATAATGTCTACTCCTGTTGGTTATATAGAAGACGATATTTGTTATGGAATAAAAGTTACAAGAAACTCTGTTGTAGATGAATATGTGCCGGGAGCAGTAAATACATTTGCTGTATACATAAAAGGAGGGTTGTTTGGAACTGATTATGTATTGGTTGATCCTACAGGAGGTTCTGGAACGAATCCTATTATAGATAGTACTCACACAACATCTGTTTATTCATTGGTAGATTACGATGACGGTGATGTGTTAGAATATTATTATATTAATTCGATTCCAGTAGATACTAGAAATTTTACAGACACTACAGCAGTATCTACAGTAATATCTTCTCAGGTAGATCCTAAATTGACTGAGATACAGAGCTATGTTAATTTATTACCTCCTACTTACGAATATTATAATAACGAAGTATAATGAGAAGTAAAGCAATAGAAATAGAGATTGATATAGATCTGATACCTCAAGAGGTTTTAGACTCAGGTATATTAGATATTGAATATTCTGCTAGAGGGATGTCAACCCCTGTAGAAGTAGCAGAAGATGAAGTTGTTGAAAGAGTAGGTTGTAATATTCTATGGATTCATAGTGATGGGTTTAAACCTTTTCTTGATGAATACTTTCAATATTTAACTGCCGTTATATCTGCGTATAATAGAACTACTAAAACCGACCATTTAAATCTTTATATAGAAGATATTGATGCGGAAGAATCAGAGTATAATTATACAGATCAAGAAGGTATAACCTATAGAAATGTAAGATTTTCTGAGTTAGGAGAAGTAAATTTAGCAGAAGTTAAGTTTAGAAGAGATCTTGGTAATGAGATAGAAGAATAATTATGGCTACATTAAAATTTAAAGGGAAGGCTCCAGAACTTATAAAGATAGCAATAGCTGTAGGAGCAGAGAGTATATTCTTCGATGTAAGTAATGACTATGAACCTATATGGTTTGATAGTGAGCAATTAGAGTATTTCTATGGCTCTCAAATATTTACAGATGTTGAAAATCAGAAGAATATGATTTGGACAGATACACCTGTTACGGGAGATTGTTTACAGACTACTTATGATTTTATAGGTTATGAAATATGGTTATTAGAAACAGGATATTGGAATGACTCTGCAGGTAATGTTTGGGCAGATGAAAGTCTTTGGGTAGATTAATAAAAAAAAATAAATAAAAATGGCAACAATAAATCAAGTTAATAACGGAGATACCGCACTATTAGCACGTACAACTTGGAATGATAACGATACTGCTGTCAATGTAGAAGTTACAGCAGCTACAGCAGCTATAACTGCGTTACAAGGTAGGTTTGATAAACAGACTACTAACTTAGTAGCAGACACAGATAACACTGATATAACAAACCCCTTCGTGTTCCCTATAGTACCTAATGTGGTACAGGTAAGGGCTTCTGACGGTACGCTTATATTAGATGCTTATCAAAATGTTAATCCTGCTAATGGAAATATAACAATACAAACTGGCGCAAATTATACTGGCGCAATAATAACTATAATAGGATGGTAAAGAAGTGGTTAATAAGTCTATTGCTAGTGTGTGTGTCTATCAGCACGTTTAGTCAAAGACAATTAGAAATTGATAGAGAGACAAATTTAAATGCAGGAGTACAAATAGGCTCCTCCGGTGATTATATTACAGATATCACTTACGATACGGATACAGTAATCTTCGATTTTGAAGGGACTTTATTTCAATTAGTAGATTATTCTGAAGGGAATAGTTTTCCTAGTGGAACGCAAGGAGACGTATTGTATTACAATGGGTCTAATTGGGTAGTTTTAGCTGCGGGAACATCCGGCTATGTATTAAGCACTAACGGTGCAGGAGCTAATCCTACATGGGTAGAACAAACTGGTGGTGGTGGTGGAGGAGAAGTTTCTTTCTCAGATACTAATACCACAATAGGAACTATCTATAATGAATCTGTATTAGAGGCACGATTAGAGGACACTACATCATTCGACACATCCTCTGCTAGTGATTATCTAGTATTCATAAGTGACTCGGTAGGCGAATCTGCTTTGTATTGGAATCCTTTGCAGATTACACAAGCAATTGGTGAAGGTGGTGGAGGAACTTCTTATGATTCAGTTTATATATACGCAGAGCTTTACAGAATAAGGGATTCCATTAATGAAGAAATGGTAATACTGGATTCAAGGATTACTCAAAACGAAAACGACATAGTAACTCTGTATGCCTTAGTAGAAGGATTGGGAGGCGAAGTGCCACCTAGATATGATTCATCACAAGTTCCTGCATTAGACGGAACGGTATTGTATGTATTTTTATCTAAGCCTGCCGACTATGATTCAGTACCAAATGTAGCTGATTTTGCATTTACAGAAGATGGAGGTTCAATGCCTATTACAAGTGTAGCTTTCTCAGATGGAGCAGATTCACTTATTTTTGCAATGGACACAACATTTTCAGCAGGAACTACTATTTTATCTAGCTATACACCTTCTGCATACCCTAGATTGCAAGATAGCTCAGAAAATGTAAATACAGGATGGGCAGATAAGCCTGTTGTAAATAATGTATTAGCTAGTCAGTTTTCAGCGGAATATGCAGCCTACTATAATGAATTAACTGTTAAGCCATCTGAAACGATAGCGCAACATCAAGATACTTTGTTTAGAGATATAGTTGCTTACGGCTTTTATGATACAATCAAAGGTGGGTATATTTTAGCACAGGAATCAAACGCAAATGGAGAGGCTTTAGTTGATATAATCAATCCAAGTACAGTATCAGCAGTATCGACAAACAACCCAACATTTACTTCAAATAGAGGTATTGCACATAATGGGTCAACTTCTTATACTGACTTGATGTTTAATGCAGCAGATTACCCTTACTTACTAGATGCTATATCTATAGGTTTGTATTCTAGGACAGCTGCATCAAATAACAATGCTTCAATAGGTGCTTCAGATGGTTCATATACAACATTCTTTACGCCACAACATACTGATAATTCAACTTACTATGGAATTAACTCAGGAGGGTTTGCAGCAGAAGTTAATGGAACTGGTGGAGATGGATTCTTTGTATTCAATAGAACAAGTTCAGGTAATGTAACGGCATATTTAGATGGCACCATATATTCAAATCAATCACAAGCCTCATCAGGATTACCAAATGTAAATTATTGGATTGGTGGTTATAACAATAACGGTGCTTTAGGAGAACCATCTAATGGCGAAACCTCTTTGGTTTTATTTATGGGACTTTTAAATGCTACACAGATAGCAAACTTAAATACTGCAGTTGAAAAATTCATGGATGCAATTGGGGCCGGAGTACAATAAAAAACAAATCAAAAAATGAAAAAGATATTATATATAGCGATTTTAATGATAATGAGTTTGGGCTTAAATGCTCAGACTTATTACGTATCTAATACAGGTAGTGATTTAGCAGATGGGTTAACTACTGGTACAGCATGGCAGACAATAAGTCATGTTAATGCACAGACAATAAGTTCAGGAGATAGTGTTCTCTTTGAAGCGGATGGTGTTTGGAGAGAAGAATTAATTATCTCTGATAACGGTACAGCAGGGGAAGGCAATTGGGTTGCCTATTCTAGATACGGTTCTGGTGAGAATCCTAGAATAGTAGGTTCTGAACAAGCAATTACATGGACTGCCACAGGAACACCTAATGTATGGCAATCAGCCACTTTACTAACTAATTATTCATACTACGATCAATCTAGTGGCGGTTGGGATGGTTATCAAGGTAGAATATTCTTTATTGAACAAGATGATTCTATATCATGGGGACACCATAATGTAACATCTTATCAATCTTTAGCAAGTGAATATGATTATTTTGTTACAGGTGTATCAAATGATATAAACCAAACTTACTATGTTTATTCTACCACTGACCCTGACACAAGATATAAATCCATAGAAGTTACTCAAAGAAATACAAGCGTAACCTCTAGCGGTACTTTTGGTAATTATACCGAATTTAACGGTATAGACTTATTATTTAGTAGAACAGAGGGGTATGATTTAGGCTATCCTGCCGAGAGAGGGGCTACAGATCAAATATATAGAAACATGAGAATTGGGTATATTGGCTCTCAACCATCAGGTAAAGCTTACGGACTTTCGGTTGGATGTAGTAATTTACTTATTGAAAACTGCGACATAGGAGATTGTGGACGTAGGGGGGTTTCTATTAATTTATATAGAGAGCCACAATCACCTGCAGAAGAAAGAGTTTATAAGAACATAATAATCAGAAATAATACATTTCAAAGAGGATATCATACAACTTCTTTAGATATGAGTTCACAGCAAACAACTAGAGATTCAATTTATAATGTGTATTTCTACAACAATACGGTTGATGATTCAGATTTTGATGGAGATATATGTGACGGATGTACTTCTAACCAAATATACTTTCAAGAAGGGGATGGTTATATAGATAGTGCTTATGTATTTGGAAATATGTTTGTAGGTTCTAATGCTAGGAACATATTGCTTGAAGATGGAGAAAATTTTTATGTATGGAATAACACGATATTAGGTCACGATACTAATTTGACTATTAGTCCTTATTGGGCAATGGGAGTTAATAATTCTTTATATGTCGATTATGCTAACAATATATATTATGATCCTTCACCTGCAGTAAGATTAGCAGCAAATAGTGGGATTGGTGCGGAACATGCTACTAGTGAATTTGTTAGAAAAGATTACAATCTATATTACCAAGTTAACCCAACTAACGGTAATGAATTTACAGGAGGTTATTTTGGATATTATGCTACAGGAAATTGGGCTTTGTATCGATCAGACAATCCAACATTTGATGCTAACTCGCCAATACCTGCTGATCCAGAATTTACTAGTTGGTATAATAAGGATTATACTATAAGTGAAACATCACCTGCTAAAGATGCAGGGGTAACATTGCCTTCGATACTACTTAGCGACCCAAGGTCAGGCTCTATAGTAGACATGACACAGAAGGATGTAACAGGGGAAGATTACGAAACACCTCCTAGTTTAGGTGCATATGAATATGTAATTGCAGATCCTACAGCTACAGATATAACTTCTTTTATATTGTCAGAGCAAACAGGTGCAGCAATAATAAATACAACAGCCCACACAGTCGATATAGAGGTCGCATACGGGACTTCTTTGATTAGTTTAACTCCTAGCATCACTGTGAGCAGAACAGCCACTATAGACCCCCTATCAGGTGTGGCTCAAAACTTCTCATCTCCTTTTACATATACGGTGACAGGTGGAGATGCAGTAACAGAACAAGATTGGGAAGTAACCGTAACTGTTGCGGACGCTGCTACAGGTGCAGATATTACAAGCTTTACATTACCACAACAAGTTAGTCCTGCTATTATTGATGCAGGCGCTCATACAGTAACCATTACAGTAGCGTACGGTAGTAATGTAGCTTTGTTAACTCCTACGATAGGGTTATCTTCAGGAGCAACAGTATTGCCTTTGTCTGGCACGACGCAAGATTTTACAAACCCTTTCGATTATACGGTAACGGCGGAAGACGCTATAACAAACCAAGTTTGGGAAGTAACAGTAATAGTTAAAGCGCAAGCAAGTCTATTTGTTATAGACGGAAAGTTAGTTAAGATAGCTGGAAAATACGTACTTAATAAATAACATTATATTTCACATTATGAGCACTAAAGAAGAATTGGAGGAGCAGTTAGAGATGGAAAGGTTTAAAGGCGTGTATGCTAAAATAGAATCTAATAATGAAGCTGTAAATAAAAAGATAGACAGCAATCATAATGAAACGCAACTTATATTGAGGCAAATTTTAGATCAAACCATTAAGACTAATGGTAGAGTTACAAAACTAGAAAATGAAACTCAATTTTTTAGAACAATAGGTAAATACCCTAGAATGGCGATGTTAGCTGTAGTGGGATTATGTGGATTAACAATTATATTAGGATTAGGAACAATATTTAAAGTATTTTAAAACTATAAAATTATGGAATTATTAAAGATATTATTTTTTGGAGGTAATGAATTTAGTTGGAGAAAAGCTCTAACTGCGATAACTGCATTCGTATTTGCATTTGCAGTAATAGGTTTTTTGTTTGGGTTGCCAGAAATACCATCATCCTATCAGGCTATCATAGCTGGTGTATTTGGATTTTACTTTTTTAAAGAAGTATTTAGCGGCGTTAAATTAACCAAAACAAAATAATTTGTAATTATCAACTATTTTTTGTATATTTAACAAATATTTTTAAGTATTATGGCAACAATAACTATATCCGTAGAAGAATCTGCAGACGGAACATATTTAATCTTAAAGGACATCACACCATTATCTGAATATACTGGTAGTGGTATAGATATAAATACAGATATTGTTTCTGTGGATTATACTCTAACCGATGCTGACGCTGTTGATTATTCATTAGATGTCACCAGTGTATTTTTAACTGAAATTAGAGAATCCAGCGGAACAATAGTAACTACTGATGAGTTGGGTTATGGGTCTACTTTTTTTGCTGATGGTCAATATACCTCTACTCTAACAATTACAGAAGATAGTACTGGTCCAGATGTTGATCAAATTGGTGTATCAGAAGATATATTCCTATCTCAGATATTACAAATTGTAACATCTCAAGTTATAGATTCCGATTGGAAAGAATTATACAATCCACATAACAATAGATTGTCCTCAGATTTAAGAAAGAGATTATTAATCATATCAATTGTATATTCTACACAAGCTGGATTATTGGCTAATGCAGAATCACAAAGATTAGCTTTAAATAAAATATGCTCATATGAACCTTAATAGCTACCATATTAATGATACTATAATCAAGTTTAAGGCTTATTATAGCACAATTACTTCCGACAAAGATCTAACTTATTATAAAAGTGGGGACGTGTTGTCTTCTGAAGCTATATTTAATTTCAATATGTATTTGGAATTATATATTTACTTGTTAGAATATAGCTTGGACTGGTTTGATGAAAATGACGATCTAATGGAAGACGCTCCTTTTGCATTAGCTGAATTATCAACAGTAATAGATAGGGGTAATGAATTAACTAAATCAATGATCGAACTACCAATAAATTATTAATATGATAGGTTTTGGAAAAAATACAAATATAAGTTCTGCAAAATATGTACCTTACTTATATGATAGGATAAAAGCTATAGTGCTAAGCTTCACTAACAACTCTTCATTATCTAGCGCTAGAGAAGTTGTTACATTGTCCTCAGAATACGATGGTTCTAATCCAGATTATTCTGATACCGATATTACTTTCTATGTATTTTACGGAGGGATTAATCAAACTGGCTTGTGGAATGTAACAATACATGCCGTGTCTAATTGCACTGTTTCACAAGTAGGTACTACGATGTCTGTGGATACTATAACTGCGGATGAGGCTTACTATATTGTAAGGGCTTCAAGAGCGGATTACACGACATTAACTAAAAAGATTCCTGTTTCAAAGGTTAAGAATGGCGAAGATGGAACCGATGGGGCTCTTGCAAATGTTATGTTTGCAACTAGAGAGCATATAGCAGTTCCTTCTTATGTAGGTGGTCCGCTGAATCTTTCTTATGTTGATAATATCTTTACAATATATGAAGCGGATGTAGACGAAAGTGCTTCTTGGACTATCTCTCAACATTCCGCATCAGGGGTAACTATTAATGTGGATAATCCTAGTAAAACAGTAACTATAACTAATATAGTAGGTTATGTTGCAGAATATGTTATTAAAGCTACTAAATCAGGTGAAGATACTATATATAAAACTATAAAATGTTCAATAGTATATAATGGTGAAAACGGCGCAGATGGTGGAGGTACTGTTCAAAATGGTAATCTATCTCTACAAGCTGGGGACGAAGGCTCTCCTGTAGGAGACGATAGAGGCAATAATGCTGTAGACCTACAAACAAGTAGAGGGGCATCTACACAGGTAGCTTCTGGTAATTATACTGTTATTTCAGGAGGCTCTGGTAACACAGCTTCTGGTGATTATTCAGTTATTGGTGGGGGGCAAAGTAATGAGGCTTCTAATCTTAGGGCAACTATTGGAGGAGGCCAGGCTAATTTAGCTTCTGGCACCTACTCAACCGTTAGTGGGGGTTATACTAATTGGGCTACTGGTTCTAGAACCGCTATAATGGGAGGTAACGGTAATCATGCTCAGACCTTTGGAGAGTGCGTTGCGGGTCTGTTCTCTAATTCTATAAGTGGTAATCCTAATTCGCGCGTGGAGACTGATCCTTTATTTAGAATAGGAAACGGAATAGGAGATCTTAATAGATCTGATGCGTTTAGAGTTAATAAAGATGGTTCTACCTTTTTATATGGATTAAAATCAGGTAATAGTCAATTTGAATCAGGAGCGACTACGGATGAGTTATGGGTAGACACACTTCCTTTAGCGGTAGATATTACTGGAAAGAATAGAGACATAGATTCAGGAGCAGGGACATATACGGTCAATTTTCCTAAAGATTTAAGAGAAGCACCAGGTCAAGACATTATTTTTTCAATGACCTCGCCAACAGGGAGTAGTTATTATGGGGGAGAAAGAACACATTCAACTTATACTAAAACGCCTCCGGGTGAAATGGGAGATACAGGAACAGATTATATAATTACTATAGCTTCTTATGCAGGGATATGGTCAGCAGGAAATTACTCAGAAGGAGATGTAGTGCATTATTCTCCAGATAATACGTTATGGAGAGCAGCTTCGGCGGTTACCGCAGGAGACACACCAACAATTTCTTCGGAGTGGGATTTATATGCTAGATATGCTATTTCAGAAACAGAGTATTTAACAAATATGGAAGTGTCTGATAATTCAATTAGAATAGGACATTAAAAGATTTTTATGAACAAACTAAATTTAATATTGTCAATAATAATACTAATCCTAATCATAGCGTTAGGGTTAGTGTTTAATAAAATGCGAGATAATCGTGATGATGCTATTAGGTGGGAGCATAACTATGAACAATCCAGTGATACTATTAGTAGAATAAATGTAACTCTTAGAGAATTTAAGAAGACCTCTAAAGCCACAAATGATTCCCTTTTAAAAGCATTGAAGATTAAGCCAAAGCAGATAGAAACTATAATAACTATTCATTCTGAATATAATAATGTTGATACTACACACATTACTCTAAACAAGGTTGATAGCACTAGTAAGACGCATTACTTTATGGAATCCATAGACTGTGTTGAAATAGGAGGTATAGTTATTACAGAATACGATAGCGAGCCAGAATTAATAATTACTAATATATCATATACTAATGATATAGATTATATAGCTTACTGGAAGCGTAGGCAATGGAAGTTTCTAGGAATAAAAACTAGACTTTTTGGCAAGAAGCTTGGAGAATTAGAAGTGTCTAGCGAATGCGGTAACATTGAATTACATCAAATAGATATAATAAAGAAAAAATGACTTTAAGAGACTATTCATACTTATTATTAGAAGAGATTAGAAACGCTCATATTGTAGACGACGAAAGAATAGACTTACGATTTCTAGATACTCTTATTGGCATAAAGAGGGAAAAGGTTTTAAGTAAGGATAATTCTACTTCAGCTCATAATGAAACTCTAAGACAAACAATGTGGGTTGATATGGAGCTGGATTCTTCGGGGCACAATCCTTCTATACTTCAGTCAGAAGAATTATTGCCTACCTTTATAGAGAATAAATACGGACCCCTTATAGATGAGATAAGAGGTACTAATCATATGGCTCCTCATTTTACTGTAGTTCCATTTGATAGAATAAGATGGTGTGGCAATGGTTATTTTAATAAAAATAATATATTCGCATCCGTTCATGGTAAAAGAGTCTATTTAAAAAGTAAAGACGACGCCTTTAGATTAATTGAAAGAATTAAAATAGAAGGTGTATTTTCTAATCCTATGGAGGTATTAGATGCTAATGGCGATCCTCAACTAACTCCTACGACTGGAACGTATCCTTTAAATGGAGATATTTTTGAATCTGTAAAAAGCTTAATAAACAAAGAGGATATCGCCTTTATGTTAAGACTGCCATCTGATGAGGTTAATGATGCTACTGGAAATATAACTTTAGATTAATATATGCATGAGAGGGATATTAAAATTACTGGAGGGTTGTATAACGCTTACGCTTTATATAAAAAAGAGTATAGCTCTAAAAAAAATATAGATAGATCTATTTATTGTAAAGTTTGTCATGAGTTTAATAAAGCTATTTCTCAAAAAATAATTAAAGAATCTTTTGAATTTAAAATTCCTTTTGGTCTTGGATATTTAAGAATAAAGGCTACAAAGCCAAAATTAAAAATAAAAGATGGCAAAGTTCAAACCCATAAAATGGCTATTAATTGGAATGAAACTTTAAAGTTATGGAAGAAACTTTATAATTATGAGAATAAATCAGAGTTAAAAAATATTCCAGATAAAAAAATAGTTATTCATACAAATAATCATACTGATGGGCGTATAATGAGATGGTATTGGGATAGAAGAATATCAAATGTTAAAAACCAAACCGTATATATGTTTAAGCCAGTAAAAGGTGGGATATCAAATGATGATTATTGTTATGGAAGATTAGGATTAGCTAAATGGATATTAAATCCAGATAGATTAAATGAATATTATAGTTAAAAATTATGGCTTACAATAAACGACATGTTGGGTTTTCTAGAATTATAGAAAATGTATATAGAACTTCTGGATATGATGATATTGATTGGGAATCTGCTGTAGAATGGACCTCAGCTTTAATGCGTATAATAGGCGTTCCTGCAGCTTTTGTGCAGAAAAGTACTAATGGGTTAGATGGAAATAGTCTTCCAATAGAAATTTCTAACTATAGAGGTATTTTACCAAACGATATAGTTACCAGAGGATCTTGTAGAAGAATAGATATTAATGATAATATGGAGATTTATAAGTTCTCCGCAATGCAAGAGACTACAGATTTGTTTTTTCAAACCCCAGGAGCTGAAAGTATCGATAATCCAGTATTCTTTGATCCATATTATAATACTGTATATATAGATGAAAATGGTGAATCTCAACCAGTAACATTAACTCAAAGCCCATCTTATTATGGGACTGGAGATACGTTCACTTATAAAATAGAGGGAAATATAATCTTCACTAATTTTAAAACAGGTTATGTTGAAATGGAATATAAAGGTTTTGCTATAGACGAAGATGGTCTTCCAGCAATTCCTGATGATGAAAAATACATAAGAGCTATTGTTTGGGAGATAATTGCAAATACTGATAGAAAAACTTGGCGTAAAAATCCATCACCTCAAAACAAATCAATATATAATGATTCCGCTCAGGAAAGAGATTGGGCTGTATCTTCAGCTAGAACTAAAGGTAGAATACCTACTGTTGATGAATTAGAGTCAATAAAGAATATGTGGGTTAGAAGTATACCTAAGATTAATGAACATGCTACAGGATTTAAAACTCTTGGAGCTCAAGAAGTTAGATATAATCAGAATAATAGAACATGGCGCACAAGATAAAAAATACATTCAAAGGGCTTGACACTGATACTAGTATCAATAAATATTCTAATGATAAGTATTATGATGCTAGAAATATACGAATATTAACAAATGATTCTTTAACTTCTGGGGCAATAAGTAATTTCCCTAGACCTGATATAGAAATAAGTTATGGTGGGTCGGGTCGTAAAGTTTTAGGAACTACTATGGTTAGAGATACTTTAGTAGTTTTTTGCGTACATGAGTCTTCTGGAGAAAGCCTTATTTTAAAATCTGAGGAAGGTAACGCTAATTTTATATTAGTATATAGCGATATAAATTCAGATACTAAATTAGAATTTAACGTAGATAATCCTATTAGAGGGGTAGGTCGATATGAATCTGAAACAGTTCAAAAAGTTTATTGGTGCGATGGATTAAATCCAAACTCATATATAAATATTGCAGATACCTATGATATGGGTGTGGGAACTTCTTATGAGGCAACGTTATTTAGATTAACCCCTAATTCAGAATTACACTCCCCAATACCACAAGAAGTAATCTCAGGAGGATCATTAGAGTCAGGGATAATATATTATACCTATCAACTATATAGAAACTATGGTAGTGAAACTAGCATGAGTTCAAGTAGTTTTGGCGTACCATTATCTAGTAGAAACGGTTCAGAATTAAATGAATTTCGAGGAGATGAAGTTGGGGTCAATACAGGGCAAAGCGTAGAGGTAGAATTCAATAATCTTGATTCAGACTTTGACAGGATTAAAATATATTCACTACTATTTACAGATATAGATGCTGACCCTGTTATTAATTTAATTTCAGATAGAGAATACACAGGTGACACACTTACTATAATAGATTCAGGTGCTATAAGCCTAGAGTCCCTTACTACTACTGAGTTCTTAGGAATGGGAGGTAGAGTGTTTAGTTCTGAAACCTTAGAGACTAAATACAATTATTTATTTCCTGGCAATATAAAAGAAAGTAGATCAGATATAGATTTTGATGCTAGAGCGTATAGATATAAGATTCAGCAATTAGATGGGGTTGTGGGTGTTGGTAATGATGTTATTACAACTGGATTATTTTTTAGAGCTACTTTCCCATCAGGTCTGAAGGAGTTGGGTAATAGTATTTATGCTACAATAACTCCTAACGAATCTACTCCTATAAACTTAACCGTTGCAGCTAAGACATATGAGGAATTAGATGAACTTATATATACATTTGAAACACCTGATCCAGGAGGAGTATGGGATGATCCAACTAACTTGGAGTTTGGTGAAGGTGAGGTAGTATACCATTCTGGAATTTTATATAGGTCTTTAGTTGATCATATTAATATTGAGCCTGGCACTAATCCTACTTATTGGCATGTCTTTTTTGATCCTGCGTCCTCTACCGTAATAAGTGATGGAGCAGGAATTTATTCTCAAATAGAGACAGTTGGTGGAGCTCAAACCAATATATATCCAGGAGATGATTTAACTCTTATTGCAGAGAATCATGATGCTATAAATCAATTTAATAATTTTGAAAAGGATCTTGAATGGTTTAGATCTGGTGAGAGAACTAGCGAGGACGAATTTAAATATAACTCTGGAGGATCTATTATTGGAGGGTCAGGCTTAAATATTTCCTATTTATTCACTACTGAAAGTATTGCTGCCAACAGACAGACTGCATCTTCTGTGGCATTAAGAGATATCCTTACCAAAGATGACAGCTTCTTAAATCCTATTTTAGCAGGTAAATATAAAGGCTATAAAAGAAATGAAGTGTATCGGTTTGGTATAGAGTTTATTTTTAAAAATGGTCAAAAATCTTTTGTTAAATGGATTGGTGATATTAGATTTCCTACAATGGGGGATGAGCCATTAACTACAGATGCTCCAAATTCTGTTGACAATGAACAGTTAGGTTTATTTTTAACAGTCAATTTAACATATTTTGAAGCGAATTATCCTGAAGAATACGCCTCGTTAAGCGGTATTAAAGTTGTTAGAGCTAAAAGAACTGATTTAGATAAGAATATTCTTTATCAAGGATTGAGCGGACCATATCAATATGTTCCTTGGGATAATGCTGATGATCCTAGTACTTATGGCTCGTATTCAGTGATACCTAATTCAACTGATATTAGAAAGGGGCTTATTGCTGTTGAAGATACAGATTATCCTGGAAGTATTGGCACGGCAGTAGAGGTAGATTTATCAGATAATTTATATGAATTTAATTCTCCTGATTTGATAATTGGTGGGAGTATATCCCATCGTTCTTCGGATAGCGTTTACTATGCAGGAGCATTAGAAATAAATCGTCATACGGATAGCCCACACGCCACAGGAGGGTCTAACGAGCAGCCTTATTTTAATGAACGTAACTATGCGGATCGAGGCGTTTATAATTTTGGACTCAAACAAGAGGTAAATAATATTACAGAATCAAAACTTAATTTTGATGGTTCTACAAATAATGGTCACTCTTATTTTTCATCAGAGACTCTTAATAATAGAACTATTATGTGGAGAAGCAGTGGTGATGATGACGGTATTAGAGATAAACATCTAGTTCTAGATTTAGATACTTCACCTGCTTTTAAAACTAAAGTAGGTAATCTTTTACCTCCTGCTTGGCTTACATCGAGAACCTATAAGCTACACGATATAGTGGCAAATCCAGGTCTTTCTATATATTATAGATCATTAGTTTCTAACAATCAAGGTAATTTACCTTCCAGCAGTCCTGCGGAATGGCAGGAGGTCAATATTGAAAAAGATACTTTTATAGGAGATTACGTTAGAAACAAATTTGGAAGTCAATATGGAGGAAATTCATATAGTGCTAGACAGTTAACAAGTTTTATACCAACAGTTTGCAAGATTACCACAGGAGAAGTGGTTGAGTTTATACCTATTTCAGAATTTGATAATGTTAATAAAGAGGCTGATTTAAGAGTATTTGGAGGCGATACATACGTTTCTAACTTTGATTATATGCGTACAACTTCTGATAGAGAAGCTCCTCATAGTAGCGGATATACTATGCAGGAATATATAACTTTTCCTGTAGAAACTCCTTATAATTTAGATTATAGACGAGATGAAATTATAAAATACTTTACGGGGTACGCTGAAGCAGATGCTGCAAGCAATGATAACTATAAACTTCAGGTAACTAAGGAGAAAGGAGTTACCGATTACCCTACTTTATATCCAGATCAGTTAACAGATTTGAATCTGTATAATGATGCTTATTCTAGAAATAATGATATAACTACTAATACTATACGACCTGATAATTTTCAAACAGATTTCACCTTAGATACTATGGTATTGGCTTCTAATAAGAAGTTTAATGGTGAATACATAGATAATTGGACTAAGTATGACTTTAATACTTTCTTAGAAATAGATAGTTCGTATGGACCTATTAACGTATTAAAAAATTATAATAATAAATTATTTTATTTTCAAGATAATGGATTTGGTGTATTAGCGGTTGAAGATAGAGAGCAAATTTCTGCTAACTCAGGTATACCGTTAACTTTAGGTACAGGAGCTGTTTTAGAAAGATATGATTATGTCTCTACTCATTTTGGATGTTTAAGAGATGAGGCTGTTTTAGCCACACCTAATAATCTATACTTTGTAGATGAGCTCGATAAGTCTATTAGGGTAATTTCTGATTCAGATTTAAATGGTAATTTAAGTAAGATTAAGGGTGTATCACATAAGCTACAAAGTAATTTACTTGCTTCGGGAAGTGACTATATAGCTCTAGGATTTGATCCTAGACATAAGGAAGTATTGTTCTCATTTGATAACGATACTATAGTGTATTCAGAATTGCTTCAGCAATTTACAAGTATGTATAGTATATTTGCTGATCAAGATAGGAGTGTAAGTCCTGATATAGATTTTAAAGCAGATCGCTATAGCGTTATAAATGATGAGTTATATTTGATAGCATTTGATGATGATCAGATTGCAATAACTGCTTCTAGAATGGATGCTGATACGGCATATACATTTGCAGAAGATTGCTCGATAACTCTATTAATACATCCTAATGGAAATAATATATTTACATTTGATAATCTAGATATACGCTCCAATGTATTTGACGCCTTTACTGAATCTCTTCCTCATGATACCGACAATGTTGACGAAACCGTACAATACTTACAATTTAAAAATAGCTATTTAGAACAAAACATTGGTGGTGGGCTTACACCTCCTTCAGAACTTAACAGGCTTGCTAGAGCATGGAGAGTGCAAGTGCCTTTAACTGATAATGATAATAGATTTGTAGATAGTTATTTATTAGTCACCTTAAAATATACTCATTCTGGTAGCACTGGAGATAAGTTTGTATTACATGATGTAACAACTTATGTTAGACCAACTAAGAATAACATATAGAAAATAATATAATATTTGCTTTTTAAATAAATTTTACTTATATTTACACATTACAATGAAAAAATCCAAATTAAATAAAAAGCCCTTAAAGAAAGCTAGTTATATACCTATGTATGTTACAGGAGGCCCTGTTATGGAATCTCCTGAAGATGCTCTTGGTGGTATAAATAGCGGTAGCAGTAATAGAGGTTTTGGAAATGCTCTAGAAAATGCTAAGACTGGTTTTAATAATAACTATAAATCTATAGGTTCTTCTGCAGCAGATGTACATCTTAGCGGTGTTAATAACGCAAGCAACGCTGGTATAGAAACTTATGGTGAAGATAGTTATAATCAAGTTATGGCAGGGGTATCTAAAGCAGGACCTATCGGGGCTGCTATTGGAGGAATATCTGCTATAGGTGATGCTATAGGTAAGCCTATTAGAGCTAAAACAGAAGCTATTGATCCAGAAACAGGTGCATACAAAGATAGCGGCAAGGCTGAGAGAATGAGAACTGTAGGAAGCTTCCTTAATCCTCTTAAATCTGGATTAGATGCTATGGGAGATCCAAATGCCACTGGTTGGGAAAAAGTTGGTGCATTCTTAGGTGGTCCTGGAGCGCAAAGATCTATTTCTCGTAGACGAGAAAAAGAACGTATGGAGGCTATTGCTAAACAGAATGCTGAAATACAGCGTAATACTGCTGTAGGTACAAGACTTGCAGAGGAATCTATTGCAGAACCTATGCAATTTGCAGGTGGTGGGTATTTAGAAGAAACCTCTAATAATCCTGATATAACATATTTTGCTAATGGAGGAACTCACGAAGAAAATCCAAATGGAGGAATACCTTTAGGAAATAAAGGCTTAGTTGAAGAAGGGGAATTCAAATACAAAGACTACATTTTCAGTAACCGATTTTAAGACATGGCTAAGAAACAAAATAAAACATTTGCTCAAAGAGCGAAAAGTATAGTTAAGAAGTATAAAAGAGCTGATTTTGATCCAATTGAAAAAGCTGCGTTAGATTCTTCTCTGCAAAAATTACAACAAGAACAAGAAGCTTATAAGCAATCTCAAGGTATAAATACAGTCACTCCTGAACAAACTGGTGGAGATAATGTATTTGCTGGGGATAAAGGAGGTAGTTATCTTCCTACAGAAACTTTTAATAGATTTCAAACCCCAATGGATGCTACAAAATTAGATGCTTCTTTGCCAACAACATTGTCAGGGAATGATCCATATGAATTTGGCAGTAATGAAAGCCCATACTCTTTTGGGAAAGAATCTCCTTACTCTTTTACACAACAAGCCGCCCCTACTCCTGTTGCCACTACCGATGCTAGTAATAATGCATCTTATTCTCCTTACAAAACATCAATAGCGCCATCATTAATAGGTGGAGTTGCTGAAATAGCTGGCAATATGTATTTAGCTAATCAACAAAAAGGTGGCGATGATCTTAAATTAGATAGAATATCAACGCCAAATATTAGCTTAGAACGTGGTAGGCAAGCCGCTAGCAGAGAAGCTACTAGAGCTAAACAACGCACTAAATATGCTGCTAAACAAGGCGCTCGTACTAGAGGAGAATTAATGGCTAATAGAGTGGCTGGAGAAGCTACCATCTCAGGTAAGTTAGGGGAAACCCTTTCAGCTAGTCATGAAAAAGAAGCTTTAGTAAACGCTAACATGCAAGCTGGAATGAATGCTAAAAATGCTGAAATAGCTGCTAAAGAAAAGATAATTAATAACGCTCAGAAGATTAAAAATAAAGCTGAAAGAGAAGCTTATTTGGCAGCTGCTATGGGGACTATTCCTCAAGTTATGAAAGATATTGGTCAAACAAGAAGAGATGATATGTATATAAGCTCTCTTGGGGATGATTATAATTGGATGACTGGAACAGATCCTGACGCTAAATGGTATCAAAAGAAAAAGAAGCCAGTAAAAGTTTTTACTAATAAAAAAACTGGTAAACAAACAACAAGATAATAATATGGCTACACCTATACAACATACTTCTCAGTATATACCTACAAATCTTCAGGCTATGAGTGCTCCTCTAGAAAGGATGCAATCTGAATATGATGCTGGATTTGCAGCACCATTAATGTTTGAAGATCAATTTTCGCAAATTGAAGTATCTCCTGAGAACATGGCTGGTAAACAAGCTGTGTTAGGAAATTTTCAAGATAAAATTAAAGGTATTGTTGATCAATATGGAGGCGATTATGGAGCTGCATCTAGAGATATAGCAAGAGCTATAGCCAAAGAAAGACAGAATCCATTTTATCAATTAGCTCCACAGCATTCGCAAGCTATTAAAAGGCAACAGGCTTTATTAGATAAATATGGTGCAAATGCCTTTCAAACTCAAAACGTTCCAAGGCAATTTGTTAATGAAAAAGGTGAAGTTCAGGATGTTAATCTTGATCCTAGAGTTTTAAATCAAATGGATTTAGAGAGAAAATTAGCTACTGAATTTAATAAACAAGCTTCTCAGACTCGTCAAGGCGAATTATATTCAGGAGATACTCCAGGTCTTTTACATAGAGAAACCACTAGAGGTATTACTCAAGATGAAGTTGGAGATGTCTCCAATCAAATGCTGCAGAGTTTATATAATATGGACCCAGATTTAGCAGCAGCTATTGATGCTGGAGATCCTAGAGCCATGCAAATTGCTCAAAATATGGCACAGCAAATGGTTCAAGGAAGCACTATTTCTGATATTAAAGACCCAAATTATTCTCCAGGTGATCCTGGAGGAATCACTGGCGGTATGCCTCCATTGACAGTAACATCATCTTTAGGTGTAAAGTCAAACGATGCTCCTAAAGAATTAACAAGCACCAAGAGAGCTATGAATATAAATGATTCATCAAACCCTATGGCTCAAGCTTGGAAGAATAGTTTTGATGAAAGTTTTATTAAAAGTGAGACTATTGAAAAAGAAGGTTTATCTGAAGTAATGAAGGTTAATAATATAGATAGAAAGATTATATCTAAAAAGCCAGATGGATCTATAGACTCTAAACAAACGCTAAGCAATATAAACTCAGCCGTAGAAGCGACTGACGTAACTAATATAAAATATAATATGAATTCATTAATGTCAACCGCTAATGTTTGGTATGATGATGGTGAAAAATCTTATAATAGAGGTAAAGTTGAAAAAATGTCTCCAGAAGAATTAGCAGAGAAAGGAATTCCTGAAGACTGGGAAATTAGATATGATGGCTACTATGACAGTAATACCTTATTAATTCCGTCCGCTAAAAAAGAAGCAATGGTTAAAGGGAAGTTAGAGGAAATATCTAACGCTAAAAAATTAGGAAGATTTAAAGATTATTATGAATTATCATTGGGTAACGCTTTAGAAAGCGAAAACTCAGATTTGGGTGTAAATTTTTATGATTTTGACTTAGCTGGAACTAGTTCTGATTTAGATCCTAGAATGAAGAATTTATATGGTGACCTACAGGTTCAATTTGATAGAATGAATGCTGATGATTTTACATTTCTTACTAGCCCTGAAGATGCTAATGTTCTTGTTGACGGCAAAGAGAAAAAACAAGATAAATATAAGAGGGAACACGGATTGCGCTCTAAAGGATCACTACAAGTTGTTGGCATAGGTTCTACTGCAAATACTGGGGTTGTGTTTAGAGTTGAGGATAAGAATGGGGAAGAGTACACTGTTCGTCCTAAAAATCCAAGCGTTACGGCAAATCTCACATCTCATTATGGAGGTGGTGGGCAAAACGATATTTTCAATCAATTTAGAATGGCTGAAGACGATTTTACTATTAAAAATAAGTTTAATAGTAATTATGATCAAATGAAAGATAATTATTCTAATTATAGAGAGTATATAACTAAAGAGGCTGCGTCAAAATATGAGGCGTTAAGAATAATTCAATCGTTAAAATCTAGAGGCATCTCTTTAGATGATAAGATCCAATTACTTAAATAAAATTTATGGGAGAGACTAATAATTTAGATCTAGACGCATTATATAATCAAGTAGAAAGCAGTGCGCCACAAGAGAACTCCGCTTCACCAGAAATGGATTTAGATAGTTTATATGAAGCTTCTTCAGCGGAAAATACTTATACTGGAGGTAAGGTTTCAGGATTTGATTACGATCATGCTAGGAGGTTAGTGAAAGGATCTATCGATCCTATTAATAATAACTTAGAAAAAATATACGCTCAAAACCAATCTGGAATTGAACAATTTGGAGCTGCTGTAAATCAGGCTGTAGTTGGAGAAGTTTTAGGAGGTACTATAGAAGGTATTGGACACCTTGTTAACATAGACGATACACTTAATTTAATGAAAGAAGGGGAGTTAGGCACAGGTAATACTATTGCTAATGTAGGACAATCCCTTAAAGAGTGGACTAAAGAAGCTACTCCTATTCATCAAAATTATGAACCTGGACAATTTCGACCTGATAAATGGTCATGGTGGATGACTAACGCACCATCTGTAGCATCAACATTAAGTTTAATGCTTCCTGCTGGAGCGGTGACAAAAGGGTTATCATATTTAGGGAAAGGTTCTAAATTAGCCTCACAATTCAGTAAAACTGGAAAGTTAATAGCTAAAGGCACAACTCAGGCAGTTGTTTCTCGGCAGATGGAGAATATGATGGAATCTGCAGGAACTTACGAAAGCACATTAAGTAGCTTGATGAGTCAAGGGGTTTCTCATAATAAAGCTGTCGAATTAGCAGGTGCTGCGGCAGCAGATAATTATAAAGCTAATTGGGCTATGTTAGCTCAAGATATATTACAATATACCACTCTTACTAAACCTTTTGGCAAAGCTACTTCTGATTTATCGGTTAAAGCTGCTAAAAAACTTGGTAAAGATGTAACTCCAGTTATTACCAATAAATTAGCCTCTATTGGATCTGATATGGTTGGTGAAGCCGCGGAAGAAGGTTATCAATATATTGCAGGGGAAAGAGCTAGAGAAATGGCTGAATATAAAGCAGGATTGCGATCTAAGCGAGGTTTAGGTGAAGCGGTTGGTGATTATATGGGCGATGGTGATTTCTGGACAGGAGCTTTCTTTGGTGCATTAGGCGCAGGTTTTATGCAGACTGCAGGAAAAGGGCTTAATTTAGCTAAAGAAAGAGTTCGAGATATAGAAAACGCAGACACTAAGCGTATGCGAGATATTGACTCTTGGGGGCAAAGCATTCAAGGTTTAGGCAATCTTGACGCTACAGGTGAAGCTATGGGAACGCCCTCTTTCAATGCTAAGAATCGTCAATTGGCTCAATTTGGAAATAAATTAGCACAAAATGGAAATTTAGGTTGGTTCTTGGAAACTGCTGATAATTTTCAAAATATGTCAGAAGAAGACCAGCAGATGTTTGGGTTTACCCAAGAAGAATTAAAGGCTTCTAAAGAGCAATTTCCAACGCTTAAACAAGATTTACAAAAAATTGGAGATATATATGAAGGTGTGGTAAATAATAAAACACTTTCTCCTATGGCTGTTGATATGTTAGTTCAAGAGCAGTTTATAGCTGATAAAACATTAGAGCAATATAATAAAGAAAATGGAAAATATTCTTCTGATGTAAATAATATAACTGGATTATCTAATTTAAATGTACCATCATCTACTAAGGATTTAATAATCAAAGAAAAACTAGAGCTTAATAATTTACTTAAAGTACGCAAAGATCTTAAGTCTAATAATGCATCTAGCGAAGTTATATCTGAATATGATTCTCGCATAAAAGAATTGCGCGAAGAGATTAAAGAGGATAAAAAGAATCTTTCTACTTTTGCAGAGCATAAATATAAGACATTTAATAATAGAGCTACTGATTTTCAAGCTGCCTCGTCATCGTTTAGAAAAAAAGAGTTTCTATCAGCAGAACATAAGTCTGCCATGGAAGCTGTTGATTATTTTTCTAATCCAGAAAATACAACCGAGCTTAATAAGAAAGTAGCTGAAACTCAAAAAGAACACGCTCAAGAAGCTTCAGATAATGCTACAACAGCTCAAGAAGTAAACAATATTCAAGAAGAAGCTGCTAATATACCAACACCAGAAACTCTTGCTGAAGATTCTGACGAGGTTGCTCAAGGTGGAGCTCCAATTGATTTAACTAATATGGGTAAGAAATCTAAAGATCCAAAAGATTTGTTATCTGTGCAAGAAACATTTGAAGGTGAAGGTCAACCAGAAATTGCCCCTACTGCCTCTGCTGTTGATTTAACTAGCTTTAATAAGAAGAAAGCTAAGCAACAAGCCGAAGAAGCTACTACTGATCTAGAATCTAAAGGTAAAACTGAATATAAAGATATAGTAGATGCCGTAGAAAATAAGTATAGCGGTAAGCCACATTTATTAAATGAGGATATAAACAAAATACTTAATTATGTAAAGAAAGGCGTTATAAAAGATTTCTCTAAAGAGGAAGTTATAGAGTTAATAAGCGATCTCAAAACAATTGAAATAAATTTAAACTCAAGAAATGAAGAGGTTTTAAAAAATGTTTTAGTAGACTTATATCTTGGTGGCGACATACAAAGAAAACTGTACGACAAGTTAATGGATATAGTTAATTCCGATGCTAAAGAAGCTTCTACTAATAAATCTATACAGGCTACACAAAGCAGTATGGATTCATCTGTTACGACTTCTGTTGGAACTAATGAGGAGAAATCTGGCATATCTATATCTGAAATAAATAAAGAAACTGGGCAGCGTCGCATAAAAGATAACTCTGTGCCAAATTTTGCTGCCACAAATGAGGTTAGATATACAGACAAAAAAACTGGCAAAGAGGTTTACGTATCAACTAAAAAACTTGGCATAGACCAAGAAGCTTTAAATAATGGTAAAGTTAAAATAGGCGATAAAATAACTTTTAGAATAAATAAGGAAGATTCGTTTGACAAAAAGAATAGAAGTAATTCTCAAATTAGAGGATTCGATATGGTTTCAAATGGTATCATTGTAGGTAAAGTTCCTTCTGAGTTTAGTGTTAAAAGTGAAGTTGAAAAACAATACATAAGAGATTTAAGAGAAGTTCTTCAAGCTCAAATAGAATCTAAATATGATAAGTCTAAAAAATATGTAGAAGCTGATTTCGCTAGCAAGGTAGCTGGAGCACTTTATGACTATACTAAATCTGAATCTACTGGTACTCCATCTGAAGTTATATCTAAAAAAGATCAAGTTGGACTTAAATCTGTAGGCGGATTTGCTTTAGACTTTATAGAATTAAAAGGCGATGAATATTATCTTTCTGGTAAATCTGGATTAGATAATTTAAATATAAATATTGAAGAAAAATTTACTCAAAAGGGAAGCTCTAAGATTGATGGTGGATTAATATTGACAGTCCCTCATCCAATTGAGCCAAATGAGCATTTATTTTTAAGAGGATTTTTAAACTCTCTTAGTCAAATTGAAAAGAATAATCCAGATCTTTATAATGGTATAACATCTGGAGTGATTGATTTATTTAACAAACATGTTTCAAATAAGTCTAAAAGATCTGAAACTAAAGATAGTATAAAAGAAATTATCTTAAGAGATTTTGAAGTCAAAGGAGATAATATAGTATTGTCGCGACGTGATAATTCAACATTAGTACTTCCTATAGATAGGCTTACTGAAAATCCTGAATTTTTAAACTGGCTAGGTGATTCTAAAATTAGAATTGACAAGAATAAATTAAATCAAGAATCTGAAAGACATATTATAGGTAATTATGAATCGCCTTTAATGCCTTATAATAGCATTATAAGCGATATGATATCTATGACTACTATAGAAGGTCAGTATCTTAATAATGTAAGGATTCTTGCTGAAAGATCTGATTTAACTTCTCAACCTAAACCTGAGATTAAGCCTGTATCAAGTGATACTAATATTAAGGAGCGTAATCCATTAGAGTTAACGGAAGATCCTTCTTCTATAGAGAAAAAGGTTGAAGAAAAGCCTGTTAATAATCCAGTCTCTCAATCTAGCACTCCTATAAAAAAGAAAGAGCGTAAATCTAATATTGACTCTAAAAAAATTAAAGCTGTTGGTAATTATAGAGGGCTTCCTGTAAAAGAATCTAATAATATTATTACTGGCGAGGGAACTAAAGGGGCTGCTAAATACGATAGAGTTAACAATGAAATACTTGTAGATAGATCGGTTTTAAAGAAATTGTTTGATGTAAAAAAATGGACAAATCCTAGAGATTTAGTTGAAAAGATTCATGGCGAAAAAATAGTATCAAAAGTTGTTGCATTGCCAGAAAATCAATTTAAAACTTATGAAGAGTTTGAAAAATTTGTTATAGAGCATGAATATCAACATAGCCTTTTAAGCAGAAAGGAATTTAATGATAAAATAGCTTGGAAAACTACTAAAGGTGATTACGAAACCGAAATAAACAATCTTGCTCTCAAAGAATTATATGGTAAAAAAGAGTCAAAGCCTTCTAAAAAAACTTTTAATACAATAGAGACTAAAACTAAATTAGATAATAGCCAAGCTCTTAAAGATCAAATTAGAAACAATAAGAATAATACAAGGTATAGGTCTATATCTGATATAGGTGGAGATAATTGGAATAAATCCGAGGAAATGTCTTGGATGAAAAAGAATTTTCCAAATGTTCCTGTGTCTGTATTGGGTAATTTACAAGAAGTTGTTGCTAACGGTAGAGAATCTTGGGGTGTATTTCATAACGCTGCTATATATGTAGCTGAAAATGCTGCGTCTGGAACTTTATATCATGAAGCTTTCCATGCATTATTTCATTTATTTAATAATCAAAATCAAAGAGAAGCTCTTTTAAAAGAAGCCTCTAGTAGATATAGCATCAACAAATCTAAATACGACTCCGTAGAGGATTACAATATAGCCTTGGAAGAAGCTATGGCTAATGAGTTCATGGAATACATTGTATTAGATGAAGCACCTAAGTCACTACTTAAAAAAGTAGGGGAGTCTATATCTAATTTTTTCAAGAAGATACAAAGTGTAATCAAAAGCTTATATAGTAATCCTACATACTCTATAGATGAACTATTCTGGAGAGGCAATAATGGTTTTTATAATAAATCTACTATAGATCCAGGAAGTTTTTCTGATCCAGTTTCTAGATACAGGGTTAAAGATTGGTCTAATAGACAAGAAAAGCAAGCAATTGCTGCTGTTAATGGTCATATGGTAACTCAAACAATACCTAGTATTAGAAAAGCTAATACTCAGTATTCTAATTTATCCGATACGGATATTATTAATGAAGTTGGGTTAGAAGATGTTTACCTAAATACTTACAATGATTTTGTTCGTACTTATAATACTGATGAAAATTTAACTCAAGAAGAAAAAGATAATATAGCTGAACTTCTTGTAAATTTATATGAAGATGGCGAATTCAAAGACTTGTATAATGGATTGCTACGCGGATTAGAATTTTATGATATAAAGATAGATTTTAAATCTTATAAAGCTGAAGATGTTGGTCGGTTTGATGCTGAAGATGCTCAACAAGATGATCTTAGAGAGTCTGATGAAAAAGCTCAGGATAAGTTAGAGAGCGTTTCTGATTCTGCTACTGAAAGATCTACTAAGGATAATGCTTTAGGTGAGATCAAGGTCTTTATACGCAATATGAAGATTCCAGGATCTAAAAATATTTTTGGGTTAAACGCTCTTGTTGATTATCAAGAAACATACGATACATTGCTTAAGAATTTAGCTGGAACTACTCATATTGAAGATATGATGGATATGTTAAATCAAGATGTTGTGTTTCATCCAGAATATCAACAAATACTTGATATGTTTGAAGTAACTCCAGAGTTTAAAACAAAATTCTTCAATGCATTTAATAAGAACCATACTAAATATAATATAGTATCATATATAAATGGCAATTGGGCTGTATATCAAGCTAACAGGAAAGGTTTATCTAATACTATCATTTCTCAATGGACTGAAAGCATATTGAATAATAAAAATGTAATATCTATTAACTCAAAAGGCGAGACGATAGTTAACCCTGAAGTTAAAAAAATAGTTGAAGATATTAGAGAAAATATTACAAATACTATAGAAAATTGGAGTAGCGATAAAGACGTAGAGTACTATAAGCCGTTATCTGAATCTATAAGTAAGCTAGGTATAGCTATAGATCCTAAAGTTTTATATTATTTAGGTTCGACTAATAATAAAAAAGTTAATGGTAAAGGAGCTTTAAATCAATTTTTTAATACAACTGGTAAGTTTCATTATATATTAGATAAATTTTATGATTTAAAAAATCCTTTTGACGCAGAAGGTGGTTTAAGTACTGGTGAGTCAGAAGCTATTAAAACTGCAGCTAATATTGTTGCTAAAGCTTCGCCTGATTTATATGAAAGCTCTTTTAGAAATTTAGGAGGCAAAACTGTTTATGCTCACTTAGAGCAAAACTTTTTAACTAAATTAACTCATAAATTACAGAATCCAAATAGAAGAAATGATATTTTAGATAATTATAAAAAAGATCAATTCTTTTATACTGTAGATGTTAATGGTGAGAAAGTGTTTACTAATAGAATATTAAAAGGATTACAGTCTGGCAAGAGTGTGTTTGATATAATGGTTACTGAAGGTATTACTGACGATCAAGGTAACAAAACAGCATATCAAAAACTAGACTCTATTGGATTAAGTTTATATAGTGTTCATAATTACTTTAATAATAACAATAAAACAGAGGCTTGGTATAGAGGTCCTGTATTATCTGATGCTCCTAACGGTGTTGTATTTAAACATCTTAAGTCTAAGAGGTCTGATGTATTGAACTCTCTAGTTGATTTGGCTGGATCTGAATACAATAGAATTAAATCTGTTAAAAAGCAGATGCAATCTTTAGATAAATCAGAACATATTAAAAACTATCACACGAAAGAAAACTCTTCTACTGATACTGGATATCATATTGTATCTGGAATGAGAGGTAATTCTTTTGATCCAAATAAAGAAAGATCTAAAACATCTAAAGTTATAGAGAAGTGGTTATTAGATCAAGCTAATACTTATTTCAATTTTATGAAAAATGAAGGTGTATTAGATAGATTAGATGATAGATTAAAAAAGAAATACTCTACTGAGGAATCATTAAGGGGCTTTATTCAAGACTTTTATATTAACGATTTTGCAGCAAGGGCTGAATTCTCTTTAATGACTACCGCTGATCCTGCTTTTTACAAAGCATTTGACCCTAAAAGCAATAATAAAACTGTAGATTTCGTTAAAAGAGCTAAAGAGATTTACTCCCCTAAATCCATACTTGATATAGAGGCATCATTTAAAGATTCTGACACTGGTGAAACTATTAAAGTTGGAGGATCTTATAGAACTGTTTATTTAAAAGATAATGAAATACAAGCCCCATCATTCAAGGAGATTGAAAAGGCTATAAATAAAGTTAAATCTATTTCAAGTCAAAAGAAAAAAGAGATCTTAGCGTCTTACGGAGAGGTAAATCAAACTGATGCCCAGGCATATGTTACGCTTCCGTTCTATCGTAAAACAATGATAGGTATGGGTTCATGGACTCAGGCTCATCAAGAGGCTTATAAGAGGCTTGAAAAAGGTTTAGGGACTGGCTCAGATATTGCTTTAATGATGCAGCCTTTAAAACCATTTGCTTATGGTCAAATATATGCAGATAAAATAGGTAGATTGGTTCCAGTTCAAAATAAAAATTCTGAGTATTTATTATTACCTCAAATGGTTAAGGGTAATGAAAAACTAGAGAACTTATATAATTATCTTATTGACAATAAAATAGATTCTGCTAACTTCGATTCTGCTGTAAAAGCTGGATTGAGTAAAGTTATAGATCCAAATGCTTTACCTGAATTCAATAAAGATCAGGTACATGTTTTAAACATGGAGGACAGAGGTATACAACAAGAGGTTCCAGAACATTTTGTTGATTCTAATAATTTATTTGGTACTCAAATACGTAAGCTTATAATGAGTGACTTGTTTGAAGGTACTACTTACTTTAATGGTAAATCAGCTAAAGAATTACGTCAAATGTATGAGGATATACTTATTGCTGATATTGAAGAGGCTTTTGATGAAACAGCTAAAGAGTTTAGAGATAAAAATGGTAATATAAAATATAAAGAAGTTTACGATCTGTTGTTAGATGAATCTCGTAAAAGAGGTAAAGGCGAAGAGTTTGAAAAAGCTATACAGTATGATGAAAAGAATGATAGATTAAAGTTACCTTTATATAATCCTATTACTTCTCGATCAGCTCAAAACTTAATTACATCTGTATTTAAGACACGTATAACAAAGCAAAAGATTGCTGGTGGAGCATTTGTCCAGTTAAGTGGTTATGGTCTCTCAAAAGAGCTTAAATTAGTTTTTGATACTGAGGAAAACAGAATTGCTTATGAAGAGTCAGGTAAGGGAATTGATAAGTCAACTCAATTACAACCAAAGGCTAAAGGTCTTCAATATGCAGAAGTAATGCTGCCAGCCTGGAGCAAATCATTCTTTAAAGATTTTATGAATGAATCTGGAGATGTTGACTTTGAGGCGATAAAAAATAAAGTTCCAGAAGCGTTAGAAATGATAGGTTATCGTATTCCTACGGAAGATAAATACTCTATGCTTCCTATGAAAGTGATTGGATTTTTACCATACACTGCTGGTGGAGCCATTATGCTTCCTGCAGAGATTACCAAAATATCTGGATCTGACTTTGATGTAGATAAGATGTATGTTATGATGAAGTCTTTTAATGATAAATTAGAAATCCATAAATATGATGATGAAAAATCAGCTAAAGAAAATTCTAAAAAAGCTAGAGATAATCGTAAGATAGATTTAATGATGTCTGTATTACGGAATCCTGAAACCCTTGAAGCTATAATGAGTGGTGGAACATTTAAACCGCTGCAAGATATTGCTGAAATAACATTGAATAAAATTGGTAAAGCTGATAGAGGTCTAGATCCTATTAGTTTAATGAGCATGGATAGAATGCATAAGGATAATATGACTGGTAAATCTATGGTTGGTATTGCCGCTAACGAAAATGCGTTCCATGCGATTGCTCAACATGCTGATTTATCTTTAAGTAAATCTGTTAATTTTGATAAGAGTAATTTAACTTCATTAAGTAATACTGAGGCTGCAGCTTATTTTGATTTAGAAAGCTTAAGTTTTAATAACAAAATAAAGCAAAGAATATCTAAAAATAAAGCTTATTACTTAGCAGCTATTGTTGATAATGCTAAAGATCCAGTTGCTAGTTATATTAACTACAATTCGTATACTTCTGGTATAGTAGGATTACTTACTCAGGTCGGATTAGATCCAGCGACTGTCACATGGTTTTTAAAACAACCAGTTATTCAGGATATAACTGATAAATTTTTTGCTTCTGGTGAAGATTACGTAGAAGAGTCTAATATAATTGACAAGTATAAAGAAGAGTTCGGAATAACCTCTGATCCAGAAAATGCTCCTAACTTAAATACAAAAGAGTTATTAAAAAATCTTAATAAATCTACTACAGATAAATCTCAAAAAGAGGTATTAGAGGCTTTTTTAGTATATAAAGATATGGCTAAAGATTGGACAGCTCTAGTGTTAGCTTCTCGTGCTGATACCAAAGGATTTGGACCAACGCTAGCTGATTCGGAAAGTATTGTACATGCTATCAGCAAGGTTAAGGAAGACGATTTTAGCATAAGTGGGGCTAAAGACTTATTTGATATTAATTCAGATAAATATAGGTTAGTTGCAGCATTTACTGAATATGGAATTAATAAACCATTAGAAATTGTAAATAAAATGTTTCCTTATGCTGATCAAACTGGATTATATATGCTTTCTAAAGATTTATTATCTAATTTTATTAAAAATAGAGAATTATCTGTTAAAGAGAGAAATGTTATAAATGATCAAATAACTGCATATCTATTAAGTAAGTTTAATTTATTTAACCCAAACGATAGATCATACTATTTAAATAAGTTTCCTAAAGAATTTTTGGAATTCTCAGAAAAAAATAGTACATTCGCTGATAATTATTTAGTTCGTAGACTTTTATACCAAAGCTCTAAGTCAGATAAAAATACTCCTATTGAAAGAATAGTATTTAATAATACTGGATCTCTTAATAATGAGCAAAAAAATGATATTCAGAAAGCTTGGTTAGACTTATATGAAAGTCCTGAATCTAGAGATATGGCTGAAAAACTATTTAAATATACATACTTTACTACTGGAATGTCTTTTGGAGCTAACGGTTTTTCTCATTTAATGCCTGTTGATCTTTTAACTGATAACGGCATAAAAGATAACAATTCTGTTTCTTTAGCAGATTTTATGTGGGAACTACAAGATAATAATATTTCTAGTGGCGTAAATGCAACTGAATTCATAGATCAATTTTATAGGAATAACTATAAAAGTAAAGCATTTGTTCCTAGAGTTAATGAAGAATCTACAAATGTAGACGAAACCCATAAAAACTCTAAAGGTGAAGTTATTGGATTTACTGTAACCCCAAAAGTTAAAGACAGCTCATTTATTGTTAAATCAAATAACCAAGAAATTGTTTATTCTAAATTTATTTCTTATGAAAATAAAGATAAATCCATTAGCTTATATGAGAATAGAAGCGTTGGACCTGTAGCTACGTATGTGTTAACTAATAAATTAGGGTTTCCTAATCATGTATTTGAATATCTTCAAGGATCTGCAACGTTGACAAGCTCTTTAGATATTAATAATGTTCAGAAATATACCGTATCTGATGTATTAGGGAGCAAAGGTCCAGTTAAGAAAGTATCTCCAGCGACTAATTTTACAGATGGTAAAAAAGAGGCTACCCTTGAGGGAGATGACGCTGGTAAGTTTGATAAAGTTTCAACAAAATTAAATCCTACTAAGGAATATATTTTAGATATAACTTATAGAGGTAAGGAATACTCAATAACACAATTACCTAACAATAAGATAGTTGACAGCAATAATCAATCCTTATCTTATAATAGCCCAAAGGCAAAATTATTTAGAGATGCTTTAGAGTTAATCAATAAAAAAACATGTTAAAATATGGCAAGAAGTTGCACTATAAATGATGCTCGAACAAAAAGAGCTAAAGAATATTTTGGAGAAAAAGATTTTAGAGTTATTTCTGAAAAAGGCATGGGTGGTTTTAATTTTGAGATCACCTCTCCTTATGGCAATAAAATTGTTAATAGCCAATTATTTCAAGATATATTAAATGATGATAGATTATCTCATTTAAATTTAGAAGAGCTTGCTGAAAAAGCTTTTGATATATATTTAGATTCATTTTCAGATGAATTTGTATCAAAACATGGCGAATGGACTAAGACTGGCAGAGGCTTTAAAGGCTCTAGATATTCTAATACTGGAGAGCCTAATATTAGAATTGTATTTCCTAAAAAAACTAAAAAATCAACAGAACAGGAGTCTGAAAAGGCTATAGATTTTCTAAAAAGAACTGTTTCTGAATTAGAAGAGAAGATAACTGTTTTAGATAAAAAAGCTACAACGGCAGAAGCTGAAGAAGAGGTTGCTAGATTGACTGAGCTTAAGGCAAGGCTTGAAAAATCATTAAAAGATGATGAAATGGTTCTTGGTGTTAGAGAATATTTAGATCAATATTTATTAAATAAAGAGATTCCTAAAATATTAACAGTTTTAGAAGATATAAAATCTGGAGAAAGAGATATTACCGATAGGACTATTGTATGGATGGAAGATTTTATTATGCTACATAAGCCTAATCTGCAAAGGTTACACGTAGCTTTAAATAGTTCACCTGAATTACAAGCTGAATATGAGAAAGATTTAAAAACCATTATAGAGGAAGTAGAGAAGCAATTAGGTATAATTGAAAGTTATGCTACTTCTTATGCTGAAGATTCTGTAATAGATGTTACTTACAATGTTTATAATAAAGGCGGTAAGGAAAAGTTTAGTAGAGATACCATTAAGGGATGGTACGAAGATACTGTTAAAGGTATTAGCGGTTTATCGAGATGGTTTGGTATTAAAACCTCAGCAGGAGATCCTGTAATAAGGATGGTTGCTGAAATGATCTATAAGATCAAATATAATATAGATAGGGTAGTTAATCCAGCTACAGATAAGCTTATAGATCTTCAAATGGATTTACATAAGGCTGGATTTAAAGATATGTCTATATTTAATGAAAAATATAATGGCAAGCGTACTGGATTTTTAATAAATAAATATAAATGGGGTGAGCTGTATACTGCTAAAGAAAATCTTCAAGCGGAATTAGTTAAAACATTTAAAGTGGATAACTATGAGCAGGTTCTTTCTATGAAAGAAACATTAAAATCTTCTGATCCTAAATTAATAAAATTTAAGAAATTAAATGAAGCCTATAGTAAAAAGTATAAGGTTCATGGTAAAGACAGAGCTCCTATAAATAAAGAGTTTGAAAAGCTTATGGAAAATAAGGCTTTTGCAAATTATTATAACGCTTTATACGATGTTCATACTAAATCTAAAGCTAGATTGACTAGCAAATTCCAAACTGGAATACATAAATATATGCTTCCTCAAATAAGAAATAACGAGTTAGAAGTGTTGCAAAATCAAGGCGTAAAAGAAGCTGCTAAAGTTACATATAGAAAGGGCAAGGAGGTATTTAAAACTACTGAAGATGATATAGAATTTGGCGATATTAATAGGGATAAGAATGGTAAGATTATGAAGGTGATCCCTATTCATTATACTAGCAAATTGCCCAATCAAGAAGAGTTGTCAAATGATGTAACCTCAATGTATCATAATTTTTATAAGATGGCTGAAAATTTTCGTCAAATGAGTGAAAATGTTGACACCCTTGAACTAATATATAGAGCTATGGGTAAGCGTAAGATAGAGACTAAGCAATCTGCAGCTTCTGTTGAAGACTTACTTAAATCAGAAGTTTATGGTCAAGCTCTTAAAGAAATAACCGTAGATGTTTTAGGCACAAAAGTTAATGTCTCAAAGGTATTACAGACAGCATTAGTAAAATATCCTGCTTCTGTCAATATGTTTATGAATATGCCAGTTACTATTTCTGGTGCAGCTAAAGCTGAGGTTGATAAATACATGGAAGTTATGGCTGGAAAGTTTATGACTCCGTCGTCGGTAATTACAGCTAAAAAAGAGTATTTAAAGAATATACATAGTTCTATTTCTGAACTAGGTAGTCGCAAAAAGACGAATAAGTTCGATTTAATGCTTAAATACCTTCAAGTGGATGATGTACTCCATAAAGCTTATAGAAACCTTAATATCGACTCTAAAGCCCTTAGACAGGCTCATTCTGATTTAGCATATGTATCTATGATGCCTCATGCATACGCTCTAGCTGTTAAAAATGCTTTAGGTATAATGTATAATTATAGATTAGTTAATGGTGAATTTATTACAGAATACGACTTAAAGCAAAAATATAAAGAAAAATCTGGCAAGATTAGTAATAAGGAATTCAAAGAGACTGCAGAATATAAAGAATTTAAAGATGAGTGGTCTAAAAGCAAAGATAAATCTTTATATGATGCTTATACTATTACTGATAACCAATTCACAATTAAACCTGAATACAAGAAGTATATAAGTAAGGATTTTGAATATAAAGTCTCTAAAATAACTAGAAACCTAACAGATCAAATGGAGGGAAAACGTAACTCTTTAGATAAAGCTGGTATTGATATGCATCCTCTAGGTAGAGCTATAATGCTCCATAGGGGTTGGATTCCAAAATTAGCTTCTCAAAGATTTAAGACTGGCGGATTTGATCTTTCCCTAGAAGAAGAAAATGAAGGCTTCTATAGAACTGTTGGTAGGTTAACCGCCAATATGTTTAGCATGACTGATGGTAATATTAGATTTAAACTTGCTAAATGGAATGAGCTGGAGGAGTTTGAGAAGCGAAATACTGTTAGATTTATGTCTGACTTAGTAGCTTTAATGGTTATAAGCTTGATGGCTACTGTTTTAAATAAAATTGCAGATGATGACGAAGAAGATAAGTGGGCTATAGAATATGCTGCTTATCAAATTAATAGATTATTGCTTGAGCAAAAAGCTATGAGTCCAATACCATTTTTAGGAGGTGGTATGAATGAATTATTTAATACTCTTAAATCGCCAGCAGCAGGTATAAACCAATGGGAGAAAATTACTAATATAAGTAGCTTATTTATGGATATGGGTGATGAGATTAATTCTGGACCTTATAAAGGGATGTCTAAATGGCAAAGGTTTTTAATACAGCAGGGTCATCTTAAGAATTTATATGAAATACAGTTCCCTAAATCAAAGAACTCATTCATGAAGTCGCAAATCTTATAGAAAGTATGTATAGGAGTCGGTTTAAAAAGAATTAATTTAATTAATAGGAGTAGCACAAAACTACTCCTTATTTTTTAATAATACCTTAATTGATTTTTGTAATTGTTTTATACAGGATTTATGATTTTCAATTTCTTCTTCTTTAAATAAAAGATCAGAATACATTTCTGATTCACTACTATTTAATTTAATTAATTCGCTTTGATGTTTTTCTATAATTTTAGATAACATTTTTACGCTATAATCCATAATATATTTATTGTATAAATTTAAAAAAGGAGTAGTTGTCAACCACCCCTTTTTTTTTAAATAAAGTTTTTATAATTATCTTTAATTTTATCCAATCTATGTAGCTCATATTTTTCAATTATGAATTTAATTTTAAAAGCATACATGGGATCTGTTGCATAACCTCCATTTTTAACTAAATGAGCCGCTTCTTTGTAATTTGAAGCAGCCCCTATATTATATCTTTTGTTATTATGGAGTAAATTAGATACTGCTCTAATGTTATCAGCTTTAGAATTATATTTTTGAAAACTATCTGTTATAGTAATAAATTTACTACCATCCCATTCTTTAGTCTTCCTAACATGTCCTTTGCCTTTAATACCGAAATAATTGTTTCCTATAGAGTGTTTACCCCAACCAGTTTCTATTATAGCCATAGCTATAATTACTGACGGGTAACTGTCGCAATTTTCAATAATTAAACTTAAATTTTCTTCGGTTAGAAAGTTCTTAGCACTAGAAGAGTATTTATATTTAACCCCTACGTCTGCCGTATACGAACTTAATTCTTTTTGAAAATTAATTATATTAACCGCTTTCATTACATCGTAATTACTTATATTAATTACCGCTGACGGTACAGTTATAATTGATATAAAGCATAAACTGATAATAAAAAATAGTTTTTTCATATTCATTTTTTTTAAAAAAGGTCACGAAGATAAGTAAAATAATTGAATTAACCAACTATTTTACCTATTTTCGTATATATAATTTAATTTTGTGTAATTAAATTACTTAGAGGTAATAATTCAATTTGCTTGCAAAAATACTTCCATTCGTCTAATTTATGATTTTTACGTTGATTGTAAATTGTTTTTAATTGAAGATAGTTTGTAGATATTCCCATCCATTTTAAGTATCCAGATGGAAGATTAGCTATTATATTTTTAAAAAATTCACTTTTTTGAATAGAATCTTTTGTGTTATTATATCCATAAATATATTTATTTAAGGTATCTATAAATGCTAAACTTACATTTGGTATAAAATCATTCTTAGTCAAATTTCTACTAGTAATCTTATGCATCTTGCTCTGACTACTGACAATATCTATCCAATTGTATCTCTGCAATTGAGGGCTAAAATATTCTGGATATCGTAAATCAAATTGAACTATAACTCCTTTTAAGAAATTATCATGACCTGTACCAGACTTTACTTTTGCTAACTTTTCTGCTCTTTGAATATTATTATCTAAATTAATAGTCTCATGTAATCCATTTGCGATATCATTTATATCAATAGGATCACCTGTTGTCATAGGATAACCGCTACGAAGTATTGATTCTTCTAAACCATATACTTTTACATTTTTAATTTCCATTAACTTTACTTTTTAACACTATTTTTTTGTATTGATCTTTGCAAATCTTTACTAATTCAGGATCGTTAAATGAATATTGATCTGGTATATCTAATATATAAGATCTTTTTTTAGCATTTAACCTCTCAATATCATGCTTTACTTCATTATAATTTTCCCTATTTACAAATACTATTTCATCAGCCCATGATATTAACGCCTCGCTAATTGGTATTAAAGCATACGCTTCAACAGTACCGCAATTCCTAACATTATATCCATATTCTTTTATAAGCATGTTCTGCAAAGTTGCTGATCGTAACAACCCTGCCGAACATACTGTTAAAACTTTTTTAACCTTTCCTTGAAACGAATTATTTATATTAAATAGCTGATTCCTGCTTCCCTTTATCATATTCTAAATATATTCCATTATTAACATTAACGTATTTTAAATTTTTAACGCAAGCATTTACAAATTCAGTTTTTAATCCTGATTGATTTGGTTTAAATATACCACAATTATATACTCCACCTTCATCATGTAAATGCCCAAATATATGATATTTTGGATTGATTTCAGTCACTTTATTTAATAAAGCTTTGTCTCCAACTTTTTCATAATAATTAGAATGAGCAATTGTGTAATCTAATATTCCTTTTGGTGGCCCATGAGTGACTATTATATCTGTATTTAATGGTATATCTTCCCAATAATTACTTATTTTGTGTCTTGGAACATTATATGCCCATCCATGTCCAAAAGTTGGCGTATATGGGCTCCCAAATATATTAACTCCTTCTAACGTAATGCTTTCATGAATTAATACAGTAATATTTGGGTAATCTTGCTTAAAATTATGAAATTTAGCCTCTACGCTTGTATCGTGATTTCCAGGAACGTATACTTTATGTTTATATGGTAGTTTATTAAACCATTCTAAAAAACTTCTCATTTGACCATCATTAATAGATAAGTCTCTATGCCCTCCAGCGTCACCAGAATGTATAACCATGTCTACTTCTTCTGGATTTGGCGGTATTAACCTATGATGATCACAATGAGTATCGCTTATAGCCCATATCTTTATTTTATCTTTTTCTTCCATCTACTATATCTATTTTGGTATTTTCCATAACCTTTCTAACTTCATTAAAGCTAATTGGCTTATATTCACCAAATAATTTAAATATATTATCCACTCCAACATCTAATTGCTTTCCTTTAGGTTTATAATTACCATGATTATGACCGTGTAGATTCCAACTGCCTCTATGTTGCTCACTCCAAACAGCTATAGGGAAATGCATTATAGTTATCATATGCCCATCTATAGATATTTCCAAGTATCTTTGATAAGAACTAAATAATTCCTGAGCATTAATCCCAAATTCTTTATTATTATCAATATGTTGATCATGATTACCGCCAATTAAATGTATGGTTTTGCAAATTATTTGCTTTCTAAATTTCCATATATTTCTCCAACCGCCAAATGACCAATCTCCTAAATGAAATAATATATCATCCTCTTTAACATATTTATTAATATTATCAACAATATGTTGTGACATTTCTTTTGTAGTTTTAAAGTCTCTACAATTGTCAGGACTAGCGTCATTCCAAGAAGATTCTCCTAAAGTAATATTTTTATGCCCATAGTGGGAGTCTGATGTAAACCATATATTTCGCTCTTTTGATTTAAGTTTCAACATATTTACTCTCCATTTTATTAAGCCATTCAACAAGATTTTGAACTATTTTTTGAGAATAATTTGTATCCCCAGTAATAATCCAATCTGGTATAGTATATATCATCATCCAAATTATAGATAATATAAATACACAGGTAAATATTATAATACCTATAACTATAAGTAATCTTTTAATCATAATATTTATTATAAAAATATTTAATAACTTTAAATCCAACTTTTTTTTCTCCTAAGAACCCTCTCTTTATATCTCTATACACACATTTCCAAAAAGGAGTCTCAAATCTTTTAAACTCTAACTCTATATTTAGATTCTTATTAGGTGTTTTTATATTTCCAAGTAGATCATACCAAGAATTAATAGTTGATTTATTTAAATTTGTAGCATCTACAACAACATTATATTCAGATTGCAATGCAAGTTCTACGGAATGCATTTCAAGCTTTGTTATAAGTTTCTCTCTATTTGGAACCCAATACTTCCCACACATCTCCCTTATATCATCTCTGCATACCCTAATCCATGTTGTTGGATTTTCTTTTGCCAGTTTTAAAGCAAAGGTGCTCTTACCTGAAGCAGGAGCACCTTGTAATATCAATAATTTAATTGTTTTCATTTAATTTAAATCTTCTTGATCAATAACTCCTTTATCTTTATCTCCAGATTCTTTTAATCTAAAAGCATCGCTTTTATACTTAAGACATTCCCAATTTCCTTGCTCGTTAATAAACCAAACAACTACACCTTCTTTAAGTGTGTCGTTAGCTAATTCAGACTGCCCTTGAGCATAATTAACAATTTTTTCTTCAAGAATCTCCATAGATCTTTTAGTTCCAGAAAAATACACTTTCTCAAATAAATGAGGTTTTTCTAATCCTAACTCTTCAGCTCTATTATAAACATATTCTCTAGAATAATCTACAACTTTACCATCTTCATTATTCATTGTAATGCGATACAATAAATTACGATAAGGTTGGTTATCATATTCTAATTGTAACTCTAGTCCACCTTCTCCTTTATCTTTTCTTATATGAGGCTCACATCCATATGGAAATCCTTTTTGAATTTGCTTACCAGTTTTTTCATATCCAAATAACTCCATATAAAGCTGCTCTCCTTTAAATAATTTCTGAGCTTTAAGGTTTTCTAAAACTTCTTCTCTCATAGTATTATCATGATATGGAGATTTTTGAGTATCTGGAGTATGAACTACTCTACGAGTACCATTAAGATATTCCCAATTAGATACATGAGCACCTTTATTTAAACGATTTTTCTTTTTAGAAATAATATTCCAAATCAAAAGTTTAAATATATTAATGGGCTTCTCTTTAATCACATTAACATGCCCAGTTCTATGAGACGTTCCATGAACTTTTTCTTCAATATAACATATTGTTTGAGCTGGAATCCTATGTTTGTTACGCATAAACTGAGATGTATCCCAATGTTCTACAAACATAGGGGCTTTAAAAGCTTTTCTTCCAGAATTTTTCTTACCATTATTATGATTATCACTATGATGTATTAATGGTATATATTTTTCGCAAAATTTACCCCCATTAATAGAATCGAACTCTTCACCTATATCATAATCTGATTTTATTACACCTAAGTAAGATAAGTATTCAAATTGGAATAAAAATCCATCAGATGTTTCTCCGCGCATTTTAATGCATTTTACCCTACCATCATCTCCAAAATATCCTGATTTGGTTTTATCAGCATTTAATTCTGAATGACGATATAAGTTATTTGCATGTAAGAAATTATCAGACATTTTCATATTAGAATCTATATAGATCATAATATCTCCTACCTTAACATCTTTTCCCGTAATTACTTGAGTTCCAAATAGTTTTACTAATTGGATTCTATCCATTCCAGGAATCTCTTCTGTTTTGTTTATTTGTACTACTACTGCTTGATTATTCATTATTAATTTCTTTAAATAATTCTTCTTTAAGTGATAAAATAGAATCTTTATCAATTCTTTTAACTACTGTAAATCCCCCTGCCCTCATTCCGCCAAACTCTACTGCAACATCTTTAAGTTTAGCTTTTTCAGATGCTAATTTCAAAGTAGCTTTTATAGCGTCTTTTTGAGCTCGACTTATTATATTGTTTAAATCAAATTGACTAATTGAATAAGACGGTATACCTATTGTATATTCTTTAGCTTTCTTCATAACTACCAATCTATGTTAATTGCATACTCTCCAGCTTCAATTAATCCTCTTTTATGTAAATCATTTGCTACTGTATTTATATCAGGATAAAAATTTCTTTCCCAAAATAAATTAATAACCCACCTCTCTGTTTCTTTACCTACTTGTTTTTTAGGACTACGTTTTAGCCATTTATTAAATTTAACCCCCATAATCTCGCCATTAATTATTTCTGGTATATCTTCCTCCATTTCTTCATCTTCTGTATAATCTGATGGAATGGTTAAATTAAACACACCTCTAGGCTTACAACCTTCTTGTTGTTGAAAAGAATATGGTTTATTATATGTTTTTCTTATAAGATCATCCCAATCTTGTACTTCTATAAATTTTTTATTACTTATTTTAATCATTATTATTTAATTTATATTTCCAAATAAATCCTTGAGAAGTTTTTGTTTTATTAATACAATTTGCATTTATAGCTTTGTAAGATAAATTTAATTTTTCTGAAGCTATTTTAGCATTTTCCCATTCTTTAATAACTTTATTATTTAAATCAAACTGTAGTACTGGTTTAGAATTATGATGATCTTTTCCAGTTTTGCCAAACATAGGATTTTTAATTCCTTTTTTTGCATTTGATAAATTAACACTTGCTTCTTTTGAAGTTTTTCTACCTTTAGAAGATTTAGATATCCCTTCTCTTCTTTGCAATTCCATTTTTTCTGAAATATTTCTATTTTTAGCGGAAACACTTTGTTTTAATCTTGATTCTTTAGAATGAATCTTACCTTTCCATACATTATTTTCTTTAAGTCTGTTTTTAGTTGCAATAGACATTTTTAGCTTAGAGCCCTCGGAATGTTTTTTATTTTTCATTGGACTCTTTTTACCGCGCATATTTTTAGAAAATAATTTTTTAGCATGATCATAAGATTTAGAAGATGGGATAAATCTTCCAGTTTTACTTCCATTACACATCATCCAAAAAGCATAAATTAATTTTTCATTTTCGGGATATATTTTTATTAATATATAGTGAACTAAATAATGTTCTTTAGCGGTAAGTAAAACTATATTATTTTTTTTATTATCTCCACCTAAGCATTTAGGTATAATATGATGTTTTTCATAATAATTATTTGTTTTGATTCTAAATTTTCCTATCGTAATAATTTTATTATAAATTTTTATATAATCCATATATTTTACTTTTCAATAAAGATAAGTAAAATTATTGATATACACAAATTTTTTATGGAACAAATAAGCAGGACGGGTTGTCAGGATGAATATCTACCTCAATGGGAATTTTCTTTTTAAACTCATCCCTATTAAATGGTTTTGTAATTAAATGGTGCCCATTTTTAGTTTCAATTATATCTATACCTTTTTCTCCTTTTGGAGACAATGGTGTTAGTATCATTAAAATACCTTTTAGATTAACATCTTCTAATTTTTCATCAATATCAATAATCCATTTTTTAGAATCTCCAGATTCAGCACTAAATCTATTACAACAAGAATTAAAAGCATCTTTTGCTGGAATGTAATTATTATTTATAATGCAATCAGATAAACTTTTCATTGTTTGCAAAGCTATTGTTTTAAAGCTTCTTCTATTAAGATTAAAATATGCTCTAGCTTTATAATAATTACACATGTCTATTATCTCTTTTTTGTGAGAAATAAGCTGCTCTTTAGACTTTATATAGAATACATGTACAACTTTAGAAGATTTTTCTAAACCAGGATTTTCTTTCTTACGTCTTATTATCTGTAAAAAATAAAAATCATCTTCACTTCTAAAATCCATTAAATCTAGAATTTTATTGAAATTATCTACCATTATTTCATTATTATTTTTTTTCTTTTTGGTTTTTTTGCTGACTTACTTGCAGTTCCTTCTTGCTGCTCCAATAACCATCTATATTCTTGTGGTGTAACAAAATCCATATCTCGATCTTTGTTTTCATCACAATTCATCCATGCATGAATTTGTAGCACATCAGTAAATTCTTTATGATGGTTTAGATCATTTACATCTACAGCTATCATTTTATAATTTTTAATTACTACCATTTTAAGTTAGTTTTTTAGTTATTAATATATTATCTTCTATAGCCTCTATTTCTCCATCTACAGCTTCTTTGTATAACTTTTGTTTTAAACAGCTTCTTCTTAATTTATTATAAGTATTTCTGGCTACTTTAGATTTACGTTTATTTCCTAATTTATTATCACAGCATTGGCACTTAATTCCACCTATTCCTGTATATTTAAAACCAGCTTTCTTATATAAATCTTTCATATTATTTTGCAATTATATTAAACCCATTATTTATTAAATCCTCTACTATAGAATTATTTATATTTATTTTATATGGAGCTTTTATCTCTTTCCCATTAAAAACAAAATATAAATTATGACTATTCCCAATCATATTTTTAAATATATAAGGTTTAAGTTGCACCATATTATAGAATACATCAGATTCAATATATATATCAGAAATAAATTTAGTTACATTAAAATTTTCCGCTTCAGTTATCATAGATACAGATGCCGAACCTCTGTCACTATTATAATTAACTTTAACTAAATATACTCTATTTAAAAATAACTTTGGGATTAATTCTTTATATTGTTTGCCAAATAAATAAAATTCATAAGACCCAGTTTCATCCTCAAAAGATAATTTAGCGTATTTATTTCCACTAACTTTAGCGGTCATATGTTTTATTTGTGTTAAATCTCCAATAAATTTTAAGTTTTTATTATTTTCATTTAATAAAAAAATATCTTTTAAATTAGTATTACAAATTTTGCTTTTGATTAATTGATATTTAGATAATTTATTATATGAAATACATAAACCTAAAACCTCTCTTTCTTTCGATAGTAATTCGTTTACATCTATTTTTGATTTTAATTTTAATTCTAAGTTAGAATCTTCTTCAGCTCCAAATAAAGATAATTGATTTCTATCATTTTTTTTATATTTGCTATAAAGACCATCGGCATTGTCTAATAATGTTTGCCTATAAATTAAAATATCTTCAGCTTCTTTATACATAACATATAATTTTAAAAAAATATAGAGAGGTTTTTACACCCCTCTATAAATCACTAACACTAACTATTTACTAACCACTTATTATGAAAAATATTATTATATTCCGCAGGTTCCGCCTTTGCCACTTATCGAGCAAACGTCATGAAATTCTTCTTTAAACTCTTTCCCTTCATGTTCTAAGGCTTCTTTATACGAGACTCTTGTTAATGGTTGACCACCTCTACTTCCATCAGGATAACAGGTAAACCCTCTTAACCTATGAGCGTACTTTAATAATGTTTTAGCAAATTTATTTACCTTTGTTTCATTATTAAGTTCCGTTCCCCAAGGTGGTAAATTAATTGTACTCGATATACTCATATCAACATAATCTTGAATATCAGCTTGAAATTTAATTCTTTTCTCAAAATTATTTGCTAAATCTAAAGCAGTCTCTATTTTATCAGGATCTATATTATACTTCTCTACAAGTATTTTCGTAGTTCCATCAATAACATATTGATAATGCCAAGAATCACCATTTTTAAGATATCTGCGCTTATAAGCTGCTGCAAATAAAGGCTCTCCAGAAGTTGAAGTTCCTGCTAAAATTCCAATTGTACCAGTTGGCGCCAATGCTCTAAACGCTGCTGGTATATTAATGCCTAGCTTATTAGCTAACTCTATAGCTCCTGTTTCGCTATTAGTCTTATACACTTCTAGCCAATTCTGTAACTCATTCGTTACGGTATAATCATAACCTCTAGTAAGAAGCCATTCATGAATACCCATTAAGCCTAATCCAAGCCTTCTGTTTTGCTCTCTAACCTCTTCTATTTTCTTATATGGTAATTGAGCCTTTAATGTACCGCATAGTAAAAATCTACTAGCTAAATAGCATATTCTTTGGAATTCTTCAATTGATTCAATTCTTGACATATTCACAGAACCTAAATTACATACATCAGAATCATCTTCAGAAGTAACCTCAGTACACGCGTTTCTTAATGTCTCATTAACCTTTTCAAAGAAATTAAAGCTAAATCCAGGTTCTCCTGATTTCATAGCTTGACGACAATTTTCAATAAATGTCATTGGAATATATTTAAACTCCAATTCTTTACCAGATTGAAATCTTCTTTTTATATCATCTATCGGTAAATCATAAACTGTTTCCAGAAATTTATTATCATAATTCACACTGATATTAGTCATATCTAAAGGAGCTGGATAATTGAAATCCTTTTCTTTTAATTGACCTATAGTAAGATTTTTTCCATTATCATCATAGGCACCACTGATAGGCATATTATACCAATCTTTAGAGTGCATATATTCTCCAATATCTCCATGTCTCCAATTTAATGATGCGTATATAGCACTTCTTCTAGAACCTCCCTGCATGACATTACGACCAATTTCATTGATCATATACATTTTAGGTATTGGTCCAGAAGCTAATCCGCCAGTTTTTTTAATTATAGATCCCTTAGATCTGTATATAGAGTAATCATTTCCTATTCCTCCGCCAGTCATAAGACAAGATTCCGCCTTCCAACTTAAATTAGCCCAATCTTCTCTAGAATCTTCCTCAGATTTTAATAGAAAGCAATTATTATAAAATTTATTTTTCCTATTAGCGTAATAAAGATATCTACCACCTGCAATAAATTTCATCTCCGAATGATACCTTATTAACTCATCAACCTCCTCTTTAGGTAAAATATCTCCACATACATTTTGCATTAATTTTGTAGATAATTTCTCCCATGTTTCGCAACCCTTATGGGCATATTTATTTTCAAAAATATCTTTTGCAAAATCTGTTCTAAAAACATCAACCTTGTTGTTTTTATTCATATAACTTATAATTTAAATGTTTCGCTTAACGTGTCTGGAATACTTGATAATTCAATATCCCTTGGTATTTTCATATTTAACTTTTTTTCTAACTCTTCTCTTCTTTGAGGGCTTTTAGAAAATATTTGATTTATCTCTGCACTAAAACTAAGGCTTACATTATCCTTAGAGGATTTTAATACTATTATTTTATTATCATTCTCAAATTCTGAATATCTTCCATTAATAAAATTAATATAATCATTTGATAATTCTTTTGGAATATTTAAGTATATAAAATAATATTCTTCAGCAATGGTTAACCCTTTAAAGATACTACTTTTTTTTAAATTTGATAAATATTTTTGAAATATATTATTTTTTTCTTTTGGTTTATTTAATTGTAATATGAATTGTTCTTTTAATTGATCATCTACTTTATTATAGCAATAACATTCTTTTAAAAACTCGATAAATAAATTTTCGGTTAATTCAGAATTTTCACTTTTTAAATACTTACAATATAACGGTAATAGGTAAGTAAATGATTTATTCATATCTCCTCCTTTGTTAATAAGGTCTTGTTAACTTAATAACACCTTTATTTTCATACTCCTCTCTAGTAACGTCATAAATTCCTGTTTCTTTATGAAACTTATAATCTTCTAAATAATCAAGAATTCCTTTTCTTTGCTGACCTCTACTGTCTTTATAACCCTCAACATACATTGATACAGCTTCTTCATCTAACTCATACACTAAAGGAACTTCAGGTCTTTCTCTTGAAATATAAAGAAATTGAAATGGTAGTATTTTATAATCTCTTAATTCTTTATATCTATTCTTTAAATTCATTATAGCCAAATAATATAAAGACCCTTGAAGCCAATATTTATATTGAAAATAATTACCTTTCTGTCCAATAAAATTCGCTTTACTTCCAGTTTTTAAATCTATTGGTCGTAAAGTTTTCTCTTTATGATTAATTTGAAGAAAATCTAATAAGACTTTCATTTCAACACCATTTAATCTAAAGCTTAATGCTAATTGCCTGTACGACTCTATTTTCAATGGAGGACTTACTATATCCTTGCTATACTCATGCGTATGTAACACATTTAATATATTCTTAGCTAATTTTAAATCAGATTCAGATATAACATCCTTACCATTTTTTCTAGCTATCTCTCTATTGATAATAGTTTCTATTTCATTAGAAGTAACCTTTTTTAATCTTAAGTCATCTTTTTTAACTCCAGTCCATAATTTTAATTCATCAGAAATAACTAATCTACCTTCATTTGCTATCTCTAACTTATTTCTTTTGATTAATTCATCAACCAATAATTTGCTATGACCACTTAATTCTGTATGCGGATAAACATATACGTCTGGCTCTTTATCTTCTGTAATAATTTTATCAATATATGATCCATAATCCATATATGTAGAATTAAATTCAGGTAATCCATCTCTTATAACCGTAACATCCCCTTCAGAAATTTTTTTTAATAAACTATTATTTACATTATTTGACTTCCTATAATCTTCTATTAATGAGCCTTTAATTACTTTTAGAAATTTCATCTTTTTCTAATGTTTTAAAATGTTCCCTTATAATTTTTCCTAACTCTGCATCGTTTGGAGTCTCTTGAACTAATTTACGCGCATATATATACACCTGAATCGCTCTTCCTTTATCCATTTTTTTTAGATTTAATATTTAATTCACTTATAATCCCATCTAATTTTACAATTCTATTGTCGTTTGGAAATATTGCCATCATCGCCTCTGTTATTACTCTAGCACGACCATAATCTCCATCAGATATAGCTTCATTAAATTTCGCTCCTAAATGAATTTCATCGTCAAAAATTTCTCTACCTAATTCATAAATTTTCTCTATCATAGTGTATTAATTTGAATTATTATCTCTCTATCTTCTAGATCATCAACTTGCTGATACTCATATTCAATTTTAGTTAAATATTGTATCGAATCATCAGGTATAATCTTGGCTTTAACTATGCAGTCATTGCCAGTTTTTATTAATATTCCTGCAAGGTTTTCTATATCCCAATTAGGAATATAACCTTCTTTAGGGTACTTCCAATTTACCTCACCTTTTCTTCGCTGTATTGCCCCATGATTTATAACTGTTTTTATTATATATTTAATACTAACTGGGGTCTCTATCTCCAATCCTCTTGGAATATAACTTAAAAAATAATGATGTAAACTTTTTACTGCCGTGTTCCTCCCAAATCTAGCAATAGCTCCATTATAGATATTTTGGCTATTAACCTTTATGTATCTATTAGGAGCTTTTTTATTGCTAGTATACGGTATATGAGTAGGAAACTTAGGGAATCTAAGTTCTATCATTTTGTTTTTGTCTCCAATTTTTAAAATCAAGCGCTATTCTAGAATTAACAGTCATGCCACCACCTTGTTGCATATATCTGAAATGCGCAAAATTTAACATATCCTTTTCAGAATACTTAGGTTTATTTTCTTTAGCATATATTTCTGCTGCTTTTTTAGTTGAAAAAGCTTTGCTAGTATAGGATAAAGTCCTACTTATAGCTGGGAAATTACCAATATCAAAATCTTTATCTGAAACATACCAATAATTATCCCCTTTAAACATATTAACCCCATCTTCGGTAACAAATAAAATCTTTTTTGATTCTATGTATTTTAAAGCTAATTTTTTTGTAGAGAAATACATAAAACTTTTTTCACTTCCATTATATTTGTACATATAATTATGACTATCATAACCATATAGCTTATTTTCACTTATTTGTACAGCACATGATTTATCCCCTTCATATATATCTACACCATCTTCAGTTACAAATAGAGGTTTTTTATATGCTTTAATTATACTCAATTTAGCTCCATATACTCTACAGTTTGTATTTCTTCTTACTTTTACTCTTATACCGTAGTCACATAATTCAAAAGAGTCTATAATATTATTTTTATTATGACCAATATCTATACTATCTCCAACTGTAAATACTTCTCCATCAGATAGTCTTTTTATTGAATATATTGAATAAAGATCACTTTCTAATATATCTTCTGTTGTATAGCCTGAAGTTATTGCTTTTCCATTTATATTTCTACACCAACAACCTATATTTATATTGCTACCAAAATTTGTAAATAAATCTTTTAAGTCAGAGTTTTGTTTAAAACTTAATATCTCATAATCCTTCTCTTCAACTTTCTCCCAAAATTCTGGAAAATTTGGAGCTTCATCATGCGTGGCTTTGGTTCCTTTCCCATCGCAAATATCGCCGACCTCCCATTGTTTCCCTGATCCTGCAGGATATCGTTTTACGCATTTATATTTGATCATTTTATTATTCCTCCGTTTTTATCAATTTTATCTTCTGTTAAATATTCTTCAATTTTAGTTACGTCAATAACAAACGACATTGTCATCCCGCCTTTAGGATTTTGAAATGGCTCATTTTTTTGTACTAAAAATGGAGTTATAACTTCTTCGTACAGTTCAAAATTATCCTCCCTATCTAATGCAATACAATGAGGTTTGTCACACATCAATCTTTTAGAAACAACTAATTCTTCAAATACTACTCTAGGGTTATGACTCATATTAGATATACCTCTAACAGCAAATAGTCCACAAGAGCCTAGTGGAGAATTTGAAGCTATTATGTAAGAATATTCACAAGGTTGTATAATATCAAAAATACTTGGCTCACTTTTATGTTTTTTATTTATGACTACTGGCTTTTTACCATTTAATAATTTCATTATTTAAATTTTTAGTTATTTTATCAATTTTTTTAAAGCTAAAGTCCCACCTATTTCCTTTATAACTTAATTCTAATGGATGTTCAGCTTCAATAATATAATTATTGTCGCTAATATGCTTTTTATATTTTTTAATATAATTACCCCATAAGCAATAAACAATCCCGGGATTATTTTCAGATAAAGTTTCTAATAAATATTTAATAAATACATCCCATTGTTTTACATGAGATTTACTAGTTCCAGCTTCAATTGTTAGAGATGAGTTTAATAATAAAACTCCTTGTTTAGCCCAAGACTCTAGCGTTGTATCAAAATTAAGATCTAATCCATTATAATAATCTTCCTCAACATTCTTTTTTATGCTCATCAAAGATGGGCTTAATAGAGGAGATTCTAATGAATTTCCAAAAGCTAACCCATTTGCTTTTATGCTTAAAGGTGGGCAATGACCAATAATTACAACTTTTAAATCTCTATACTTTGTTAATCTAAAAGCTTTAAATACATCTTTTTGTTTTGGATATATTGCAGCTTTTTTTTTATAAAGCTCTTGTAAATATTCAATTAAATTTTTAAAATAATTTGAAGCCAGTACAGGGCGCAAAACCCCATACCAGTCTCCAAATATTTTTCTTGCTACTTTTTCATTCATTTAAATTAATGATTTAATAGGATAATCCCATTTTTTTAAAGAATCTTCTTTAACTTCTAAAGCACCAATTCTATCATCTTTTTCTGCATGTTCTTTCATCATACTTTTCCTAAAGTCAGAGTATGAGGTTAAATAATCACTAAGCTCTTCAGAATAGATATCTTTTAAAATTCCTTTTAAATCAATATCTACCTCTGTCTTAATAAACTGTTTTTGATATTTTTCAGCATATCTACATATAGCGTTAACTATAAAAAGCCAATTAATTACTTTATCAGAATTAAATGTAGAAGTATGTACTCTAAATTCAGCCGTACCTCTTTTATTGAAAAACAAAGGTATTAAATTACACCAAAAATAACGGTAGTTAACATACCATTTGTGATCAAAACCATTATCACTAGGATGAGGCATTCCCATATAATACTTACTGCTTTGCTTGCCTCTCATTCTTCTTAAAAAATTATTGGCATTTTCCTCCTCCTCCTCATCCATTACAACTGGAGTATCTATATCAGTTTTACCATAAATATAGAAATTAAAAAGCTTTGACAAGTCACCATCCATTTTTTTATTAAACTCAACTTTTGGTAACGGCTTACAATAGTCTTTTCCAGTATTTTTAAACTTTGATGTTTCTTTAAAATACTCAGGAAACATTTTATACATCTCATCTTGAATCTTATATAATACTTTAAAGATAGATATCCCATATTCTGGTGTTTTTGCTATATTCCCAATATGAATATGTAAAGATCCATCTACATTTCTCAAACAGTATTTATTAAGTAATTCACAAGATTGTTTTATTGTGTGAAGACCTCTTTCTCCCTGTAATGGGATAGTTGTATATTCAAATGGATTAACCATTCCGTGTCTTAAACTACCATCTTTAAGTGGTATTAATCCTGTTTTATAACAATGTCTAACAGGTATTTGACCATTATAAGTTTCAAATTCTACTCCAAATGTAGTTTCTCCTAATTCTGTATGAAACTTTTTAGTTACATCTTTATTAAAAGAAAAATGCTTTTCATAGTATTCCTTAAATGATTGAAATTGATGTTCAAATGAATAATTTAATCTAAATGGATATCTTGATCCAATAAATTTTTCTTTTACTTTAACGCCACTAGCCTTTACAATTGACTTATGAATAAATTTTCCAGAATTTATTACTTCAAGAAAGTTTTTAGTAAGAATATCTTCAGATATTGCTAAAGAAAATTCACCATACCTATCGGTTGTAACTTCTATGTTTTTAATACTATCTCTAGTAAATTTACCGTATACTGGATCTTCGTTTTCATCAAACCCAATTATACCGTTATATAGATCTGTTCCAGACTTTAACACCCAATGTTTGGTTTCATTGTCAAAATCAATTAATCCATTATTTATTCTATGCCATTTACCATCAGACATTTTAAAGCACTGAACACCCATCTTATAAAATTTACCAGAAATTTTTCTACATTCTGATCTTATAGCTTCTTCACCATTATATGTCTCTATTACTTCGTTAATCTTTTTTGCCATTTTTTTAAGCTATATTAAGTTTTGAATTAAGAATTGTGTCTTTTAAATCATCTACTAACGCTTGAACTGTTTTTGATGATTCTAACCATGACTCACTTAAAGTGTCGTCTTCTATTTTATTTAACAATTTTATAACTTGGTCAAAGTCTTTAGAGACTCCATCGTTATAAATTTCCTCATACCAAGCTTTTTGCTCTTCAGTTAACTCAAGAGAACTGCTTGCGTTTTCATTTTTTTTCTTTTCTTTTGCCTTTTCACCAGATTCAATCCATTCTTTCATAGTAGACTTTACCCAAACTTCACTTTTATCTATGTAATGAAGAATGTCGTCATATGTTTTTCCATAATGATCTAAAGCATCAAAATATTTAATTACAGTGGTTTCGCCATATTCTTCTTTTTTGTAAAAGTCTCCTTCTTCAAAAAATATTTCATTTTTAGTGAGAACTTTAGCTGCTGCCTCTAATGCTATTTTATTTTGCTTATTATCATCGCTTTCTTTATGATCTGGAGAATTAAAAGGCACTACCTCAATATGAGTTAATCTTCCATTATAAAAAGTATATTTTTTATTACTAAATAATGGAGCGAATGATCCTGTATAAGAGTTCCCAGATTTATTATAAGCCCCCATACTAGTATATAAGTACTCATGCTTAATGTTAGTAACTGGATATATAGCATATTCCATCAATACAGACAATCTTTTTGCATCTGTATCTGAATTAGATAAACATCCACCTGGAATTAATTTACCTTTCTTAACTCTTTTAAGAGCTTTTGATGCTTTTTGATAAGAGGCATGATCTGGCAACATTATCCCATCTGTAAAATAATAAAGCTTGGCGTCATCGTCAGTTTTTTTTGAATAATATCCAATTTCATCAAGATAAATTGCACCATGAACTAATTTTTTAGCACTAGCTTTATTTTCTTTCATGTAATATCTTCCAGAAGCATATTGAACTATTTTTTCTGTTAAATTTAAAGATTCAGCTTCCTGAGCAAATACATGTAATGGTGTTCCAGGATTATTTTTAATACTTTGACTTATAATAGGTAATTGCAATTGAGTATCTTTAGGCTTATTCCTATTATTAAATCCTCCTACATTTACGGAATTAGGAAAGTAATCCTCTTCATTATAACCACCCCAACTACTATTATTTGTAAAAGATTTTACTTGAGCAGCATTGCTTCTATCTATGGGAATTTCATCTACGATCACTCCATTTTCTATTACTAAAACAGTATTTTCTACAACTGGATCTATGTTAGGACTCTCGTCTTCAGCAATCATCCACAATGGAGCTTCTAAAGAACTAAGCCATAATCCTTTTTTATTATTATATGAAAATAAAGGTCTTTCCTCCGTTACTTCAGAAGTTGCATAATTATACTTTCTTGAGGCGCCTTTAAATACATATCCTAATCCATCTTCTTTATTTTCCCAAATAATAGATGCAGCACCTCTATATTCCTTTAAAACATCATAATTTTTTTGTTTTATTAAAATATAAGATAAAATTTGAGTGTCATTTGGGGAGTATTCTTTTCCATCATAAATAAATTTATCTGGAACGTCATATTTTTTCTTTAATTCCTCAGAATTATACAATGTTCCATTATGTATAGCGCCGCCTATTATATTATCCTCTTCCGAATAACAATAAGGCTGAGTATATTGAATGAATTTGCCCCCACTACTAGCCTTCCTAGAATGACCTAGAACTATATTATGTTTTGGAGATGGTACAACATATTCTTCTATTAAGTCAGAATAACCTTTATTTACAATATGTTTTACGTTATTACCTGATAAAAATCCAGATGCATCTCCACCTCTAGTATCATTAATAATACCTAGCAAATTGAATTTATCTTTGCTGAAACCACGAGAATTTTTTCCCATAAAAGCCCATATTCCACAATTAAGGGTGGAGTAACTCCCACCCTTAATGTAATTAATCAAACTACTTATAAACAATGTTATTAATACTATATTGTGCATTTAACTTTCTCCTCTATTTTTAATTTGTTTTTTACTTCGTAAAGATTGCTTCTAATATCAGAATCACCTACATTATCAAAAGATAATATTTTTTCTATATTACCTTCAATATTAAGCCAATCAAACATTTTAATTACCTGATCATAAACCCAATCTAAATACTCATCATTAGCGAAATAGCTTCCTAGAGCTCTAACCTCAACTCCATATGATTTAATTCTTATAGATCCATAAGACCCATAATTATTCCTTCTAAACTCATCATATTTGATTTCATCGCTAGGCAACACTACAAATAAATCATACGCTCGACCTATTGCTTTGGCAATTTCACCCATTCCGAATTTTGATTCATCAAATTTATATCCTAAATGAAGATGAAATCCAGCTACACGCTTGTTTGTCTCTAATTTTGGAGTTTCTATTTCACGTAATTGAGAATCCCAAGAATTAAAAAATCCAGAACATCCAAATTCTTTAGCATCTTCTAAATCTAAAAATCTATTTTTAAATTCAACTGAATCCTCACAAACAATTTCACATCCTTTAATTTCTGCTATTGTATTAATTATATTTTTCAGAAACTTCATAGAATGAATAAACTCTTCTTTATTTTTTGATGGAGGGATATTCCCCTCAACCGTTAAGTTATCTTTATGGATCAAAAATCCTTTTGTTCCAGCTTCTTCTGGTGCAAATTTTGTTCCAGATGTAATTAACGAGGATGGCATATATGTACCATCTTTTTTCTTTCTAATAAAAAATTCAGGATCTGAACCTATTGTTTGTAATTTTAGCATTTTATAATTTTTTAAATCTAATTATTTTATAATATTTGTTTTGAAAATCGTCATTTAAAACTTTAATCAAATTGTTTTTTATTGTTCCTTCGTATACCTTACCTATACTTAAATAATAAGCATTCTTATTGTCTACACACTTAAATCTTTCAATTTTAGAATTAAATAGACTCTTTAGCTCTTTTTTTAATTCAACCCAATTTTTATTAGAATATAATCTTTGAAGGCTGTCAATCTTATTTTCTTTAATTGAGTTTATAGATGATGTTGAATTTAATATACTGAAAAGCTCTATTTTTAAGCTATTTTTAATGACATTAATATCATACTCTGCGACACAATAACATGAGTTAAATGGTTGATGATAACTACGATAAGTTACCTGTGGTGTAATTATATGCGCTGCATGAAATAATTTCCAAAATGAGATAGAAGGATATTGTTTTTTTAATTCGCAATACGTTTTTACAGTTTCAAGACAATCTTCTGTTCCAAGATACCTTACTATCTGATTGATGAATAATTTATTTCCAGGAGATAATCCCTTTGTATTAACCTTTACCGCTTTTGCTGACGAAAGTTTTGGATAAAAACCTCCAGGAAGATCAAAGTTAATGTCTTTTACAATTGAAATATTTTTACATATTTCCTCTTGTATGCCAGATATAAATGTATTTAATGTACTAATTTTCACCCTTCTATTTAAATGAAAATAATATTCATCTACTCTTTTAACAATAGTTTGACACGTTCCATAATATAGCGGTTTATACCCTTTAGGTATTTTTGCAAACAAATAATTAGATTCAGTCATTTTCCAATACCTCTTCATTAATTTTTGTAAATTCATTCCAGTCTCCAGATGCTATTTTAGCCAATCTGCTAAAATCTCTAGCATCATTTTCCATATAATACATCCACGCCTTACCGTATTCAGTATCTATTTCTTTTCTATTATAAAAAGTAGGATAACCTTCTAGGGAATCTAAGTTCTTTAACGTTTCATTGTCATTTACTTGAAATATTTCTAACACTATTTCATTTTCGCCATTAAGCGTAACCGCTGGAAAACCACCTAAACTGTACATAGTATATTCTGGTGTAGTTCTATGTAATCCAACATACGCTTGATTTCTTAATAAATAGTTGTTATAATGATTTTTTCTCAATGTTCCGTATACTGCTACCAAAACAGGTGGTTGTAATTCCATAATTTTAAATTTTATTGTTAATTATTTCAGTAATTTTTTCTTTATAAGCCTGAACTCCTTGTTCTCCAAGACTTGGAGCTGAGTTTACTTCAACTACGATAAATTCAGGATTATCTTTTTTAGACGATTGTATTCTTAAATCTACGCAACCAATATCTAAGCCTACAGCGTCGATAGCTTTACAGCATTCTTCTACCACTAAATCCCAATTAGATGGCTTATCGAATAATTCATGATTTTCATTTACCCAATTACAATTAGAGCTATTAAAGAACCATCTATCTTCAGCATCTTCTTTACGAAGTTTTCTCCAAGTCATAAAACATTCGTCTTTAGTACAATGGAGGCGATATTCTTTAGCGTAATTGTGAAATTTTTCAAAATAATAACCATCCAATTGAGCTTGAGTGGTGTTATTAATAAATTCTTCTAGTTGCTCTTCGCTATCTATCTTAATCATTCCTTTTCCCTTAAAGCCAAATACTCTTTTAGCTAATATGGGATAATGATCAACAAATTTTACACCATAGTCATCATGATTTGTCCACCAAGCAGATTGCTTTACTTCGCTTTTATCAAAACATGCTTTCATCATAAGTTTACTGCGACTGTTTTGGATAGATTCTACAGTATTAACTTCAATGATAGTGTACTTTCCATATGATTTAGGGAAAGCCACTTCTGTTTCAGTTACTGATCCTAGTCTAACCAATGATCTAAGTCTAAAAGGACCTATACCATTATTTCTATGCCTTAAAGCAGAGCAAGAGTGATTTTTTGATCTCACTCTTGCATATCTTTCTCTTACCATAATTTAAGATAAAATTGATTTTTTATTTTCTAACAAATAACGTATTGCTGCTAAAGCAAACGGATTATACGTTTCTTCAGGATGAGCTTGTTCCGCTACGATTGGTAGCTCAGGATGAGCAATTAATTCTACATGTCTACCATGCTTTTTATCTGATCTACCCACCACAACTAATGGAGTATTATTCATAATAGTATCTTCTCTTAAAACTTGATGATGAATACTATTTGTTCCATAAACTGGTCTTACGAAATTAAGATTCCTTGCTAAAGCTTTTCTTACACTTAAGTCTATATCTACCTCATGAACTAGCTTGCTTCTATCATAGCTCTCGTTATGAACATGATTCACATGTTGTCTCATGGATGCTCCGAAATATACTCCTAAGCTCTGAAACCCTCTGCAAATACCATATATTGGCGTTTTAGCTTCAATATATTTTGGTAAATGATTAATATCAAAATATTCTCTAAATGGGCAAGGTTTTCCAGTAAAATAACCAGGAGCCTGATTATACCTCATTGTATCTACATCTGGACCACCTGGTATTAATAATAAATCTAAATCAGTCCTTATTGGTGAATGTGGATTCAATATTATAACTTCTGCATCAAATGATTCAATAAATTGCATATAAGGAGCAGTTACACCAAAACTATTATCTCCTGTTTTCCATGCTGGAATTCCTATTTTATATTTTTTCATATTTTTTTTTATTAATCTTTTTTAAATATCCAAGTTCTTATTTTGTTTCCTGTATTTGCATTTACTGACTCTTCAGATGAATGCTGACATATTCTATCTAATATTTTATTAAACTCTTCTCCACCATGAATAGTATTTGTAAATACTAGAAATGATTTTCTAGAATGCTTACCATTATTACATAGTTGATTGAATCCTTCTTTAAAGATTTCGCATAACTCTTCTTCCGTTAAGGTTTCTTTCCATCTCTGAACTTTTCTATTTTCAGGATTTCCCATCAATACAGAAGTTCCACAAGTTACATATTGAGCTCTAAATATATGTTTTTTTCTTCCAAATGTAATTGTAGATCTTTGTCCTCCATCATAAAGATCTTGACGATTCCACTGCATTTCTATGTTCATAATAAATATTTTTTTATTAATTTTTCACAATATTCTTTTGTTTTTTTTGGGCAATTAGGAAATTCAGGATGACCTTGAATTGCTAAACAGTTAGTATCTGGGTAATATACTATTTCAGGTTCAAAAGGAATCTTTATATCACCTAATCCAGTCGTATATTCACTAGATCTATTTACAGAGCTCCACGCAATTAACTTGTGATTAGGAACATGAAAGGGATTCATCATTTGATGATGAGTAGAAGTTATCTCAAGCTCTTGAACCCCATCAGTAATAGAATGATTGCCTGATATAGCATGATTAGTTACATTTTGTATAACTTTCCCATTTTGCTGCATAGCAGTAAGAAATTGCGATCCATAACATATTCCTAACATAGGGATGTTATTTTCCAAAGCATGGTTATATGCTTCAATTTCTTTTAGCGACCTATTTTTGTCTATATAAGACCTTACGTTAGCCTCTCCATATATTTCTGGGTCTACATCTGGACCTCCAGTAAATATAACTAATCCTTTAGCCTCTTCTATTTTATCTAATAGATCTTGGTTAATCCAATTTTTATAAGAATCTCTTCCTAGTGTAAGTATTCTATGCATTTTTTGTTATTTTTTCCTAATTCGTTAGAAATTAAATTTTTAATCAATTTATAGTCTTGTGATTTTTCATTTACTGGATCACATTTTCTAAAACTTTCTTCTAAATACTTTTGTGGGTCATAGTGCTGTATGTCAAACGTTCTTATTATTTCATTTCTATTAACTCCATAATCCATTACCCAATGATTGGTATTTCTTATTTTACCTCCATTGAAAAAATAAAATTGAGATACAAAAAATATAACCTCTACATAAGAATATTTACACTCTTCATTAGAAAATACATTTAAAGATGGCAATATTATATTATTCCATTGATATTTATTATAGGGAGCCCTAACAAACATTAAAAGAATCTTATAAAATAATCTTTTATTAATTTGCGTTTTTAATTCTGCTGGATCTATAGAAATCAATATTCCATCAAGATCAACATATTTTGGGTCAATATAATCAACACATTCTTTTTTTTTAAGAGTATGCTCTTTAATTTCAACAATACCTCCAAAACATTCTTTAAGATTATTTAAATGAATTAAATATTGATCAGTTTTAGCAGGTGATTCTTTCATTTGCCGAAAATTCATGAAAACATTTATTTTGAAATCATAATTATGTTTAGAAAAACATTGATCTTGATTAAATAATCCATTAAATGAATTATTTGAAAATATTACATTATCTACTGCCATTTTTTTAAATTTATTTTAATATTTCTTTTAATAATTTTTTAGTTTCTATTTCTTTATATTTTTTATAATAATCAGTTATATCCTTACTGTTAAAATCAAATGTAGTTATAAATTCAAATCCAAAATCTTTTCGATTTCTTTCAGCAGATTTTATCCCAGCATTATCATGATCATAAAACGTTAGTATTCTATTAGCTTTTGATTTTAATATATCAATTACTTGAGGTTTAAATATATATCCTTCTCCTTGTGGAGATACTGCATTATAGCCATATTCATATAAAAACATCACATCTTTTGTTGATTTAGTGATTATGATTAAATCAACTACCTCATCAGGTAACAAGCCCCATCCAGAAAAAGTTCCGTCTAAAAATCCATTTAAAAATTTATTATCTCTTGACTCCCTAAATGGCTGATATATCTTATAATTAATAATACCATCTTTATACTCTTTATAAGCATAAGCATAATTATCAGCTTTAAATATCTTATTATTCATCCAATAATATTTAATAGGAACTACATTAAATATATTAAGAGTATTTAAAGATATACCAAATTGATTCCAAAATCTTAAATCATTAATATTCCATTTTCTAACAGATATATCTAAATTTAACTTTGTAGATGAAAATTTTTTTCTAGAATCTTTATTTAATCTATATTCTACTGGTTTTAATTGCTTAAAGTCAATATTATTTATTATAAATTTATTTCCAAGATTAAAGTCGATTATAATTCTCTCTAAAGCGTCAGTATATTTACTTAGATTAAATAAATGTTTTACAAAATTAACAACATCACCGCTTGCTCCTCTGTGATCTTTAAAAAACAAACTTCCATTTACTTTTTTGCTTGGAAATATTCCAAAAGATGGGTTTTTATCTTTACTTAATGGAGAATTAAAAGGCTTTCCCACTATAAATTCACCTATATAATAGCGATATACTTCATAGTCAGAAACCTCGTCCATTAATTTTTCATAAGATGGATAGACTTTATCATATTTACTATCATTTGGATTAAACATTGTCTCATGTTTTAAAAAAAAGAGGGGCTATTAACCCCTCTTATATATTTGTTATTAATCTTCCCAAAAACCAGAACCTTCAGAACTATCATCAGAACTTGATGAGTCTTTTTCTGAATCCTTTACTGGTCTTTCCATGATAGCATCATTTTTATTATTTAATTTGCTACCTGGAACTCCAATATACCAAGGGTATCCGTTTAATCTAAGAAAATCACTTGGAAAATTACCGTTTCCATAATCTACAACTATATCAAACATTTGACCTTTATTTGCTGATAAAGATTCTTTAATGAAGATAAATGCATAATCTAAAAAATCATTATAATCCTTTATATCTCTTTTATAATCTAATTGATCATTTTCATTTATTTCATGACCAAATGTTTTTAAAAGATGCTTTAATTCATTAACCGCGTATTTTTCAGCAGCAGGTGATTTAAAACCACTAGAGTAATAAAACCCCTTATTTACTGGATAAACACTAATTGAATCATCACTATTAACAGTTTGCTCTGTGTCCCACGCAAACAATTTATAGTCAGGAGCATTTTCATTATCATTTTCTCCTTTCCTCTCTACTGTAACCTTACATCCAATAACTACTCCAGCTTTTCCATTATTAAATACTAATGCTTTTGGCTTGTCGTCAAATTTTTCTTGATCTAAATAACTCATTCTTTATATATATTTGTTGTTGATAATTATAAAATTTTATCCGTAATACTCTTCTATTGTTCTAGCAACTAAACCTAAATCATTAGGTATATACATGTCTTTAAACATGCCTATTGGTGATTTTGCTGGAAACTGTCCATCAAAATTAGTTACAAATTGTTTTATAGCTTTACCTTCTTTAGAATCAAAAGTTTGTTTTCCGTATAAAACAGTATCAAACTTACCTTCTGGAGTAATATAATCTTGAACCATTTTTCCAGTTGTTTTGAATCTATAAGAAACACTATCAATAGAAGAATCTTTATACTCCTCAAAGTGGGCTAATACAAAGAAATCTAATCTTTCCGCACCTTCCATTGCATTAAAGATTAATCCCATATCATAGCCTATTTGTTTTGGAGCATCCCATCCTTTGCCTAATGCATTCTTCATATAGTAATCTTGCATTACATAATTACTATCATCCCACACCACTCTTTTGATCTCTGGCATTTCAGATTCTACAAATGATATTACATCAGCCGTCATCTTGGCATTATTTGTAATAAATCTATGCCCAGAATTAGGCTTACCACCTCTATCAACTACGGGGTAAATCTTACTACTATTTTTAAATGGTAGTGGTTTACTTGTAGCTGAAATCACGTATGTTGTTTTAGGATCTAACCCCTCAATACCTAATTCTGGAATATGTCCAATACTAGAAGACTTTCCAAAACCAGATGCTGCTAAAATTAATGTCTTACTCATAACGTATTTATTAAATTAATCTATTTTAATTTTAACGTAAAAATAATTATTCTATTTTCACTATTAAAATTCTGCTCAAAATCACTAGCTGTTGAAGCTATCTTATAAAAATAATTAACTAATTCTTCATATCTATCTGTAATAGAAAATAATCCAAAAATAAATCTATCTCCTTGACTTTCTCTTAAAGTAGTATTAAAATTATTTTGTACTTCACTTAAAATACTTTTAACAGCACATATTCCAAAATGCCTATACACGCTTTCAATATCCCCAAACATCCCTATACCACATGAGAAAAATGACTTTGAAAGAAATTTTAAAGTTCCAGTTTTTGTGACAAAACTACTATTTCCATGTGATTGATTATATCTTATATAAGGATATTCTCGTTTTTTTTGTGGTTCCGCTTTAAACCCCAGCGACTCTTCTGCTATCGGATTGTCTATTCCAATAGGACCTCCACGAGAATGTGCTGTAGATCGAAAGTTTTCCATTGCTCTTTTATATAGACCTGACGTTGAATTAGGGTCAATCTCATCGTCTGACGACTTTACCTCTTCCTCGTTTATTGATTCTTTTGCCCCGCTTTCACTTGTCGCTTCTCCCATATCTACATCTGAATAAAACCAATTTGGAAATTTCAAAGTTTCATTAATTTTAGATTCTCCATAATATTGAAGTGGGACAGGTTCGATAGGAGCTTCTTTTACCTCCTTTTTTGATGTTTTTTTATTAGATTTGTTTCTTAAATTTTTTCCTTTCTTCATAAGCTTATTTATTTGTATATTAAATTTCGTTTCTTTTAAATTCTTCTATTCTTTTATATACAGATTCATTTACATCTCTTGGTAACTCTTTGAATTGATTCGCAGCCCCTAGAAACATTAAATCTATACTTAGATTAGATAATCCATCTCTATTTAATAATATTGATAATTCTCTATGATCATTTCCTATTCTATTTAAATTTAATCCATGATAATTCTCAATATTATAGTAGTATGGATAGAATAGCCCAAACATAAGATTGCACATTTTGTTATCTCTAAGGCTCTTTATCCTTAGATTCTATAGCTTTAATTAAGTTATACTATAGCTCAGACTATATCATCTTCCTAAAATCTAGAAAGTCGGATGTTCGTGGATATCTTATATTCTAAATAATGAGGCAAGTATCGAAGCTTGCAATTGGGACCCCGCAAGGCGCTATTAAGCGGAGCAGTGCTAGTTTCCACGCTTACTCTATTATCCTCTTAGGAGCTGTGTCTACCAATTCCACCACTCATTATTTAGTTTCAATATCTAGTCGTTGAACCGACCAAAACCATTTAGATTCTGGGTTGGCTGCTGATTGTCCTCTTCAGGAGTTTCCAGCAATTTATCCGATTTTATAGGGACTGCAATTTATACATCATTGATGTATGCATAAAAGGACTCAATCCCTAGCTGTTAATTTATTATCAGCTAATCCATATGGAGTAGGCTTAACCTTATCCACAACCAAACCTCCTTTAAAATCAAAAGCTGAATCTTGACTTTGAGCTGATTGTTGTTGAACATTTACTATACTATAATTATATTTATCTCTTAATTGAAGGCAATAATTACTTGAAAACAAACTCATTGTTTCATGTAAAGACATTCCCTTTTCAGGATTCAATAAACCAATATGGTCGGTAATTACTATTACAAATTCATCAGGATTATTAGGATAATATGCATCCTTTTTTTTCTTTTGAATTATTTTTCCATTTTCCTCCCAGTCCATAGTAGTATAAGTTTGCTTTCCATTCTTTTCAGCATAAGAATTTACAAACTTTAAAATACCAGTAGGATTTCTTATATTGTCATTGATTACAACTATTTCTTCAAAAATCCTTAACCATTCCTGAAATTCTGGAGACTTAATTATATTTAGTATTTTTTCATCTAAAATATAGCTTGAAAAAACTGATCTTAATTTTTGGGGGCTAATAATTATATTATGTGATTTAAACAATTTATAACTAATAGCAGATAATATTTTTAATTCTTTACTAATTTCAAGACTAAAATAAAAAATTTTAGGCTTAATGCTTGTGTTATCTTTATTAGCTATATACCAATCTACAACATTAAATACAAACATATAGTCTGTAAATTGTGTTTTAGCTCCTTTTTGAGCACTTGTTACTATATAGTACTTGCCTTGCTCAATCCCTGGTAAATACTCTGATAATCTATTAAGAGAATAAGGTATTGCTACTAATTCTCCTTTTAATCTTCTATTCCTATTGCTTTCTAACTTACTTATAACATTTTCTGATAACATATTAAATTCTTGTATAATTGCTAAAAGAATCCTTACTATCTTCTTTAATAATAGGCTCAATTTCACCAATATATTTTTGAAATTTCTCTTGATTAAATAAAGTTTCAATACGAATATACATTGACATGGATCTATTGTCTTTCCATTCAGTATATTTATTATCAATTACTTTTTTTAAATCATCTTTTCCATACCCTTGCCTTAATCTATCCTTAATATATCTTCTATTAGAGATAGACGTTACAGATATTTTAGTTTTATTGGTTACTTTTTTAAAATATTCTATAATTTCAGTTATATCATCTTCTATAGAATTAATTTTAAAATGTCTTTTAGCTTTTGATGTTAATTTTATTGTTTCATCAATAGATTCTAGATATCCCTTTTCTTCTAACGAATCCAAATATATTGATTCAGTATTAAAAGGGATATCAGAGTCTTTACCTATTTGATCTATTTTTAAAATAGTTAAATATTCATTGATGTTTATTTTTAACTTTTCTAATAACGTTAAATCTATTTTAATCATTTTGCATATAGATATATTTTAATTTATTTTAATTTTGTCTTAGTTACTGAAACCCCAGGTCTACTACCCATCATTTCTTCATGATATATTTGCTCTTTTTTAAGAGTTTCAGCATCTTTAGGGGTTTTTCTAGCCCCTATAATACCACGCTCTCTACTAGTTACTATATAAATATCCATGTTTTAATTTATTTTAATGAATCCAATAAATCTTTTTTTGTAGAAAATAATTTATTTTCATAATCAAAAAAATAATGAGGCGAACTTTGATATTCTTCACTATCAAAATGTAATAAATTAATATTATATCTTATCCATCCATCTATCTTTTTATCTTTTTTTGGTACAAAAAATAAATTATTAAATATTTCCTTTACTTTATATCCTCTTGAAGATAATCCTGGGGTTTTAAAAGCAAATTCTAAATAATCTACTACTCCTTTAGAAACTTTATTATCAGATAAAAACCATACAGAATCTCCAGGTGAAAATTTATAGTTTATTTCAAATTTATTCATATTATTTAATTTTTAAATATCTAATTTGATTATCTTTAATAGATTTTATCTCTCCAAGTGGAATCAATCTATTTACTTTTTTTGATCCAGTTTTAGATAAAAAAGTCAATGTGTCTTCTATGTAAATTACCATAATATATGTGTTAATAATTTTCTTTTAAAATTTGAAAAATTAGCTTAAGAGACATTCCATCTATACCTTTATCATAGGAAGAACCAGTCCTATCATATAAAATATTCATATTGTATTTACTAAAAAATTCCCATCCAGAAAACCCTTCCTCTCCTGCAAATACAACCACTTTTTCGACATCTGGGCAATATCTCATAGAAATGTAACGAGGGTTTTTGTCATAATAACCTGTTAGAGTTATTTTCATTAAAGGAAGACATATTATAATATCTTCATATGATACTTTAGATTCAGGATTATAATTCATATACAAATCATGTAAATCTGAAATTGACCTTCTCCTACCTCTACTGCAGTTTGTTGTTGCTGGAGATCCAGAATTAATATACTTCTCTAAAAAGGTTAATAAATCCTTCTCTTCTTCAATTGATTTATTTGGTTCTGATAACTCCATTATTATATTTTTTATATGAATTTATTAAAAAATTTATCATAATATTAGCTTTTACTCTTCTTGCATGAGAGCTAGTGTATTCTATATATACATTATTGTTTAAAACATCTTTTAGAGATCTTGTGTAAACATGTGAATTATGAGCTCTTGCATATGTAAAAACTATTGAATCTACATTATGACAATATATAAGATATATTTTATTTGTTGCAAATAATTTTAATAATATACTAGCTAATTCTTTTTTAGAAATTTTTTTTTCAATTACATATTCCCATATATATAAAAAAGTCACTCCACTATAATAATTTCTTCTAGGATTATCTAAGCATTCTAATTTGTATTCTTTAAAGTATTTACGTATTTTTATTTTATGTCTTATTTTTGCTATTTTTTTTATAAAATTTTTCATAATTTATTTTATATATTGTTTTAATCCTTGTAAAGCATTATTTAAAAATTCTTCATCTCTAGTATTTTTTACATATATAATATATTGAATAGGTTTTTGACCTCTAAATATTCTACCTGATTTTTGTATATATCTACGAGTAGATCCATCTAATTGAACTATTAGCCCAGATTCAATGTCAGTTAAATTAACCCCTTCTTGTAACATACTAATTGCAAATATATTTGATATTTTACCTTTATTAAAGTTATTGATAATTTCTTGATTATTTTTGTTTTTAGAATGCACTACATTATTATGTGATCCTAAAGTTTCTGCTTGATCTATACTTCCAGCAAAACAAATAAATCTAGATTTTTTATTGGATAGTTTCTTTGAAATATCTAATGCATGTGGAGTTTTCACTTCAGAGAGAAATCTTTTTCTTTGTGATCCAAATTGTAACCATTTATCTTTATTCCATTTAGCTTTGGTTCTAAAGTATAGTTTTCTCCAATACTCCATTTGTTCTTCAAGCCAAATATATTTTTGGTGCTGAGTACAATGTACTTTTAAATTTACTGCTGTATTTTCTTTAAGAATTTTCCATCTTTCAGAATACTTACATTCTAATTCTATACGGTTTGTGGACAATCCTTTAGTTAAAATAAAGTTTTGATTTATATTTTCATCATTTAATTCAACTTCAATAAGATTTATTTCAGGCTTTGGAATTAAATTCCATTTTATAGCATCGTTTAAGGTAATAGTGTAAGTGTGCAGCCTTTTAAATAAGTATTTTAAGGTGTATTTATGGTCTTCATCTAATGTAGCTGATAAGAATATGTTGTTATTGCATTTAATAGATTTAATAGCTCCTATTCTCTTATCAGACCCTAATCCATTATGTGCTTCATCATAAATTACCCAATCAATTTCTGTATTAGCTAATTTATGTATAGATGCATATAAAACCATTGTACTTCTACCTAGTATGTCTTCGTGACCATGTTTTAATATATCTGCCTTCCAGTTAGCCTTATGCGTTGTTTCAGATAACACAATATAACCCCTTCCCTTTAACGTCGATACGATATCTAAAGCTGCTTTAGTTTTACCAGTGCCAGTAGCCCATTCTAAAAATAAGTTACTATATTTAGCAAATAATTCTACAGCTTTAAATTGTATTTGATTTTTTGTCATTTCATATATTTTTCTAATTCAATTTGCTTATTCAAGCAACCTTGAAAGCTTGAAAGCTTTTTATATTGATCATATTCTAATCCAAATCCTTCTATTTTAAATCCTTTTCTTGAATAAGAGTATTTTAATACACAAGTAATAGTACCTATACTCCTCCTATAACTGTATTTAAATTTTGATGAAGACTCAAATACAGTTTTCCAATCGTTAGGTTTTATTAATCCAAAAAACATATTGTAAGTCTTTTAATTATACATAATATAATAAATGATATTATAATATATATTATGGCATTAAAATAACACCATAATATATATAAATAATAAATTAATAATCTAAAATAAAACAAACTTTTCTTTCCTCTTTATTATTAAATTCTTTTTCTTTACTCAATAAAGATAGTCCACTTTTTCCTGAAGAAGTTTCTATGTCTTTTGTTAAAACAATATCGCGAATTATTGATGTAGTGATATCAGATTCACTATCAAAAAATTCTATTTCATCATCATCATTTAACGCTGAATTAGATAAAGCTTCTTTTAATTCTTTTAATTTCATATTTTTATTATTTTAAATTTTCAAAAGCTTCTTCAACAGCTTGAGAATGATTTTCATCCTCTTCATCTTCATTAGATATATAATCTAATTTAAATTCTTTTGCTGTTATATCAGAATTAACTTGATTTATAGAATCATCTAGACTAGTGCCATCAACATCCAAAATACTATTATTAGCATTTTTAAGTGCGTTATTAGTCATTTGTCTAGCTTTAAGACCTTTAATCTCTATTTCATGTTTAGAAATTCTAGTCTTAAGTTTAGAAATGTTTGATTCTAATTTAATTCTTGTTTGCATAATGGTTTCTAAATTTTTATTAAGCATATCTAATTCTTTTTGATACGTTAACATTAATTCCAATTTAGATTTAGCTAAATCATTATTTTTATCATTTTTAGCTTCTAATGCTTCATGTTTTATAATATCAATTTTCTCTATGAGACTTTTAATTGATACTTCAATATTTTTTTCTTGAGCAAATAAATCTCCAGCATTATCTACCATTTTATTGATAGATTTTTTAGCATCAGAAATTCTCAATTCTAATACTTTTACAGTATTAGTAATTTCCTTTAAAATTGAATTAGTTTCTGATCTAACCCAAAGTAATAGTTTCTTTCTATTAATAGCTCCGATTGCTAATATAATACAAATTGCTGCAATAATAATAATTGTTGTCATAATTTTAATTTTAATTTATTTTAATAATGTTTTTTTGTAATTTAATACTTTATTTTTAATATCAATATTTTCTTCAGAATCATTATCATGTATTTCAAAAAAATTTTCATCTAATTTTGAATAAGAAAACTGTAATCTATTTATAGAATAAAAATCTACATAATCACTATAAATTCTATGATTAGGTTTTTGAATCCAATTTTTATCAACTAAACATTCATGATATTCATTTGAATTCATTTTTAAAAATCTATTTTTAAGATGAAATTCAACTAAAAATGGATATATAATTTCAGATTTATTGTCAACTGTATCTATATCGTTTTCAATATCAATATCAAATTTTTTAGCAATACTTATAACTTTTTTTAATTCTGAAAATCTATTTATTAATATTTGAGGACCATTTTTATCTACACAATAATTTAAAAACTCACGTTTTGTCATTTTTAAATATTTTAATGAATCTTCTAAATGAAAAATATATTAAACTTAATATAATAAAAACTAAAAATATTATAAATATAAATTTAGCTAAAATTACCCCTATTATTATAGATAATGCTATTGTAAGCAATAATCTTTCTTTACTTATGTTATTTTTCATTTTAATAATTTTTGTTTATAAAGCTCTGTTTTATTAATTTCATCATTTTGTATTAATTCATCAACATTTTTTATTGAAAATACATCCTGATGTACTTGACATAAAGATTCTAATGCGCCAATTTGTTCTTCAGCGTTATTAATATAATTTCTAAAATAAGATTTACCATATCGTTTAACATAATCACCTCCATCTATGGTATGTGTGTATTTTAATACAAACAATAGTGCTGGAAAGTCTGGATTTTTTTGTATTAAATTATCATGCTCTAGATCTGGTAATTTTATTTTAAAAAACTCTTTCCAAAAATTTAATTCTTTTATATTATTGCATGTAATATAGAATTCATGATTAAATATATATAAAAGTAATTTTTCGGTATCTAATTGTAAGAAATCATAACTAATCATAACTAATTATTCTAATAATTTTTGTTTATAGTTGTATACTTGAAAATCTACATCAAGCACTTCAATCAATTTAACATCTCTTACATTACGTGTATTTAGATTACAATAATAATAAAAATCCATTTGTTTACCGTAAATTTCTCCTAAAACTTTACGGCATTTCTTTCCTTTTTTATTTTTTGAATCACAGTGTACATAATAATGCATTGAATTAAGATTACCAACTATATATTTTGGGTCTATTGCGCCACATTTTGGACATTTATAATGTTTTTCCATAATAAATTAATATAAAAAAAGAGATGGCATTTCTACCATCCCTCTAAACCTAAACTTACATTATGAAACAATTATGATTGAGCGCTTAAGACTTTATTTTTTTTAATTACTCCTCCTTCATATTGCGATTCAAGAACTGTTTTAATTACAGTATGATCTATGTCTTCTGCTAAAACTAATTCGCATTGACGATAAACAGGAGAAGCTGTTTCTTTACAAACAAGCATTTCCAACTCTTTTGTCTCTCTATTTCTACCTTGACGAGGTTTATGATTGAAATCAGGATTAGGAGTTAAACTGTCATTTATCTGTAATGCAAAATCTGTATCAAATATTTCATTAAGATTGTCCCCTATATTAACTGCCTCTGCATTCTCAGCAGATACATTTTGGAAACATCTTTGAATTTGCCCAGAAAATCCAAGCAACATAGCTGCTGCAGGATTAATTGATCCTCCACCTAAATTAACGGTTTGTCCAAGACAAAGTGTTATAAACTCAGGGTTAGCTGTTTCTTTTTTGTCAATTACGACAATATTTGCGCTATTTAAAACTTCTTTAATTTTAGCGTCTTGTAATAATTCTTCGTTTGTACTGTTTAAATTAATCATAATAAGATTTTTTAATTTGTTAATAAATGTTAATAATTGTTAGTTGATGATTACTTCTTTTTTATGCTTTATATCTTCATTAAAGATAGACATTAGCTTAGATAAAGCTACTAATGATTTATTTTCAGTATTAGTATTCTTTAATGGAATATTTAACTCTTCGATAACTTTAGTTTTATTATTTCTAATAATTACTTTACGAGTTTTAAATACTACCTTATCTCCATCTAATACTTTTTCAGATATTTCAAATGGCGCAACTCTTCTAATGAATTTACCATTTTTGTCTTTTATTATTCCACCATGATACTTTACATCTCTTGATGAATACACTAATTCTGCCATAATTGTTTAATTTAAGTTTATTTAATTTATGAATATTAATTTGAGGCAATAACAAGATTCGAACTTGTGCTCAATCCGCTGTTATGCAGATTAGCTCTCAACCACTGAGCTTATATTACCATAACAAAAAGACTCTTTATATTAAAAGAGTCTTTTCTAGATTTATAATAAAATACTTTTTATTATGTTATATTATTTATTTTATATATTATATTTATTTATTTATAAGGCGATCCTCTAATATCCTCCATAATATTGGCAATTTTATATATTAATAAATATTAATTAGCTATATTTTTGAATATAGTCGGCACTGTACCATAAGTAGGTAATTTGCCATCCCATCGTTCAATAAATTGCTGCTGTACAAGTAATGGAGTTAATGCACGTTGCTTTTGTTCGTAAGAATATCGCTCTGCATCTGCTTTAACTTTCATGGATTCAGCTTCACCTCTAGCTTTTTCTATTAATTTATTAGCGTCTGCTGTAGTTGATTGTAATTCAGATTCTTTAGTTAAAGCTGTTTGTTTTGCCTTCACTTTAGCCTCTATACTTTTTTCTATAGCAACAGGAAGACCTACATTACTAACTAAGATTACCTTTTCTACCTGAAATCCTTCATTATTTAATATATTAGCAACTAAGCTATCAGCTATTTTTTCAAATGCTCGTCTATTAGTAAACATTTCTTCTGCTGTAAAATAGCTACAAGCTGTATTATACCCTTCTCTTGTATAATTTCTAAGCACTGTACCACCTACTTCATCTAAAGGTTTTCGGTATTTCTTAAATATTGTTACAGCATTTTCAGATGGAACAAGATAATTTAAACTAACATCTAATGATACAGTCATACCATCTTTAGTTGTTAACTTAAATGAGTCATCTTCACGACTACCTTCTCTTCTATCCTTAGTCCAAATTTCATTTTGAACATATGTTGGAAATTCAAAGATTTGAGTTTTGATAGGATTATACCATTGTGCTCCAGTCACTTCAGTAATGTCATCTACTCCTTTATCTGTTCCATAAAGATTTACCTTAATACCTATGTGACCTGCATCAATACGTTCGTACCCACAAGAGCTGAATAATGTTATTGATAATAAGATCAATAATCCATAAAAATTTAATTTTTTCATTTTTTAAAAATTTTAAGTGTTAGTATAAAAAGTGTTATTAATAAGATAAACCCTAATAGGTTTATAAAAGAATGTGCCGTATTTAAAAATACAGGAAAATACCATAATAGTATAAAATCTGCTACTATTATGGCATAATGTTTAAATTTAAGCTTTTCAAACATGTCAGTAAATATTTAAATTTTCATGTATAATATCTGGATCAATTTCTTCTCCAAAATACACGCAATAATCAAATGTCCCTTCAATAAGTTTTGTTTTTGACATAATATTTTTTGTTGATTTGCTAATAAATTGTTATTCTTCTAATATTCCTTTAATATCAGCTAAATCATTAGCAAGCTTTGCTTCTGCACTTAAATTTTCTTTAAGTTTTGCCTGGATTTTAGTTAATTTATCAAGCTGCTCTTTGTTGGCAACCTCAATAGCTCTTGATTTTAAATGATCAAGTATTGCAGAAGCTTCCATTTTATTAAGCTTAAAGGTAGGAACCTTAATATTTTCAGGTACTATAACTTTAGCAGCTTCATTATAAGCACATTCTTTACCCATCACCATTGATGTTGCTTTAATAATAGTACTTAAATTATTTATATTATCAATTTTACCAAATTCTGGTAAAGCTTCAGTAGTTTTAGGAGTTGTAGGTAAACTACCTTTAATTAATTTAATTTGCTCTGTTACCTGTTCTAGCATTTTTGGCACATCATTTGCTCCTAATACTGCTACTGTTGTTCCTTTTTTCATTTTTGTTTAAGTTTTATTGTTAATAAATTTCGTAATTATCTAATATTGATGTAAAATCTTTAAGAAATATTTTTTTATGATTTCGTTTTGGTCTATCATAAGAATGAGCTGAACCTACTTGAGGGTAATGAAAATAATAATTAACTTTACATTCCCAAGCATCATAATATCCTTTATATTCTTTAGAATATTCTTTTAAAAAATTATTTAGAAAGCTAATATTTTCTTTATTTATCTCTATGCACCATTTTGCAGGTAAATTAGTATATTTCATAATTATCTATTTCTTTATTCTTTCTTCTTTCTAATTCTTGTTCAAAAACAGAGTGCATACTTTTAGCAGGGTGATAAGGACTATATCCTGAAATTAATCTCATACAATTTTTTATATGATATTCATCCATTGTCCTTATTTTCATTCTTTTACCACTTGCCGTTAACCATACTTCTGTTGTATAATTATTTTTTTCTTTCATTTTTTTATTTATTAATAATTATAAGCTTAATATTAAAGATTGTAAAGTTCTTGTGGCAATATTTAATTCTTTTGGATTATCAAATACTCCTACAAATGATTTCTTTATTATATCTATTTTACTTGATACTATAGATTTTGAATAGTATCCAGTTCCAAGTATTCTTGAATTATAAGGCATCAAATTAAGAGAATCTTGAGTTGTTGACAATGGCATAGAATATGCTATATCTTTAACAACTTTAATAACAACATGTGGTCTAGCTTTTGCCCCTGTAACAGATAAATAAACATCTCCTTTCTTTATTTTTGAAGGAATTGTTTTTGGTTCAAGGGTAATACTTTTTATTAAATGTATTAATTCTTTAGATTGTATTTCTGGTTTGTTTTCTATATAATTTATTGTTTCTTGTTTGTTCATTGTTTTTTAAGTTTTATATTGTTTTAAAATTTTAATCCAAAGCCTACTTTAGCATCTTGATTTAATATATCATAATAAAAAATAGATGTTAAATTATTTATCACATCAAGATTAAATCCTAATTCTATTGATAACTTATGTATCTTGTCAGGCCTAAGAGAATATATTGTTTTTGATTGATAATATATATCTGTATATACTCCCACAATATTAAAAGAATAGTTATTTACTAAGTTTTTATATACTTTGTAACCTATTCCATATTTAGCTAGATTCATTTGATCTTTATCATATTTAATATTGGCTGCTTCTGCGGATAATATTATATTATGATATGTAAATACAATTCCAACTCCATTTTTAGGAGGACTAAAGGTAAATGACACACTTTTAGTTGATTCTTGGTTAATATTATTATCTTGAGCTTGTATTGATAAGCTTAATATTAACATTAGAAAATACATTAGTTTTTTCATGGTTAATTAATTTAGTTAGTTAATATTTACTACTCGTATCAATAGAGTAGTCTGCACAATTAATTTAATAATAAGTATCCACTTGACTCTGATTATAAATCAGCTAAGAATGTACTTCCCATTCTAAATTAGGTAGAGGCTTATACTAAAATTAAACTATACGACAATATATTTCTATATTGAAGGCTAAATACTGTTCGTATACTCCAAGTTATTTAGCTGCCTACAATTAATAGATAGAGGTACAGGCTCTCATATCCTGTTTTCAAAGCTATTAACCTTATTAATTGTAATATTATCACCTCTTTATTTTTCTCTTTCTTTTTAAAACGAAAGTATTAGGTGTAATTATTATAAGCCTTTCACTTATCCATGAGCACGCACTCATTTCCTCACAATTTGTTGTTCAGGTATGTGACACCTATATCTCCATCAATGATTTACGTTTATAAGAGATTTGGGCTACTTTCAACGTAGTAGTGACGTATTTAGTAAAAGTTATTAATTCAAAGTCAACGTTTCATAATATATCCTCTAATTAATATAGATTAGATTGTTCCGGAATAGCGAGTATTCTCTATTTATCTAATCATTAAATACTCCTTTTAAAAACTATTATTTATTATTACTATGCTTTTCAGGAGCTAATAATAATGTTATTATAAAAATAGCTGTAGCTATATGACATAATATACCTATAGCTATTAAATACCATTTTGCTACATATAAAATAGTTTCCATAGTTTATTTTTTTAAGTTTATTATATTAATTAATTTATATTTTAACAAGATGAACTTAATAATAATGCAATGAGTATTACAAGTAAAAGAAATACTTGGGCTATAGCTATTCTTTTCATAAATATTAATTTTGATGGGTTTTCATTACTCATTATAAATGTTTATTTAATTAACAGTTGCTGAATAAGCATACCTAATTCAAATATTGTTTCATTAGTTCTCCTTTCAGGAGCTTGAAATGATAAGAATACTCTATACATATTAGGTGAAACTTGAGTCATACTCATACCTAATTCTGGTAATTGTTCTTGTAGCTTTTTCTTAGGAAACTCTCCAAATAATGATATATTATGTGTAATTTCAAGATTAATAGTTTTCATTTGTTAATAATTTATGATTTTTACATTTTCCAAATTTAAGTTTACATTCACCATTTTTAAGCTCATAAGAACAAGAACCTTTTCCTTTTAAATTACAAAATGGTTTATTAATTATAGAGTTATAAATAGATTCAATTTCTTTATCAGTAAGAGTGGATTGTCTACGTCCTGTAAAATACATGCCAGTAAAATTACTTTTTTCTAATAGCTTAAGTTTATTCCACCATTTAAGAGCTTTTGTTCTTGAGGTTTCTATATTTCTTGGATCATTTTTAGCCATGTTTATAGTTTTCATAAGATTATTTTTTATGTTTACAGCTTCTTTTAGCCTTACAGATAACTCTTGTCCTCTGCGATGAACATTTATCTTTACAAGCGCAAAATACAGTTTTAATTATAGATGATGTGTTGTTATCCTTATTGGCATTATAAATTAATGTATCTATTTTATTGATCTGCATTTCAATATAAAGGCTGTCTCTTTTTTCAAGTCCTTTTAATAATTCATTTCTTATTTTACTTAGTTCATTGACCATTATAAATGTTTATTTAAAAGTTAAAATGATTTTTGTTCTTTGGACTACACAATCTCAATAAAGAGTTATTAATAGGTCGCCAATCCTATTTATTATAGTGTAAATTCAGGAACTAAATCTAACAAGACTGAAATGCTTTTAAATACATTGGTCTGACTCAAGGCTCCTACCAGACAGTACGCTTAGATTCACGTGTTTGTAGCAATGTATTATTATTAATTTGACAAAGTTATTTCTCCATCAAAGTCTTTAAATCCTAGCCAATCACAACTATGATATCCTGGATCATGAATTGCTCCTCCAGAAATAACTGTACCTATTGTAGGAGCAGTTGCTAGAATAATTGTTCCTTTAGAATGTATCATCAATTTAGGGAAAGGTAATTCTTTAGGTGACTTTTCTTTATTTATTTTTATATTCATAACAAATGTTTATTAATAGATTCTTGTATATATTCTTTATTTTTGTGCGAATGCTTAATTTCATAATTAATCTTATTTCTAAGTCTTTTAGCATGAAATGCACATAGTATCTTAACTTTAACCTTAACCTGTTTCTTATCTTTATTATAAGTAGTTATGGTTAATCTATATTCAGGTTCTCGTAAACAATGATATTTGCTTGTACCTGAATGAGAGGTTACTTTAGCTTGACATTTATTCATAACAAATGTTTATTTAAGTGTTAAAACAACTCTTATAACCCCTGCTTAGAGGTTAAATATACGCACCAAAAAATACAATATAGATAGCTCCGAACCATTTAGGTATTATATGGAGAAAGTGCGTTATTATCTATATTTGCCAGCAATTGGATAAGAGTTGTTAATTAATGATAAAGCGTTTTAGTAATATATCTAATTCTTTTATTACGATATGTTATTTTATGAACCTCTTTAGTTTCCTTACCATCAGGTATCATTCTACCATCATATCCAGATCTAATTGATACATTATATGTATTTGATTTAACAACTTCTCTTGATTCTATAGTCCAATGACCTTCAAGATATAAGATAACAAGCATTCCAATTAAAAGAATTACTATAATAGATACAATTATATAAATAAGTGTCATAACAAATGAGTATTTAGTGAATGTTAGTGATTACTATGTAGTTGTTAATATAACTATAAAGTTTATATTAATAGAGTTAATGTAGAGAATGATGTAGGTGATAAAGATGAGGTAATGAGTGGGAGAAGGTTTAACCCCTCCCAAACTCACCCCTGTAACCCCTATAAACACTAGGTTTTCACCTATTTAAGCTTCTTAGGCTTTCTATTGTTGAAATTAAATACAGCAATCGTATATATTACCACTATTATAGCGATGACACTTACCATGCCTCCTATAACAATGAGTATTTTATTAAATATCTCCATATTAATTGAATTTATGTTTGGATGTAGGGCATAAAGCGAGAGAAATTATGTTTAGAGCTAGGGACATATACTATACACCGTTAATGTAATATAGCAAGGTTTAGAAAAGAAAGGTTACTATAGCTGGTTTAGAAATAAAATAGTAAAGAGCCCAATTAAGGGCTCAATACTTTAATTATATACTAGTTCTTGTAGAATAGCACCATCCTTAGTACTTAAGGGCTCGCCATCTTCATTGGACATGTCTTGAAATGTATATCCATCAGGAATACTAAATTCAAAGCCTTTATCGTCATCGGTAAGTTTTTTCTTAGCGAAGTGATTTGCGCCCTCACGATTAACATAAGCTGGGTGACCACCACGCTCTAAAGGGTTACGCTTTACCATAAGAAGTGCGGATTTTTCACCGCGTAATGAATTAAAAGTAGCTACTGCCATGATTATTAAGTTATATTAGTTTATTACAGTACCATTACTGCAATATTAAGATAAGTAAGGTTACTATAGTTGGTTATAAATAAGCATAGAACTATCCTATATGGATAGCTCATGCCTAGTTATAGTGATGTTGTTACTAGATGCTAATTCAATATCTATAGCAGACATATCTGATGTTGCCATCTGCATACCATAAGTGTCTTTCATACGCTTAGCGTGTTGGAAATCAGCTTGAGCTTGATCTCTCATGTCTTCTAATTCTGTACGTGTTAATGTAGTTAATGACATATCAATATAGTTTAAGTTATGTTTATGGGGGTACAATCCCAATATTTAGAAAAGGAGGGGACTTTAGATGGTATACCCTCCAGTATATACGCCTTTCTAGTATTTCTATATATAATATATACCCATCCTAGCATATACACCTATTCTAAGGGGGGGTATATATTTTATTTTAAAATAATTGTAATATTATTTGGACTTTACATATATATTTTATATATTAGCAGAATGGATATAGATAAAGATAAAGTTTGTACATGTGATTGCCATAAGAAAGGTTTTGATGTAATGCACATGATGGCTTGTTGTGAGCATACATATAAAAAGTATATAAATGATGATGGAAGTATAGATTGGGAGGCTTACAATGGATAATTTAACTATACTAGGATTTGTAAGTGTAATATTTAGTTTTATTTGTTTAATTATTTGGGTAATAATAGATTTTAAAAATAATCAATAAATGGAAGCAAGACAGTCATCACTTTGGAAACATATAAAAAGGAATCATCCTAAATTAGCAAGGAGGTTGATTAAAGATATTATAACTAAAAAGAGATATGATGATGAATAAAAGGTAAAGTTTATAGTAAGAAAAAATAATTGCTAAAATACTTGCATATGTCAAAAAAAAAGCTTAACTTCGTAACTCGATATTAAAGAGTTTCTTCTTTAAAGAGAAAGTTTTTAATAAGAGAATTACTAAAGTAGTTAGTAAAGAACGCTCGCCGCTAGGCATCGAGTGAAGAAGTTAATCATCCCGCACTACATACCATAAGAACTGTTTGCGGGTATTTTTTTAATTTAAATATATATAATATGGGGAAGTCATTAGGTAACACCGATACGAACGGTGCAAAGGAGAATGTAAAAGATATTGTATTCTGGGGTAACGGGGATACATTTAAACTAATTAGTAAAGCATCTTCTCAAAAAGAAGGTTGGATGAAATCAACCAAGGCAATGGAAATCATTGATGTTGGATGTGTGATTCAAGTCACTACACAGCAAAACGATCATGTTGCTGAGGCAGTCACATTTGTTCCAGATGTTAAAATTAAGGAAACTAGTAATGCTGACGGGAAAATAATCAGTAGAAGTATTATAAAAATCTAATATATTATAAAAAATTTGGAATTCTCATTTATTTTACATATATTTGTACCCATGATAAGACTTGAACAACATACGACAGAATTGACACCGCAGGATGATAGATATCCAGGGCGTTCGGTATGGTTATTAGTCTAGTAAGATTGTTTTAAAAATAACTCATAAAGAAACCCTGGTCAAATCGACTGGGGTTTTTTGTTATATATAGCTCATAGGTCAAATGGTTAAGATGCATGACTGTCTATCATTGCGGAGCGGGTTCGACTCCCGTATGAGCTGCATATCTAGGCGCGATCCATTGGCGCGGTTACCTACCTTGGACGTAGGGTTATTGTAGGTTCGACTCCTACCGCTTAGACTCCTCCTGTAGCTCAATGGTAGAGTGCTTGACTGTGAATCAAGAGATCTGAGTTCAATTCTCAGCAGGTTGTCATTATTGTTCCTTAGTGTAATGGTTAGCACACAGCACTTTGAATGCTGTAGTCTAGGTTCGAGTCCTGGAGGAACAACAAAATACTTCATACTTTTCTTGGATTATTAAATTTAAATTTGTATATTTGCTGTATGAGATTAAAATATCATGTATCAGACATAATTAAAATGGCAGATCAAGATGAAGAAGAATTAGAGTTGTGGTTAATAGATCATCCAGAGTTCTCTTCAGAAGATGGATTTGTGTATTACGAAACATTTAATAATTAATATGAAAGAAGAATTAATAAGTAAGTTGCAACCAGGAGACATTATACTATGCAGAGGTAATAGTGTATTGTCAAAGTCAATTCAAGTATTCATGAGACTATATATGAAGAAGCTTGGATATAATAAAGAGTTTATAGAAGCTCGCCTAACTAACCATACTGCTACAGTAATAGATATATGGGGCAGTACATATGTAGTTGAAGCAATGGGTAAAGGAATTGAGATAAACCCATTCTCTGAAGCGTATGGTCATAAGTTAGATACTATTAAAGTTATAACCCCTAGAAAGAAGTATACAGCTAAAGAGAAGAAAGAAATATCTAGAGAAGCTACAGAGCTTTGCTTTAATCCTACTAGATATGATATAGCCAATTTCTTTTATCAGATATATAAAGTTGTTACTACTAAGAAGAATAAGCCTGGAAAGTGGAAAGGACCTAAAGGAGAGACATCAAAGAAAAGATTATATTGCTCTGAGACATCAGCATATTTAGCTAATAAGATTCGTAATGGTGTATTTGAAGAGTTCTGGGCTATGAACCCTGTAGACGTAATGTTAAATAATAAGTATAAAGAACTAAAGTAATGGGTAAGTATAAGTTTGGGAAGAGTAGTATAAATAATATACATACAGTAACATCTTTATTACAGGAGTTGGCTGCTAGAGCTATAGAGGTATCCGAGGTAGATTTTGGAGTATTAAGCACTGGAGGGTTAAGAACTCCAGAAGAACAGAATGAAATATTTAAAATAGGTAATAGTAAATGTGATGGATATAAAAAGAAATCGTATCATCAAACTGGATTTGCTATTGATTTTGTACCTTATGTTGATGGAAAATATACATGGAATAATGTTGAAGCTTTGTTAAGGACTAAGCAAGCTGTAGATAAGGCATGGAAAGATATACTACATGGAAACCACTTCTTGCACTGGGGAGGTTACTGGGGAGCTAAGGATTTAGACGGAGACGGTAGATTAGAGATAACAGATAGAATTGGTTGGGACGCAGCTCATTATGAACTTAGATCTTATCCTCAAGTAAAGAATGTATACAATATATATACATATACACATGTATAATTAAACATACTTCATGTTAAAATAGAGTTAGAGCCTTAGTAGAAATACTAGGGCTTTTTTATTTATATTACACTTTATAATAAAAAATATTAGATTTTCCTTGGAAATATAAAATATTTTTCATACATTTGTGTAAATCAATAAATAAAACATGAAGACGAGGAGTTTAGTTTATTTAGCATTACCATATACTTTTAATGGTGAAAAAAGTTTTGATATTGCAAATATAGTTGCAGCAAAGCTAATGAATGAAGGTAATATAGTTTTTAGCCCTATTAGCCATGCACACCACATATCAGATTATTTAGATCCAGAATTAAAGTATGATCAAGAATTTTGGATGGGTCAAGATTTGCCAATGTTAAGTAAATGTGATAAATTAGCTATTGTGCATATAGGTATTGATGGGCCAAAACTAATAGAGAATAGTAAAGGTTGTCAATCAGAATTAAAACATGCTAAAACCTTTGGTATTCCAGTAGAGCAATATTATTATGAGGAAGTTCTTCAGAATGGAGAAACAGTTTACAGTATAAATAAAGTAAAAAGATATTAATGTCTAACGAACTAGCAGAAAGAAAGAATAACGACAAGTTAAGATGGAGAAACTTTCCTAGATTCTTAACTAGACCATTAGCTCAAGTAGCTCAATATGGAGAAGGTAAATATGAAACCTTTAATTTCCTAAAAGGAGGAGATCAATTACAATACTTAGATTGTATAGACAGACATTTGGACTCTTATACTGATCCTAAGCAGGATGATTTAGATCCTGAGAGTAGAGTTAATCATTTAGCTCATGTAGCATGGAATGCTCTTGTTGCTATTTATATGTTAGAGAATCATCCTAAACTAGATAATAGATTTAAAGATGAAGAGTAAAGAAGATTTAATAGGAACAGAATGGAAGTGTCCTAAATGCAATGAGATTGAGATTATAAATATTAATGGTGTTGATCATAAATGTAATAAATATTGGGACGGTTCTTCATTAAAAGAATTGTTTGAGATGAAGGAATATTATACTAAACTTAATAGAAAAATATTTTATGGAGAATGAACCTTGGGCTAATTATAAGGATTGGAAGGTGCTGCATGATTTTTATAATGGTAAAGAAACAAATATGGAAAATAAAAAAGAAGAGTTAAAAGAACAATTACAAGATATAGCTATTCCAGCTAAAGAGACAACAATAGAGGCTTCTGAGATAGAACGTCAAGCAGCTTTATGGTTAGAGGATCATAAGGACTTTGATTTAATTACTATGACCAAAAGACCAGAAGATATGCCTTATGAATTATACACTGTTATTAGAAGAGTGGCTAAGAAGGCTTTAAAGAGATATACTAGTAGACCAGGGAGAATAACTGAATATAGATAAAATAAGTTTAATGTACAAAATAGAAGAAATACCAGAAAATACATTACCATCCTTTAAAAGCAAAATATATCCAGAATTTGACTTGGTAGATGGTTTTATTAAAACACATTATTTTAAAGAAGGTCATGGAGAAACTGATCATGATTTTTGTGCAATATATAATACATTTATTAAAATAAATAGAGATGGGGATAATTACTTAATACCATATTTAAATAGAGTTAGGCATGGGCAAATTGGAACTAAACATCCAGATGATGTAGTTAAGTTATTTAAAAAACGCATAGATAGAGAGGTTCAGGATTTAAAAGATAATTTTATTATTCCAAATGAAGATAGTTTAATGAAGCCTTTAAATGGCTGTTACTCTATAATCTATAAATATAAGAAAAAAGATAATGAATATATTAACGGAGAGAGATTGGAAAATAATGAGACGACCAGTATATCCTAATATACAGTTTGTTTCAGATGGTAATAGAATACAGGTTCAGTCAATGTTAGGTATTGCTATTAAAGGAGAAGAGTATTATTTACCACTTATTAAGATTTTGGAGATTAACGAGATAAGTGATTTTTGGAGATTGACTGAAGAGTATGTAGAAATAGTAAAAGAATTAGTAGACAAATATGTTTCTGGAAAGGAAGATATTGAAGAGAATGAAAACATTTATAAAATAGAAGGAGCATAATGGAGAACAAAGTATTTTATATTAAAAACAGTGTACCTCTAGAGGAGGCAGAAGAATTTGTTATAGGAGACGAGTACTTTAATTTAAAAGGAGAGGGGTTTAGATATGCGGGGAATGAGGTGTTTGATAAGACTAAAGAAACACCTCTTCTCTATGGAGCCCCTGGTGCAACATTGCCAGAACTAACGAGAAAAGAAGCTCTTAAATTGTTTTGGATATTAAGTAAAAATTTAGAGTAATGAAGAAAATACCAATTAAGACAACTGAGAATAAGTTCTTTAGACAATTTTTAGAATTGTTTAGAAGCCTACCTCCTTTTAATGAATTAAGATCTAGAGAGCTAGATGTGCTTAGCCAGATACTATATCAAAATAATAAGTATAGCTCTATAGTTACCGTAACTAGACCTTTAGTGGTATTTAGTAAAGAGGTTAGAAAAGAGATGAGAGAGTCTTTAAGTATTTCGGAAGATATATTTAATAACAATTTATCTGGATTACGTAAAAAGAATCTAATAAATGAGGACAATAGGTTGATCCCATTTTTAGAAACTCTAAAATATGATAAAGAATTTAAATTAGAATTTAATTTTAAAGGTTAATGAATTACTCAACAGTAGAAGTTATTAAATTAGAAAGCTTAGAAGACTTAGATAAATACTACCATAAGTTTGAAAATTATTGCAGTGAGTTCCAGGAGATTAAAGGTAATGGATTTTCATACGATATTGATGTAGACTATGATGAAATGGAATTAACCATTAACATAAATTTCGATTGGGAAGAAGATGATAATACAGAAGGAGATCCGGGACTTAATTAAAATAATTGCAAAAAAACATGATTTACCATTTGAAACTGCTAGAGAAATAATTTATTCTCAGTTTAAGTTTTTAAGAAAAGAGATAGAGAAAGGATCTAAAGAAGATACTAGTACTTATAAAAATGTACTACTCAAGTACTTAGGGACTTTTCATGTAACAGAAAGAAAAATAAACTTTCTAAACAAAAAAAAGAATGAGGAACATAACTGAAAACTTTAATACTAATAATAATTTTTGGGATTATGCCGCTCAGTTTAAAGTAGTCAGTCCATTTAAAGAATTATATAGCTCAGATAAATCTAGAGGTAAGAAATCATCTTCTAATATAATGTGGGCTATATCTTTATGCTATCATCCTGCATCAGATTTATACAATCTTCCAGATAAAGAAGATAGGGTGTTTGATATGGTTAAGGATAAGTCTTTTAAGTTAAAAGATTACGAAGAGCAAATAGAGTTATTTAAAGATATGTGTTTAACTCAGGCTCAGAAATCATTAGAATCTTGGGATACACGCATGAGACAAAGAGATGTGTTTCTTAAAGATCAAGAATATAATTTTGATCAGTATGATGATTTAGGTAAGACTATTAAGGGGACTGCAGATCAATTAGACAAGATGGCTGCTAATACTGGAAAGTTGTATCAAGAATTTTTCAAAATTAAAAAGGAATTAAATGAAGAAGAGCAAACCGCAAAAGGGAAGGGTGGGAAGAATTTATCGCTATCCGATTCTGGAGAGATTTAAACTTAAGGAAAGCTTTAAAACTATTCTTTGCTATGAGAGAATATCTATCGCTATTAATGTGAATGACATTTGGCAATCGAGAAAATTATATGATTTTATATTATATGTAAAAGAATATTTTATTCACAAAAGGGAAAGGAGTAGTTTGTTTAAAGGTATAGAAGTATTTAATAATAAAACTTGTCCCAATATGATGATTAGTGAATATTACTATATAAGAAAGCAAAGCAGTTTTGACAATAGAGACAATGTATATATAAATAAAAAACTTTCAAATAATGGATAAACAAGAATTTAACATAGGAGATAAGGTCTATCATATATTACCAGATAGCCCACAAGGAATTGTATTTGATGTATCTTATTCATTTAGATACAATATGTATAAGTATGAAGTGGTTTGGGACATAGATCGTAGTGTTTGGTATGTAGGAGATGAGTTAAGCAAGAACAAATCTGTTGTATGATAGTAAACAATGAAAACTTTCTATTAAAAGAGATCCCAAATTATCATCCTATAGCACAAAAGTTTGATAGACTTGGATTTTGGAAAGAGGAGAAGCGTAAATGTATAGAAGGGTTTTGGTCGGGAGGCAAATGGATGCCTCCTGAGCTTTATTATTATTGTAATTTTCATACCATAATATTTGAAGAAGGAGCGAATCGCACCATTGGTAGACCTTGGCTTAGAGATATAGATTGGGAACAAGCTTATCTATATACCGAGGCTTGCGGGTTCTCTGGATTTGAATTAGATACAGAGTATACTTGCCATAGGCATTATGGTCCTGAACAAGATAGAGCTATTAAATTTGGCTGGCTTACGGAAGATGAAGCTAATTCAAAGAAGTATATTCCAACTAGAGATTATTTAAGAAAGAATCATGGTAAGTCTTTAGGTAAAGCTATATATCTAAATAGTGCTAAAAATATAATTGAGTTAGCATCAAGGGGTTACGGAAAATCATATGGAGCTTCTGGTAGGATAGCGCACAACTTTTTATTTGATGGAGCTAGAGATTATGATCTATACTTAGAAAAGCGTAATGGAGATAAACCATATACATCAGAAACAGTAGTTGGAGCTATTGACGCTAAGTACAGTAATGACTTATTAGAGAAGGTTAAAGTAGGGATGAAGTACCTTCCTGGGGAAGCATCTATTAAAATAGGGAATGACACAGAATTCTTTCCATCACCATTAGCTATTAACTTTACTGGTAGTATAGCTCCAGGTAGAAACTATGTATCAGTAAATAGTGAATCTAAATTATATCACAGAACATTTGCTGATAATCCATTTGCAGCTAACGGTACTCGCCCAAATAGAGTATTTATAGATGAGGTAGGTTTTATGAATAACTTACTTGAAACATGGGGAGCTGTAGAAGCTACTCAGGCTGCCGCAGAATTTAGAAGGCTTTGCATGTATGGCATGGGTACTGGTGGATTAACTACTGGTGGAGCTGCTCTATATGCGCAAGAAATATTTTATAATCCAGAACAATACGACTGCATAGCATTTGAAGATACGTGGGAAGATAAAGGTAAGATATGTTATTTCGTGCCAGCTACTAAAGCACTTAACATGTTTAAGGAAGGTCCTAATAAAATCTCTAATGAGGGAAAAGCTTTAGAATACATACTTGAAGAAAGAGCTGCAGCTAAAAGCGCTACAAGTAGTACTAAATATCAAGCCACTATAATTAACAAACCCATTGCGCCATCTGAAATCTTCTTACGGATGGAGGGAACATTTTTTCCTACTGCTGACTTAAACTCTGTTTTAGCTGACTTAGAGGGAAGTGGAACTACATTAAACGCAACATATAAGATTAGGTTTAATTTGATAGATGGGAAACCTGCTATCGCTGTTTCGGATGAACATCCTATTAGAGAATTTCCTTTAAGAAGAGGGAGGAATATGGATGCTTGCACTGAGTTATTTGAATTGCCAAAAACTGATAGTAACGGGAGGGTTCAGTTTGGTCGATATATAGCTGGATGGGACCCCATTAACACTGACGACAATTCAGATGTTCAGCAATCATTACAATCAGTATTTGTATTAGATTCATGGACTAACAGGATAGTGGCTGAGTATACAGCAAGAACATATTTGGTAAATGATTTTTACGAACAGACTAGGAGATTATTAATATTTTACAATGCTGTTTGTTTATACGAAAGTAACGTTAAAGGTCCTTATGGATATTTTAAAAATAAAAATTCATTACATCATTTAGCTGAAACACCAGAAATACTTAAAGATCAAAATCTTGTAAAAGGTAGTACTGTCGGAAATAAATCGCTAGGGGTCGCTACTAATGATAAGGTAAATGCTTATGGATTAGGATTGATTTTAGGATGGATGGAGGATCAAGCTTATGATAGAGATGAGGGGATTAGAAATTTAGATTTAATTGAATCTCCTGCGCTTATAAAAGAATTGGTTTCGTATAGTGCTGACATAAACACAGATAGGGTTAGCGCATTAGCTATGGTCATGATCTTAAAAGAAGATAGAGCAAGAGCTACAGATATATTACTCAATAAAAGAGTAAAGACTAAATCTTCTGATCCATTCTTTGATAGAGCTTTTAAAACAGATTATATGTCTAGTTATCTTCGTAAAGTATATAAAAATTCACATTAATTTAATCTTTATTTGGAAGTTATATTTTTTTTTAGTATATTTACAGCAAATCTAGCAAAACAAAATGATAGGTAACTCTAACGGAAGAATGGGGCATTTCCCAGTACAAAAGAAACCAGATAGCCAAAAAACTACTGAGTGGTACAAAGAATGTATAGATGCTGGTCTTGATCTAGCTTTTTTAGATCAAGGTAAAAGTAAACATAAGATGTCAGTTTATGCTGACTTAGATAATGATATTATAGATGAAAATGAGATTGAAAAAGTATTCAATCCATTAAATATAGAATACGCAGCTTTCCCTGCATCATTAAAAAATTATCCCTTAGCTGTTCCAAAAATTGATTTACTTCAAGGCGAGGAACTTAAAAGGAGATTTGATTTTTTAGTTAGAGGTAGGAATGATAATACATATTCAGATGGTCAAAGTCAATTACAGAAAATGTTAATGGACATACTGACTGATGAATTAACTAGTGAATCTTTTGATGAACAAGACGCTCAAGCTAGAATAGAGAAGTTTTCTAAATATTCTAAATATGAGTGGAAAGACACTAATGAGTTAACTGCTACCAGGATATTAGAATATTTATTCAGAGAGCAAAATTTACAAGATAAATTTAATAGAGGTTTTAGAGAAGGCTTAGTAATGGGTCAAGAAGTTTATAGAGTAGACTCTATAGGCGGAGAACCCGTTGTAGTTAAATGTGATGCTCGTAGAGTGTTTACCTTAAGAAGAGGTGATTCTGAAAAGTTAGAAGATTCTGATATAATCATGGAGATTAACTATGAGCCAATTGGAGCTGTTGTTGATGAATTCTATGATGACCTAAAGCCATCTGAGATTGATCAAGTAGAGTACGGCAGAAATCATACAGCTAATTCTAGTGGAAGTGTTTTAGAATATGGAAATACATATCCGCAAATATATTCCAATGTAGATCCTGGAGCTAATGGTGAAGGATTTATGTCATTGGACAATATGACTGAAGCTTATAATTTATTCTCATTACCATATGATGTATATGGAAATGTTAGGGTGGTAAGAATGAGATGGAGGAGCAGAAGAAAAATTGGTGAATTAACATACTTCGACGAAGAAGGTAACGAACAAAAAGATTATGTTCCTGAAGGATATAAGATAGATAAAACTTTAGGAGAAACCGTAAAGTGGTTATGGATAAATGAAGCTTTAGAAGGAACATTGATAGGTAAGGATATATATGTTAAGATGCAGCCTAGAGAAGTTCAAATGAGACACTTTGACAATATCTCTAAATGCTTCCTAGGATACGTTGGTACTGATTATGGTAAATCATTAATGTCGAGAATGGAACCTTATCAGTATATATATAATGTATATATGCGGAGACTAGATTTAGTCTTAGCTAAATATAAAGGTCCTATCTATGAATTAGATGTATCTAAAATACCAGATGAATGGGAGATGGACAAGTGGATGTATTATGCTGATGTGTTAGGATGGGCTCCAGTAGATCCATTTAACGAAGGCAAGAAAGGTGCTGCAACTGGAAAGTTGGCTGGCAATTTTAATACTACAGGTAAAGTACTTGATCCTAATATTGGTAATTACGTTCAACAAATTATAGGTATGTTGAATTATATAGAAAACCAAATGGGTGAAATTGCTGGTGTAACTAAGCAACGTCAAGGACAGGTAGATAATAGAGAGACTGTTGGTGGTGTAGAAAGAGCTGTTACTCAATCATCTCATATTACTGAAAAATGGTTTTTTGTACATGACGAAACAAAGAAAAGAGTTTTACAAGCTTTATTAGATACCGCTAAATATACTTGGAAAAGTAAAGACAGTAAAAAATTAAATTATGTACTTGATGATATGTCAAGAATATTCCTTGAGTTTAATCCAACCGAAATCGCTTCTACTGAGTTTGATTTATTTGTTAGCAATTCTAGAAAGGATATGGAATTAAAACAAATGGTAGAGGGAATGGCTCAAGCTGGAATTCAAAATGGATTAGGAATGAGCGCTATGATTAAGGCATTGCGAGAAGATAGTGTTATAGCAATGGCTAGAACTATTGATGATGCTGAAGAATTAGCATTCCAAAGACAGTCTGAAGCGAGTAAGCAGCAAGCTGAAGTTGAGAAAATGAAAGCGCAGCAAGTAGCTCAAGAAAATGAGGCTAACAGAGAATTAGAATACTATAAAGCTGATTTAGAGGCTCAAGTAAAAAGAGAGGAGATAGCTGCTAAACAATCTGAAAATCAAGAAGTAGATGATTCAAGTGAAGATTCTAAATTAGATATTCAGAGACAAAAACAAAATTTAGATGAAAGGAAACATAATGATGACGTAAACATTAAGAATAGAAGTATTAACGAGACTATACGTTCTAATAAATCTAAAGAATCTATAGCAAAATCTAAACCAAAAACAACACCTAGTAAATAGTAATAACTTAGCATAAATTATATGACTTACGAAGAGGTAGTTAAGAAGTTTCAAACGAATCCAAAGTACATGCAATCTGGAGCAGGGAAGCTTGCAAAAAGATTTAAAACAACTAGAGAGGTTATTTATCAAGCTAGAAGCTTGGTTAAAAGTTACAGTAAGGATAAAAAGTATAAAGATAGGTTGCCAAAGATATTAGTTTTTGATATTGAGTCGAGTCCATCTATCTCATATACTTTCGGTAGATTTAAAACTAATATAGCATGGAATCAAATAGAACAAGAACCTATTATGTTAACATGGGTAGCTAAATGGTTAAATAGCTCAGACGTTCTATCTGATAAGATTACAAAAGAAGAGGTTTTAAAGGCTGATGATTATCGAATTGTTAAAAGTTTATGGGACTTAATGGATTCAGCTGATATAGTTATAGCTCATTACGGAGATCGTTTTGATTTACCGTTATTAAATACAAGAGCTATTTTGAATGGATTGCCCCCATATAATACAATTAGATCTATAGATACAAAGAAGGTTGCTTCTGGAATATTTAAATTTCCATCAAATAAACTCGACGCTCTCGCTAAATACTTTGGGCTAGAGGGTAAGATAGAAACTGAGTTTCAATTGTGGGTAGACTGCTTAAAAGGCGATGAGCAAGCTATACAAGATATGGAGACATATAATATTCAAGACGTATTTGTTTTAGAGGAGGTTTATCTTAAACTAAGACCTTACATTAAGTCCCATCCAAATATTGCTGTTTATATGGACGTTAAAACTCAAGTGTGTAGTTCTTGCGGAAGCACTAAGCTAAACAAGACTGGAAAATTCCAATATACTAATACTGGAAAGTTTAAATTATACAGGTGCGAGTGCGGTGCTTTATCAAGAGGTAGAAGAACTGATTTTGACAAAGGGCGCAAAAAAAACCTATTAACAAGTATTGCTAGGTAACTATAAAGTTTATAATAGAAATTAGTTTTTAATCAAAAATTTGCAAAAGATAATAAAAAATATTATGTTTGTTTATAATTAATAATATAATTATGTCAGGAGAAAAGGAAGAAAATTTATTTGAGGAATTAGATTTTGGTTCGTTTGTTAGCGAACTAGAAGATTCCATAGAGGTTGATCAGGTTGAGGGGCCAGAATCAACAGAAGAAGTTAATATAATTGAAGAACAAAATTTAGAAGCATCACTACAAGGGACTGAAGAGTCTGCGGAGGATGCTGATGCTTCTGAAGAAACACAAGAGACTATCGAAGAAACAGAGGATTCTGAAGGTAGTGAAGATAATGACGATAACTCCTCTCCTTTAACTCCATATGCTAAGTTGCTTGTAGATGACGGCATCCTCCCCAACTTTAATTTAGAAGCATACGACGGAACTGCTGATGGATTAAAAGATGCAATGACTACGGAGATTAATACTGGAATTGAAGATTACAAGAATCAATTACCAGAAGAGGTAAAAAGTTTATTGGAAAATTATGAAGAAGGCGTTCCTTTATCTAGATTGTTAGAGATAGATGAAAAGCGTACTGAATATAAATCTATTAAACAAGAACAGTTGTCAGGAAGTAAAGACTTGCAAAAGGCTATAATGAATGACTACTATAAAAATACCACTAAATTTACTGAGGATAAGATTAACAAGTTGATCCAGATATCAGAAGATTTAGACAATCTTGAAGGTGAGTCTCAAGAAGCTTTAACTGATCTAATCTCTTTCCAAGATGAATATGAAGCAGAAGAAGTTAAGGCTGCTCAAGATAATAAGATAGTTCGAGAAGAAGCTCAAAAAAAGAATCTAGAAGATTTTAAAAAGACTTTGGATAGCTCTGATGAGATTATACCAAACGTTAAAGTAAGTAAAAACATCAAAGATTCTTTATATAAGATCATGACAACACCAGTTGGTCAAGATGACAATGGGGTTCCAGTAAATAAAATAGGTAAATATAGATTAGAAAATCCACATGAATTTGATATTACATTATCATACTTATTTGAAGTAACAAAAGGATTTTCAGATTGGTCAGTGTTGTCAAGCGCTGGTAAAGCTAAGGCGGTAAGATCATTTGAAGAGTCTATAGCAAGACAAGACTATAAGGGAAGCACTGGAAAACTTGGTACTAAATCATCAAAGCCTAGTTCATCTAAAGGACTTCTTGACGAAATATCAAAAATAAATTTTAAATAACCTTTTAATTAATATAAATAATGGCAACATCATCTAGTTCGATTCCTACTTTAAGGGTAGAATCCAAAGATTGGGCTGGTCTAACGACTACCAATCATTTAGGGGCATTATTTGGAGAAAAACCAATCATGATAAGTGATTTTATTTCTCGATTACAATACATGGACCTTGGTGAAGATTTAATTAGCTTCATGAATAAGTTTCCTGTTAAGTACATCGAGGATGATCGTGAATTCGAGTGGTTACTTCAAGGCGCTGAAGATAAAAACATTCCTCTTGTGGGAGCAACAGATATCGCTGGTAACGCATTTACCGCTGCAAGTCAGCCAGGTAAAGGTGGATCTCGCTTTATCATGACTTTCCCTGAGAAACTATTCTTCCAACAACACGTTATCGTTGGTGAGAAACCTGATCTTTATCATATTTTGATAAGAACAGAAGGTAAACAAATTGGAGCTAACTTCTCTTATGAAGTTGAATTAGTTACTAATAGTTCTGACATGTTTATCCCAGTAGAAGAATTGGCTGCTGACACTCGTTGGTCTGCAGACTACTCTCTATCAGAGCAAACTCTTTCTAAGAAAGGTTCTGATATAAGTTTCACGTCTCCATTCAGAATGACTAACCGTATGTCTTTCATGCGTAAAGAGCACACAGTTCCTGGAGATATGATTAATAAACGTGAAAATGATCCAGTTGTTTTTGGTCTACACGGTTCTGAAGGTAAAGAAATTAAGACTTGGTTAAATAAGCTTGATTGGACATTTCTTCGTGAATTCCGTAGAGAAAAATCTAGATTAATGTTTTATGGAAAGTCTAACCGAAGAGATGATGGTACTTATGGAAACATAGGTGACTCTGGTTATGAAATCAAGGCAGGTCTTGGTCTTCGTGAGCAAATCTCTCCATCGAACCTTTTCCATTATAGTGTATTTGATATTGAAACTTTAGTTGATTATGCTTTAAGTTTATCTGTAGGGAAACTTCCAGAAGATGCTAGGCGTTTTGTAATCGCTACTGGCGAGCATGGATTGAAAGTTATTTCTCGTGCAATTGAACAATATGCTGGCGCAAGCGCACTTCAGTATAATCGTATTGAAGGTATTACTGGTGGAAGTAAAGCTTCTTACCATAGACCACAATTTGTTAAGTTGGCTGAAATCAACGGGATTCAATTTGAATTTATTCATATGCCATCCTATGATGATGAAGTACGTAACAAAATGTATCATCCAGATGGAGGTTTAGCCGAATCACATCGTATGACTATTATGGACTTTGGTTCTGCTGAAGGTAATCCTAATATTCAAATGGTTAGAGCTAAAGGTTTTGACGAAGCGTTTGGTTATTTACCAGGACTAAGAGATCCTTATTCTCCAGGTGGAACAAAGGGTTCTCCAAAAATTATGGCTTCTCCAGTAGATGGCTATACTATTCACAAAGCAGATTGGTGCGGAACAATGGTAAGAAATCCTATGAGAATGGGAGAATGGATACCTAGCGTATTGTCAGCATAATTAATATAGGGGACTCTTTATTGAGTTCCCTTATTTTAAATTTTTAAATTATAATATGGAAACTAAGGAAGTTATAGGGGTAAAAATATTACAAAATAAAAAAGTAACCATAAAGCCTATCATAAGGGGAAGGGCTTTTGCATCAAAAGAAAGCAAGCATGATGGTAAATTCATGTTCACTGGATGCAAGGAAAGGTTTACTTTAAAGCAAGATAAAAATACAGGAGCATTTGTTAATGTATTTGCTGAAGGCGAAAGAGAAGCATTTGAGAAAGAGCTTCAACTAGAAAGCGGAGAATTATCTTTATATAAAAGAAAGAGTCCGTTTTGGGCTAAATTTTGGGTAGAGTTAGATAAGAATCCTAAAGTATTAGATTTAAATCTACCAGTCCATGCTTTACAATTAAAAGTTCTTCAGTCATATACTGATATCATAGCGCCTGATTGGGATTCACGAGAATTCAAACCTAGTTATAAATGGGCTATAGTTGATGAAGACGCTGTAATTGAAAAAGAAAGCAAACTTGCAAATAGAATGTTAGAAGCTATGACATTGTTTCAAGGTATTCAAAAATCTCAGAAACAAATGTTAGATGTTTTAAGATTATTGGACAAGAAGCCTGATAGGAGCGCGAATAAAGACTTTTTACAGAAAGAGATAACTAAGGTTATAGCTCAGATAGAAAAGATCCCAGGATCGTCTAATATAGATGATTTTATTAAAGCTGCTTCTGACAAACAAGCCTCAGACAAAATATTTGTGTTAGATGCTCTAGACGCAAAAGTGATTGTGGTTGATAGAACTTCTAATGAATTTAGAGAATTAGAATCAAATAAATTGTTAGGCAAGAGTCTTCAGGGTGTTGTAGATCATTATGGTGATCCTATGTATCAAGAAGACAGATTACTTATAGAAGAGAAAATTAAGAGAGCAAATAGATAATGAATGCTGCTGAAATGAAAGAACTATTACTGTTGAAGTTTGATGGCTTATTTGAGTCATCAGCTCCAGCGTATAGTGATAATCAGTTAAGTGCCGTATTGAATAATGCCCAAAGGCGTATTCTTAGGGATGTAGATTCTGCTGACCCTAAGAAGCGATATGGAGGATTTGATTATAATGAAAGGGTTAGCAAATATATTGCACCTCTTATTAGTGGAGACACTCCTGACGTGGTTGCCGCATATGTGCCATTATATCCATTAGGCGTGGGATATGAACTACCTGTAGACTGCTGGTATTTAAGGTCTGAAAGAGCTCTTATAGGAACGACTGGTGTAAAAGTTAAAAGAGTTACACATGATTCTTATAATGCCAATATAGACAATCCTTACAAGCGGCCTAGTTCTGAGGAAATATGGCGATTAGACGCTGGCGAAACAGGAGGTCAAACTATAGTGGAATTAATACCTCCAGAAGGATCGTCTATAGCAGAGTACAGTATAGTATATACTAAAGAA
>Ga0233411_10000010_pt1 | contig 90872 bp, 98 predicted proteins | sample Na_anoxic_2_MG_FD_179799 | JGI IMG/M metagenome (GOLD analysis project Ga0233411, IMG submission 179799) | Seawater microbial communities from Saanich Inlet, British Columbia, Canada - Na_anoxic_2_MG | ecosystem: Environmental > Aquatic > Marine > Inlet | place: Canada: British Columbia...
TAATCTATATCAATCGTAATTACTATGAATTATATTTCATTTTTATATAAAAGTTCATAAATTTTCAATTGACAAGTTCTACCCGGTCTTTGTGCACGACCTTCAACCTGTTTTTTCAAATCTGGAGACATTTTATGATAGATAATAATATCGGTTGTATTTTCTAAATTGAGACCACTACCAAAGTATCTTGCATTTAACAAAAGACATTTAATATTTCCTTCTTTATATTTAGAAATTACATTGTTAATATGTGCACCAGTACCCATAATTTTAGAATATGATATTTGATTATCATCTAAAATTTGCAACATTTGTGAGAATGATGCATCATACTCAGAGAAAACTAATAATCTTGAGTCATTATTAATCTTATTTTTAATAATATCTTCGAAATTTTCAATTTTATCCTTCTCAATATCAGAATTTTGTTTATCATCTGAATTTTTATCATCTGAATTTTTATGATGTAAATTTTTAAATTCATTATCATTATCCAGAATAACTATATCCGCAATATTTGAAATATCAGCTGTGCACATAGGACATTTAGGTTTTTGAGAGAGAGTCATAGATAGACACTCAAAACAGAAAACATTTTTACAACAAGGTGTAAGACACTTGTTAACAAAATCATCTAAACAAATACCACACATGTCAGTATCTTGAATACGTTCCTCAATGGCTTTAATTTTCTCATTAATCTCATCCATTCTTGATTGAATAAGATTAAGAGCATCTTTTTTACCATTTTTAGTTTTGTATTTCATTTCCTGTTTCATCTTGTATTTAATTTTAAGATTTTCTAAATCTTCAAAATAATTTTTACAAATTAATTTAACAACACTCATATCATCAGATACTTGCATATCATATTTTTCAAAAACTCCATCTATATCACCTGCATTAATCATATCAATAATATCATCACTGATAATACCTGTTAAAATATTTAATGATTTAGGTGTTTTACATTGAATAATTTTTCTAATAGGATCTTGAAGTGAAAAAGATTTTTCAATGAAATTATCTGTATTTTTCAGAACAATTTTTTCAAAAATGTCATCATGACACCCATATATAGATGAAAATGTATATTTAATAAAACCATTATTTTTAACACGTCCTCTACGAAGGTCAAAAATTGAAGCAGTAATAAAATAATACATACTGGAATATATTTTATCACATGATGGTACATTAATACTATCAGCTTCATCAAAAATTAATCTTGAAATATATGTATGTTTTCCGGATGGATGAGGATAATTACCATTTATTATTTTAGCAAATTGTTTATATTGTGTTGAAGCAACTAAAACAATCTCATATTTTTCATAAAATTTCTTACTATCTTTAATATCTTTTTTTAACCTAATACCATAATATTTCAATTTAGTATCATTCTGGATATATCTTTCCCACTGTTTAAATATACCGTGTGGTACAACTAAAACATTAGTACTAATATATTCATATAGTGGCTTTGTAAAAATATTAATAGTATCATAAGATGAAATTTCAAGTGGAGGCTCAATATATGGATTATCTGCAATAATAGATAATAAACTGAGAGATTTACCTGCACCAACTTTGTCTGCTATAATACATATTCTTGCATTATACCATTTAGTTATAGATTTATCGCTATTTTCTAAGGGTATTTTATCGTTAGTTTCAAGTTGTTTGGCTGCATGTAATATAGTGAGTTGATTGTCCTTTAATGGGCAAATAATTTTATCAGGTTGTGTCGCTTTATCGCTGGTTTCATTAAGAGTATCATATGCTGTTAAGCTATTATTTTTGTGTGGATAGTAATATGACATAAATAATTATGTTTAATATATATAAATATTTTTTTAAAATCATTTTTTTATTTTTATATTAATTTTTATAAAATTTTTTTATAAATAATAATATATGCAAATTATTGATTATGATAAAGAAAATCGGGAATTAAATCTTGATAATATAAATATATTTGCTAATAAAATTACTATAGTTACTAAAAAAAATATTACAAATATTCTAAAAAATAACAAAAATGATAAAATTAACATAATGCTATTAGGAGATATGCATTCATATACATTTAGTTATAATGGTAAAAAAGGGTATGAAGCCCTTTTATTAATGTTAAAAAAATATGATATTAAAAATATTATATTTACAGTGTCATTTAATACTGAATATGGAAAAATTTTACCAATTATATCTAACCAAATAGATAGATGTTTTATTATATCACATAAAATTGATCCATCTATATACTACGATTATAAATTACCAAAAAATTATGATATTCTTATATATGGTGTTATTAGCAGTGCATACCCATTTAGAAAAAGATTGTTTAATATTTTAACTAAAATGAAAAAAACTACTCAATTGCGTATTAGAATAATAAAAAAGAGTGAAAATATTAAATATAAAGATTTAGCAAAATTGATAAATAGATCTTGGATCTGTATATCTACACCATCCAAATTTGACTATCTTGTTAAAAAATATTTTGAAATAGCTGCTTGTAATTCAGTAGTTGCAGGAAATATGCCTATACAAGGTAAACAAATATTTGGTAATAATTATATCCCTCTCAGCAATAATATGAGCGATCAAAAAATAATTTCAATATTAAAAAGTGCACTTAAGAATAAACAGAATCTTAAAAATATGAGTAAACATATGTATAGTGTAATACATAATAAACATATTGTAAAAAGAAGACAAAAAATATATTCAGATATTTATTATGAAATAATTAATAATATACAAAGAAGTGAGAATATTTATAGACAGCCTTCCAAAAAAATTATGAATAAATCTCCTATATCTACTAAGAAACCTATACCTAAAAGACTTATATCTACTAAAAAACCTATACCTAAAAGACTTATATCTACTAAAAAACCTATACCTAAAAGACTTATATCTACTAAAAAACCTATACCTAAAAGACTTATATCTACTAAGAAACCTATACCTAAAAGACTTATATCTACTAAAAAACCTATACCTAAAAGACTTATATCTACTAAAAAACCTATACCTAAAAGACTTATATCTACTAAAAAACCTATACCTAAAAGACTTATATCTACTAAAAAACCTATACCTAAAAAACCTACATTGAAGAAATTAATTGTTAAAAAAAGATATTGAAAATTATAAAAAAAAATGATTATTTTTTTGTAAATATATATTTAATATTTATTAAATGGATCCCTATCGTATTTTACCTGAATGTTTTCATCACCCAAGTGATGGAACATGTTACCATTATTGTCTCTCTGACAATGAATATAGTGTTCCTATAATACATAAATGTCAGCATATACACAATAATGTTGAAATAATTGGTGGCAATGTATTTATTGGAATCGATGATGAATTTTGGAATGATTTGACGAGTCGTAAACCAGAAATTCCGGAAACGCCAATTTTGGTAAACAGACCCATTGTTCATACTAAATTTGCAAATTTATTTGATACTACCGAAATTATTGTTGATCTTGGTAGTAATGAGTGTGAAGGAATTTATATCAGAGACTCTATTACTTTACATACTACTGAAATTATTTATGATTTCGTAGATATTAGTACTCATTATTATAGAAGGATTATTTATCAAAGTAATCCAAATGATGATGAAAATATGGTTAAATATCTACTTTCTCAACTGTCAGTCAACAATGATGAATTAGTGATTGTATTATCAGATACTGTAAAGGATAAATATATTCGTAAAATAACGGATAATTTATACTTAATGGTAACAATTGATAAATGACACTTGTTAGATAGATCATAATTATAATAATATTTATAAATTTACAGCTTTATAATAACATAATTATATTTATACAACATCAGTTTCAATATTATTTTTTATAATATTTGTGATATATTCAATACTTTCTATTTTATTATTAATATCTCTTAGTGCATATGGTAATACTTCATGAATATCAAAATAACATAGAGATATTATATCAAAATCATCTAACCATTTTTGTATTTGTTTAGAACCATATGCACTATCTAATTTTTGTAATTCTTTCATACTAAACATAATTAATTTATTCATTGCTTTATAATCAAATATATTATTATCAATTAGTTGTTTAATATATTTAATATCATAATATTCATCATAATATTTATGCAAATCTATTCTATTTGGTACTAATTTTTTCAATTTTATTACAAAATTAGAAATAACATCATATATAATAATATTTGATTTTTCTGTATTATTATCTTTTAATAATTTAATAAAATTATCCCAAAATGCTTTTTTACCAACAATTTCAATGATTGTACCATGATATTCAAAACCTGTTTTATTTTCTTGATTTAATTTAATTAAAATATCTTTAACTTCTTTATGTTCTTTTTGAAGTTTTTCAATTTTATATCCACATTTTTCTATTTTTATATATTTTTCTATTTTATTTTTTTGCTCATTTAATACAGTTTTATATAATTCTTCATTTGTTTGTTCTAATGTATTTTTAATATCAAAATATTGCATTAAAAGTTGGTTTGACATAATTTTTTTTTCTTTTTTTTTCCATTCTTCAAAATGTTCTACATATTTTTTAAAATAATATCTAAATGTGTCTATATTCATATTATAATCTTCATTTAATCTAAAATATGATATAATTACTGATTTTGCTAAAAAATATATTGGTGTAAATATGTCTTTAATAAGTATATTTTTACTATAAAATCTAATCATAAAAGACATTATAAAAAATCTACTATATTTGGTATCATTGTAATCTGTTTCAGATGATATAAAATTAAATGCAGAATTTCTAACATCTTTAGATAACATTTTTTTTTTAAATTGAATTACAGATAAATTTTTTTGTATGTTTTCATTAAAACCTAAATTATAAAATTTTTTATAATTTTCCATACTATATTGCTATATAATTATATATTAACTTAATCTTATAATTTGATAGATACTTAAATAATAAGTACCCATTCTTTTTTATCCTCGTCCCACGTATAAGGATTGTTCAGTAAGTACTCAGTATCATGCCAAGTAAATTTCTCACTACAAACGTGAAAATGTCCCTCTTCAGGACCCGTGATTCGCCACTTATTCAACACGGGTAAAAATACACGAATTTCATGTGGACAACCAAAAAAGTTTTCACCGTTATCAAATGGAGTGGGTGGTGAAGGTTTTTCAGTGTTTTCTTGTTTATCTGTCATATTGATATTAGTAAATTATCAAAATTATATCAAAATTAGATGTCATTTTTTTATAATGGTCAGATGCATCAAGAGCAAGCTCTTAACAACACCTTTTCAAAAGAATTTCATGTTGCCACTACATCCCTCCTATACCAAATTCTTAAAATTAATTTGTAAAATTTAGCTGTCATTTTTTTATTTTTTATTTTTTAATCCACAAGTCTGTAAATAATCCATATTTCTAATAACTGTTTTGGTATCCATGCCACCTCTTACCCAATATGTAGGTATTAAATTTTTAGGATTTTGCACTTGTTCTTCTAATTCAGGTATTAATGGTACAAATCTATCAATTTCTTTACCCCTGATAGATGATTTATCTTTTGTAATTTCACCATTATATAATTTTGACATTACATCCGGATTTAAAGCCATTGTATGTGCTGATTTATCAGCAGGATTGACTCTATTATTTTCAGGATTTTGACGTTTTGTTCTATCATGTGTTAAAATTTCACCATATTTTCCTAATTTAAGTGCAGAACTGTCATCAACATGACTTGGTAATCCCGCATAGTTCCCAGTTTGAAAAACACCTGGTTGATTAAAACTATCAAAATATTTATTTCTGGATGGATCAACATTAGATAGATATGGTTGGAATGGTCTTTCACTAATAAATTTATTATCAGAATTTAACATTTCAATTGTACAGATATCATCTTGGAGACGAGTATGATTATTAATATTAAAAGTTGACATTTATATAATATTAATATATATTTATTTTATTTATTAAAATTATTAAAATTATTTTGTACATAATTTCTTCTTAATAATTCCCCAACATTTACTTGTTTGTTCTTTAACTTCATTTAAATCTATTGCTCCGCTTGCAGTATCTACTAATTTATCAATTAAAGATGGTAACATCATTAATGATAATTTTAGTGCTTGTTTTTGTTCTACAGACATATCAGGATATAATTCAAGAATATCTTTTTCTAATTTTTTCATTACTTCTAAAGCAACTATTTTCTTTTCTATCCCAGTTAATGATGGATATTCCTGAATCATTGTCATTAATTGAGTCAAAATAATAAAAATATTTAATGAAATTGTATCTGCAGTGAATTTCTCTTTTTTTATAAACTTTACAATTCTATCATACATCTTTTGTGCTAATTTAACTGTATCCACCTTTTTACCATCAGTCTTATTTTTTTTACCAAAATTAAATTCACCTTTAGATGCAGCAATAACTGTATCTATTGCTCCTGGTATTAAATTTTTTAATTCTGTCTTTTCTTCTTTACTTAAATCATGTAATAGATCAAGTATTTTATTTATGGTTTCTGTTGCTACATGTAATTTATCTTCACCAGATAAAGTGTGAGGAGATCTTTCTACTAATAACATTACATAGAGGGTTATTTCAACAATATCTCCTGCATTCATTTTAATATCAGATTCCATTTTTTCTTGTGTTTTAGCTACTAATGAGTCTATTAATATAAGAATTTCTTGTTTTCTATCCATCGTTTTCATTTATATTATAGTAATATATTTAATTTCTATATCAAAAAAATTGAATAAAAATATATTATTATAATATTTATATATAGTAAACCATAAATGAGTAATACTGAACAAAAATGCCCGATTTGTAAACAAAACGTATATAAAATGGAAAGATATCCAAATTATGTTTGTAATAAATGTATTGAAGAATATAAAACATATACTGAAGAAGGTAAAAAAATAACATTTCATAATACATCTATTTATGGTGGTTTTGAAAGTTATGTAGAAGGTGATACTCAACCTTCCGAATATCATACATGTTTCATAAACGGAGTTAAATGTTACGCTTCTGAAACACGATTTGGTGGAATAGTGATTCAGCCAATGATTTTTAAGTGATTTTATTATAAGGATTATAAGGATTATAAGGACTATAAAGATTATAAATTATTTGTAAAATGTTCTTCAGCCTTTTTATACTCATCACTGATTTTTGGAAAATATTTTATTGCATCTTCTAAATATGTTATTTGTTCTATTACATTATTTAACTTATCTTCTATTTCTAATATATTTTTTGATAATTTATCATATTGTTCATCATTATTATTCAAAAAATTAGTAATTATTTCATATTCTGTCTTGTGAAAACGTTTGTATATATCTATATCATTTGTTTCATAAGCTAATTTTATTATATATTTATTATTATAATTACTAATACTTTTAATTTGATCTATATTTATCCATTCGTTCTTAATTTTGATAAATTGTTGCTTCATTTAAATATAAATTATTTTTTTTTTTTAAGTATTACAAAAATATAATTAAAATAATTAAAATATATAAAGAACCTGAAGTTATTACTATTTGTGATAGTAATGAATATGAACAACACTTAGATGATTTAGCTGAATTAATGTATTAATTATTGACATGTGATTCAAATATTTGATCTGTTTCAATTGGACTCCATTCAGGAGCGCATTTAATTCCATCTTCCTTGCAAGTTGGACCGGTATTATATAACCACTTTGCGAAACTATTTTGGTCATTTACAACTTTTGTATTAGGCATTGTATAGAATTCTCTTTGTGAGTTATTTTTACTATATAAATCTCCAACATCTCTATATAAATTATAATTGAAATTCTCTTCTATCTTTTTCTTAATAACATCATTATCAAATGATTTACAAGCAGGTGGTCTATCTCTTTCATCTGTAATATTATTAAAATTCATAAATGGATTATCTGTAGTAGGTTTAATACATGGTTCACCTTTTCCACATACTAATTTATCATAATCCGAGAAGAATTTTTCAACATTATCCTTCTGTGTTGTATAAATAAATACAGTGAATAGTCCTATTCCAACAGGAATATATAAATATAAATAATTAAATGTAATTAAAGTTAAAATGATACCTATATATAACGATAATCTCATAATAGCATTCAATTTATCAACCAAATTCATATCATATGATGGATAAAATTCATCTGGATTATCAAATAAAACTTTAAAATTATCGTACCAAAATTCAGATTGCATTAATATATAATATCATATAATATTATATTTTATTAATTTTAAATTTATTTAATGTTTTTTTCTACCCATTTGTCTATTTCTTCGTCTTCTTGTACTTCTATTATTTCCTGTATTATTACCTGCACCCATTCCAGCCATCATTCCCATTTGTCTCATCATATTTGCCATATCACCAGAACCTTCACCACCCATCATTTGTTGAAGCATATTTCCAATATTTCCCATATCATCTGTACCAGTACTTGCACCATTGCCACCCATTTGTCCAAATAATTGACCAACATTACCCATCATATTTTGTGCATCATTTAATAATTGTTCTTGTGTAATTTCACCATTTTTCATTTTATTATCCATTTTTTCAGTTACTGTTTTAATAATTCCTTGTAACTTATTTTCACCACCTGCACTTGGATTTAATAAACTATTAACTATATCACCCATATTTTCTATATTACCTAAATCTCCTGGATTAATCTCCTCTGACAATTCTTTCGCCAAATCTCCTATAACTGATCCTTCAAAAATATTTGACATATCAGGTCCATCAGTATTTTTTTCTTCATCTACATTATTTTTTTCTTCATCTACATTATTTTTTTCATTTGTATCATTATCATCGTTTCCACCAGATTGGATTTTTTCAAATTGAACTCTTAATTCTGCTTCTTCATCAGAAATATCTTCTTCTTCAAATGAAGATTCCGATCTTTCTATAATTGGATGACCACTTAACATAATATTTTCAATATAAATATTGTGATTATCTAAAACTTTTAATAAATCTTCATTATGATTATAATTTTTTTCAACTAATTTACTTAAATCACAAGAATTATAAGAAATAATATACAACTTATGCAAATATCTCCATACTGTTTCTAAAACTCTTGGATTATTATAAACACGATCTAAAACTCTCTTAAATGTTAATCCTTTTATCAATTGAACATCTACCAATTTATAACGGAAAATATCAATATTTCTTATAGAAATATTTTCCATATATGGTAAATTAAATTCTATAAAATCATTAAGATAACGTTTACCAGGATTTTCAACAATTGTTGTATATTTTTTATATGTTGGGAATTTTTTTGCAATATATCCTAAAAATTCAATATAGTGATCATTGAATCTGTCCATTGTAAATATAAATATATATTTATATTTATATTTTTATAATTTTTTAAATACGCAACATTATGCCTGATCTTTAACATAACGTTCACATAAAATTATTAAAACTTTGAAATATGTCCATAAAGTATCCTTATGTTGTTCATCCATATCATTCCATAATGTTTTTAAATTTAATGCTTTAGTTAAAATATATTCATTATCTGAACCAGATTCTTTTTGTAAATCTGTATTATTTTTAACATTTTCAGTTAAATCATCGCTCAAAAAGAATTGCTCATCTTTATCTATAATTTGTTTCTTATATGGATAAATATATTTTAAAAATACTAAAATAATCATTCTTGGATTACTACTCTTCGCTAAATAATATTTTTCTCTAAATATCTTAATATCCATGAAATCTGGAAATGCGTTTGATAAATCATTCAACATATTTTCTAATTGAGAATTAAATCTACCTAAATTACTCTCACTCATTATTTTATATTTTTTATTATTTATTTTTAATAAAAATAATACGCAATTTTTTTAAGTATTAAGTTTTTTTTACAAAAAATAACTTAACCAAAAAAGTGTTATTGTGAAAAAATTTTATAATAAATATGTCTAATATACAAAAATTATTTGATAAATTGATAAACCTTTTAATGCCAAATTTATTTTTTTAATAAAAAAGTTATTTTTTTTTGGTCAACTTTTTAATGCCAAATTTATTTCCGTGTAAAAAAGGTTATTGTCTTGGAGGTTGTATAGGTAATTCTCTATCACGAGATGCCTCTAATTCTTTCATTGCGCGTTCTGCTGCTTCATTTTTCAATTTATCACCATCTAATGCGTCATCTGATGGCAATGTTACACCTAAATTGCTATTAACAACATTACCATTAATAAATTCGAATGATTTATCCATTGGTGCGGCATTATCATTTAAATATGCAAAACCATCTGAAAATCCTGCCATTCCAAAAGGATCATAATCAGCAATACCACCCTGATTATTTCCTTGTTGATTATTTCCTTGTTGATTATTTCCTTGTTGATTATTTCCTTGTTGATTATTTCCTTGTTGATTATTTGAACTATTTTTTATCATTTCTAACCAACTAAATACATCGTTTCCGGTAAGAATTGTAGTTTTACCATAATTTCCGGGTACTAAAATAGTTGGAACAGATTTAATATATGTCGGTAATTTAATACTTTTATCATTAACATCAACTTTTATAAATTTCTTAAATAAATCTACATTTTTATATAATTCATTCAAAAATTCTGAAGAATATTGACATTGTTTACTATAAAATAAAATATAATTTTGATTTTTTGACATATTTATATTTATAATAATAATATTATTATTTTTCTATCTAAACTAAATATATTTTTATAAATAAATTATTAAAAATATATAAAAAAATGAAATAATTATTATATTATATATCCATATAAATATCAATGACACACTTCTCAAATATTAAAGAAGATAATAACGAATTTAAATTTAAAATCAATAATAATGATGAAATTAAATTAAGTTTTGCTAATGCTATAAGAAGAATTATGATAGCACAAATACCTATATTTGCTATTGAAGAAGAATCTATAATTTTTGATGAAAATACATCAATGCTTCATGATAGTTATTTAGCTAAAAGATTAACATTATTGCCAATTAATTATGAAAATATTAAAGATTATGATATTAAAAATATCAATATTTCTCTTAATATTAAAAATAATGATGATTATATATCAAGTGTATATACAAAAGATTTTAATGTTGAATATAATAATATATTAGTTAGCAATTTTTTTACACATGATAATATTCTATTTGCTAAATTAAAACCAGAACAATCTATTAACTTGCGATGCAATATTATTAAAAGTAATAAAGAATTAAATGGCACAGAATTTTGTACAGTTTGTAAATCTATTGTTACTTATGAAAATGATACTGAAGAACTTGAAAAAGTTACTAAAGATATGAATGCTGAAACTAAACAAAAATTTTTAAATATTATGAGTGAAACTTATTACTATAAAAATAAAAATAATGAGCCTACAACTTATATTTTTGATGTTGAATCAGTTGGTATGATTAATCCAATAAAAATTGTTGGATTTTCTCTAAATATATTAAAAGAGAAAATTAAAAATATTCAAATATCATTAAATGAAAATAATGATCGTAAAATTAAAGTTGAAGAAAGTAATAGAAATTTTAACTCATACGATTTTATTATTATTGATGAAGATCATACATTAGGTAATCTTATTAGTTCTTATTTATTAGACAATCCTGAAATTAATTATTCAGGATATATTATACCACATCCAAATGATAATAAATTGTTAATTACTACACAACTTAAAAATAATAATACAGAGGAAGGTAATAAAAAAATATTTTTAGAAACTTTAGATTATTTAAGTAATTTAACAGATAAATTAGAAAAAGAATGGGAAACTTCAAGTAAAAAAACTCCTACTAAAAAAATTGTAATTAAAAAATCTAAATAATTTTAATATTTTTTTTATTTTTATTATTATAAACATAATATCCTACTAATGATCCTATTAGAATTATAACAGGTAATTTAAAAAAAAATGAGATTAAATACATTAAAAAATATAAAAATATAATTGTTACTAAAATAAATATAATCAAATCCATATTTTCTAAATATTTTTTACATCTTTCATAACCATTTATAGCTATATTTATTATTTTACTCATATATTATATACGTATATATATTTTATATATAAAATTTATATAATTTATATGAATATTAGACCAATATGTAAAAATGATTTTTATAAAAATTTTACAGATCTTTTATCACAATTATCTACAACCGGTAATATCACATACCAAAATTTTATCAATATAATTAATTCTCTTAATAATAATCATCTTATTTATGTAATTGAAGATAATAATAAAATTATTGCATCGGGTACTTTATTAATTGAAAATAAATTCATTCATAATTGTAGTAAAGTTGGGCATATAGAAGATATTATTGTTGATAAAAAATATAGAGGTTATGGATTAGGTAAACAAATTGTTAATTATTTAGTAGATAAATCAAAAGAATTAAATTGTTACAAGGTTATATTAAATTGTAATGAGTATAATAAACCATTTTATGAAAAAATGGGTTTTACAAATAAAAATATAGAAATGTCAAAATATTTTAATATTTAATATAATTATAGTAATGTATCATTTATATTTATTATTTATATTATTAATAGTCTTATATTTTTGTTCTAATATGTATGAATCTTTTTTTAACGTTTGGGATTATGAATACCCTCTCAGTAATTTAATTTATAAAGATTTATGTCCTATCCAAGGTACTATTGAACAAATAGATAACCCATCTATTGATTCATGTTATCGTGGATACTATATACCTTATTTATTTAATGTTGGTACATATATCAGTGAAGTTCAAACATAAAAATAAATATAAAAATGTAATAAAAATTGAATAAATATATATATATAAAGTGAGTAAATATATATAAAATAATATTATAATATCAAATAATGAATAATAAAAATAAAACTATAGTGAAAACTGTTCGCAAAGAAGGTCTTGATAAATTTTATACTATTCCAAAAATATCTGAAAAATGTATAAATACTCTTGAAAATTATTATCAATGGACAGAATGGGATTTGGTAATTGAACCAAGTGCAGGAAATGGTAGCTTTTTACAAAGAATACCAACTGAGAAAAAAATTGGTATAGATATTTCACCTGAACATGAAGATATTATTAAACAAGATTTTTTCACATATTTACCTCCAAATAATATGAATAAAATTCTTGTAATTGGAAATCCTCCTTTTGGTAGAGTTAGTTCTCTTGCTATTAAATTTTTTAATTATGCTGCACAATGGACTAATGTAATTGCATTTATTATACCCAGAACATTTCGTCGTATAAGTGTTCAAAATAAATTAAATCTTTATTTTCATCTAATACATGATGATGATATACCAACAACTCCTTGTTCTTTTACACCCCCAATGATGGCTAAATGTTGCTTCCAAATTTGGGAAAAGAAAAATGTAAAACGTTCAATTATTAAATTATCTACAATACATAATGATTGGGAATTTTTATCTTTTGGACCAAAAGATGATAAAGGGCAACCAACACCTCCTAATAATCCCGATTTTGCAATACGTGCATATGGTGGAAAATGTGGTGAAATCGTTAGTGTAAATCTTGAAAAATTGAGACCAAAAAGTTGGCATTGGATTAAATCCAAAATAGATAAAAATACATTAATTGATAGATTTAATTCGCTTGATTATTCGTTAAGTCTTGATACGGCAAGACAAAATTCAATTGGTAGAGGAGAACTTGTGAAGATTTATAAAGATAAATACAATTAAAGAGAATTTTCATAAATTCTAAATTGTAATAATTCTTTCCAACAATCACTTCCAATAGAAGGACGTATAGCATACTCTTTACTGTTATTTTTATGATTGATTGTATCAATAGATATTTTTCCATATTCTTTTATAGTGCCATGTGCATATCCACCATATAAAACTATAATATTTTTAAGATCTTTTTTTGGTATCTTAAATATATATAATTCTCCTTCATTATGTAAATTATCAAGTGATAAATTATATGCTGTTAAAATATAAATATCACAATCATGTGATGGTCTAATTTGTACGAAATTAAATTTATTATGTTTTTTCCCACCTAAAGAAACTTTAATTTCTACATTTTTATTATCTTTAGAACAATCTCCTATACAATCACTTGATTTATTTTTATCATAATTGAATTTTGTTCTAATATATTTTTCCAATAATGGACCATATTGTTGAGAAGATATTGAATGGATTACACAATATATATGTGCATCTTTAAGTGTTTGTTCTTTCAAAATTTGTATTTCATGTAAATTTTTTGAAGAAAGTAAATGTTCTTCCAATTTTTTAATACGTTTTTGTTTATTTATATCTATATCTATATCTATATTATTATCCTTTAATTCACTCATTTATTATTAAAATTATATTAAAAATTGATTATATATTTTTTTAATCAATTTTTTACCTTTATAAAATTAAAAATGAATTTTAAAGGGATTGTATCTATAACTAAGCCTGATTATCAAGAAGCTATTGTAAATAGTAAAATAATTAAAGGTTATCAAAATTTAAACCATTGTTTTCATGGTGATATAGTAGAAGCAACTGAAACTAAAATTATTAAAGTAATAAAAACAGATATTCAAGATATTATGATACCAGGTATTTTACATATCAATTCTAAATATAAATTTGGATTTAATAGAAAAAAAATGCCTATTTATAGATTTGTGCCATTAGATTGGAAATACCCTGATTTTATGGTAGCTTCATCTATGAAAGGTGAAAATAAAAATGTTGTGATTAAATTCATGAATTGGAATAATAAATTTCCAAATGGTAGAATTGTTAAAGTTTATGATCATTTTGATTATGAACTTTTATTATATAAATGGAATCTATATCAACCTACTATTAAATTTAATCTTGATGAAGATTTTTCACCTTTAGATTATTTTTCAGCATTAGAATTAATCAATCACAAAGATTATAGAAATATTGAAGTATTTTCTATTGATCCAATTGGTTCTCAAGATATAGATGATGCATTATCAATTCAAAAAATTGATAATAAGTATAGAGTTGGAATACATATTGCAGATGTTAGTTTTTATCTTAGGTATTTTAACTTAAATAAATTAATAGAAAATAGATACAGTTCTATTTATCTTCCTAATAAAGTTATTAATATGATACCTGATATTTTAGCAAATAATATTTGCTCATTAAGAGAAAAAAAAGACAGATTAGCATTTACTATCTGGATAATTTTTAATGATCAGTATGAAATTATAGATTACTCATCAAGTAAAACTATCATCCGAAATAGAAAACAATACAGCTATGAAGAAGCAGATAAAATATTTGTTGATCAATATATTAATAATATTAGCAAACATTTAGGAAAAAATATGTTCAATATGGATATTGATATTTGGAATTCTCATAAAATGGTTGAAGTCTATATGATATTATGTAATCATTTAGTAGCTCTTATGTTAAAAGATAAAAAGGATACAATTTATAGAATACATCAATCTAAAAATGAAGAGAATACAGGAAATATTCCTAATGAATTGAAAAACATTGTTAAAATATTACACTCTAATAGTGCTGAATATGTATCAAATATAAATAATCAAGATTACATTCATCGCGGATTAAATATTAAGTACTATACGCATTTTACTTCACCTATACGTAGGATAGTTGATATTTATATTCATCAAATTTTAAATTCTGACACAATACATTTGTTAGATATTGATTGTGATAAGATAAATCAGTATAATAAAAGTGTCAAAAAATTAGAAAGAGATATTAATAAACACAAATTTATCCAATCTATTATTCAATCTGGATTACTCAATTATGAAGCTTATATCATTAAAATTGAAGAATATCATTTAACAATTTATATACCATCTGAAAAAATAATTTACAGATTCAGAACATTTAATAAATTATTAGATCATATGATCAAAGTTGAATTGAAAGAAAATAAAATTATATATTTTAATCAAGATAGTGTAAAAGATACAGAATTGAATCTTTATGAAAAGATTGATATTACTATTCACAGTAAATATGACAATCGTAATATTGGGATTGTTATAGATAAATTGAATAAACTCTATTAACTTTATATTTATAAATTTTTTGTGGTTTATTAATGTTTTTTTGAAGGATGCAAATGTTCTAGTTTTCCACACCAGCATATCAAACCTCCTGTACGTATTGGTTTAAATGTATGAATTGCAGGATGACAATCACTTTTTGCACCACAACCTGGTTTTACACAATTTCCATCAAAACCACCAAAAAAATTTTTACAATTCGTAGAAGAATGCTCTTCCATCAATATCTTTGCAACTCTTTGTCGTCTAGCTTTTGCAAATTCATTTTCCAATGGTTCATCTCCAGATAGTTCATCTCCCGATAGTTCATCTTTTGATAGTTTATCTTCCAATGTTTCATCTTCCGATGTTTCATCTTCCGATGTTTCATCAATTGGAAAATTTTCCGATGTATCTCGTATCATATCTTCCAATGGATTATTGGCATCTGGAATTGATAATAAAAAACTGGAAAAATTGCCGTTATTATTAATAGTAAGAAAAGCAATAGTTCTTTTCTTTTCTAAGTCATACCAACCATCCTCAGGAGGATCAAGGTTTTGTTCTATTTTAAACCAATCATCCTCAAGAGGAGGAGTAGGGTCTGTTTGTTTTGGAATTTTTTTTTCCATAATAATGATTATATTCATTATCATAATTAATAATGTGCTATCATTTTTTATAATCATTACTTTAACTAAATTTTGATATATAACGACTCTACATTAACAATATCTCTCACAATTACTCTTTGTAGATCTACAGATTTACTAACTAAATCATGTTTACCTAATAATTCCGCCATTTTTTGTACATTGAGTGCGATATTACTAATCTTGATCATATCTTTGATAAAATTACCTTCGTAAATTGTTAAACCTAAATCTATCAATTCCTTACCGGATGCCCATGCATAAGTAATATCAATCATATTATGATTAACTTTCCAATTGCTACATAAATCTAATTTCATTGCAAATTCTTTTTGATCTAATTCATATGCAATCTTTTGAATGATATCTATTTTTTCACTCATTCTGTATCCATAATTATTATTAGAAACTTCAAAATCATTGTCTTTACCTTCTGTAAAAATAGATAAAACAGCAGCAATTTCTGCAATTTCTAAATCATCTAATAATCCTTTTGTTAAAATTTCTGTAAATAAAATAGGATTACATTCATTGATTTGACTTGCAATAATCCCTTTTATAGTGACTTTATCTGGTAAAATATCATTTAAACTATAAATATCTCGTATATATCCATACATATCCAAATATTCTAAAATTTTCATAATATCATCTGTAATAATATTCTGATAATAATCAAATTCATTCTCCAATTGTTTTCTATATTCAAGCTGTTTTTGCCCTTCCAAATACTTTTGATATGCTTCTTCAAATCCAACAATCTTTTTAATCTCAGTTAATCTTTTACGATTATATTTGATTTGTTTATTAGTAATTTTGATATATGGATCAGGATTCATAATATGATAATATTCTTCATAAATACTATTATCATGCTTGCTATTATCTGAGATATAACTGTCTAATTCATCTTTAACATATTGCTTCTTCTCATTAATATCTTTATTCATTAATGATTTCTCCACAAATTTCAACAAAGATTGATCCCCTCCAGTTAAAATCATCTTCAATATGAATTGATAATTAAGACCGAATTTTGATACAATCTGTTGTGTTTTACCAGTCATAACTGCTTGCATTTCCATCCTTTGTAAAGGTTCATACAAATTATACAAATGTATCACTACACCTTTAGTATCTAATCCTCTTCGTCCAGCTCTTCCAGCCATTTGAAGATATTCATGAGTCAAAATATTCCTGAAATCTTCTTTATATCCATCATATTTAGTTATACCAGTAAAAAGAACTGTTTTAGTGGGCATATTAACACCAACCGCAAATGTTTCAGTCACAAATAAGACTTTAATTAGATTTTTAGAGAATAAAATTTCAATAATTTCTTTAAAGACTGGTACTAACCCAGAATGATGTACACATACACCTTTCTCCAACATTTTCATAATATCTTGATATTGTTGCATTTCAATGTAATAATTAGGGTCATCTAATTCATGTATATAATGATTGACAATTTTTTTAATTGCACCATATTCTTCGTGATTATTTAGATTTTTAATAACATTTTTCGCATAGCTTTCACATTTTTTACGTGAAAAAACAAAGAAAATAGCAGGTAATAATTCCTTTTCTTCCATTTTTTCAATTACATCATTAATTATCTTCTTATCATTTCTTTGATTGAAAACACGATACTTTTTATATACTTTTAACATCGCATCGTAATTTTCACTATTGAAGTGTCCATTTGCATCTAATATTTCTACAAATTTACCACAATAATTCTCACTTGTTAAATCTGTGTTATCTAATTTAGTATCTAAATAATAGTAATGATTCAACGGAATAACCCGTTTATCATTTGGTATCAAATCTATATCTTTATTCTTAATCTGATAAATCCATTGTGCAAATTTATCAGCGCGGTCAATAGTAGCAGATAGCATTACTAAATTAATATCACGAGGTAGCAACATAATACATTCTTCCCAAACAGTACCTCTATCACGGTCATTAATATAATGAACTTCATCAAAGACAATTGATTCAACTTCATTATATACATCAATTTCAATTTCAAGACTTTGACCGTCTATTTTGATGTTCTTATTGTACAAAAGATTTCTCAAAATCTCCGTAGTCATAATAATACAGTCTGCAGTGGGATTGAATTTGATATCACCTGTTAAAATACCCACACTAATATGTGGGAATTTTTGTTTAAATTCATAGAATTTCTGATTAGATAATGACTTAATAGGAGATGTATAAATAACTTTTTTTCCATTCTTTATTCCTTTTTCAATGGCATATTCAGCCACTAAACTCTTACCTGAACCTGTTGCTGCAGTAACTAAAACATTATGATTTTTGTTAATAGATATAATGGCGTGTTTTTGGAACTCATCTAAGGGATATGGATATTTAGCTTCAATATCTGTAATATCCTCGGTAATGGCTCCTTTTAATATATTCATTTTATTATTGATATAGGCTTATTTAAAATAATATAGAATCAATTTTTTATATATTTTCACACCTTTTAGAATGAAAAAAAATTTGATAGTTAATTGATTCAGGATGTATTTGGTTAATTATTGCTTAGACACCATGGGAAACAAACCGTCCTATGAGAAAGAGGAACCCCGTTTCCATTCTGTCGAGGATGCTTTGGTGCATCTGAAAGAGGGTTCAGACTTAACAATGGAGGATGTTGTAGATATCTACAAATTCCTCTACGAAAAGGTCGTTGGTGAGATGACCAGCTGCAATCAGAACAAGATGATTCTTGTTTCGACCCTGGAGTTCTTTGTAAAAAATCACAAAGAATTTCCCCACGAAGAGACGAAGGCGAGTGTGGTTTTGAACCACATCCGATACCAAGGACACTACGCCAACTCACCAACCTTTATTGGTTGGTGGGTTGTTCCTGGTTGGAACAAAACCGTGTTCAATAATTACCAAAAGGTAATTAACACACACCCCCTTTTTCAAAAGGTGGTGGAATCCAAAGAATCCTCTCTCAAGGAGGAGATGACGTATTCCACCTTGGAGGAATATGCGAGGAGAAGAGTTCTTCTTCATGAACTCTTTGAAGTTCCTACCATTCGTGGTTTCGACGGTGACAACTAAGTTCACCTTGAACAACGGTGGTTTTCACCACCAGTTATAAAAAAAATTGACGTGAAATTTTTATTACAATTTATTTATTAGTAAGATGGATCTTAAAGAAATCACATATACAAAAGCACTTGCAACGCTTGAGAAAGCCTGCAGTATTAGAACGCCCCACAATCACAATAAGCCGTACCCTGATACTAATGTTGATGTAATAGCCATAGTGGACGGGTGGGAAACTAAAGGCTTGGCTCAAATAGACACTTTGTTGAATAATTACATAGTGTTTAAATATGAACAACCTCAACTACTATTTCCAAATCGGATGGAATATATGGGAGCATTCGTTGGTAAAAATCTATGGTGTTATCCATCTGAGGAAGATTGTAGATTTGAAGACGGGGAGTGTTTTATACACTACTAAATGAGAAAAAGTTATAAAAAATTGAATATATAATTATATAATTTATTTAATAAGTAATAAAATATGTTTGAGTATACAAATTCAACTTACTTAATGTCTGAAATTCGTGATTCAGAAATAAAAGCATATCAATTAAGGATGCAATACCAACAACAACATAGAGAACAACAGAGAAAACAACAATATCAAGAAAAACAATTTCAAAACAAAGAACAAATACAAGATATGGAGAAACATAAACAAATAACAAATTAAGTTTTTTATTATTTATATCTTAATTTTATAAAAAATAAAAAAAATATAAATAAATAATATTTTCTTGTTATTATAATATAAACAAATGAGTTCAAATCGTCTTATATATGATAATTGTGCATATGAACAAAAATTAAATGTTAGTACTGGTCCAGGTAATTACACTTTATATCCAGGAAAATATGAACATTCTTCCCAATGCAGAATGCAATTAGGACAAGTTGGAGGTAATGGTGTTAGCATCTATGATGGAAATATGGTTGATTTAGAAAGCGATCTTTTAGGAATTGATAGACAAGCTTCATCGTGCAATGCCACTAAATATCAACCAGCTTGTAAAAACTGTAGATGTGGTGGTGCAAGTACAGGTTTACCATGTGATTGCTTAGAATGCAGATCTAAGAATTTAGTTCATCAACCAAGTTGTCAAATGGTTGATTATAAACCAGTAGTGGAAGCACCAGAATTTGTTCCACAAACATGTCAAGTAGATTCCAGAAGAGGAGGTACTTATCGTGCTGATGGTACATTTATGGATAAAGTAAAATCATGGTTTAATTAAGCTTTTTTTATTTGTAAATAAATTTGATCAAAAGATGTTTTTTTATTTTAGATTATTTAAAATTATAATCTAAAATATTTATCTTGGTATATTAATATAATGAGTTTTAATAGATTATCTTACGATACATGTGAATCTAAAGTAACTATCAAAGAATCTGTTGGTCCCGGTTTATATCAAATGGGTACACCCATCTTATGTAATACTTGTTACCAAGATAATCCCCAAATTATCAATCAACGCGGTGGTGTTAGTATGAATGCTAATACAGATTGGAGATTTAATTCTGGTCCTGTTGATATTGAAACAGATTTATTAAATATCAATAGACCTGCTACTAACTGTCCTACAGGTAAATATGAAGGGATGAATGTAGATGCTTCAAAGTCTTCTGGAAGTTGTCCTAAATGTAACACAATTTTAAATGGAGAACCATGTAAAATGTGTAATCAAGATTTAGTCAATATGCCAGATTGTCATTTCCCGGTTGATAACACAAGATTAAGTAATCCACCAAGTACTTTAAGAGGAACTGGGTGGAATAGATTTGAAACACTTTGTTTAGATCCTCAAGCAAATATTTTTTTCCCAGGTGAATATGATACATCAACCAGATTAGTATTTAGAGATAATTTCAAGGCTTGTGTACGCAATCCTAAAGTAAACTCAATGCATCCACAAGATCATGAAGAAATTAAGGAAGATGAATGTGCTAAATTGAATATTAGAGCAGGACAAGATGGTTATGGAGAGCCATTATTTATGAAACGTGAGAGATGTAATTAAAAAAATGAATTAAATAATTTATATCATAAAATGAATATGATATAAATGAATCAAGATATATTTTACTTATTATTAAAGACACAGAAAAAGTTTTATGAAGATAAAATTGATAAATTGGAAGATAGATTATATTTTATTGAAGCCAAGAAATGTTTACATGAATGTGATATATTAACAGCAAGTAAATTTTATACTATAAATGAGCATTATCATCTAATGCGCATAAATATGATTGAACGTATGTTCAAATGTAGAGATGAGAAAAGATTAATTCTTACAATATTAGAATTAATGTATGAAGAGTATAATAAAAGATATGATCTAAATGATACAGATTCACAAAATCCATATATACTTGCTATTATAGGACCAAGATATAATAGATCTGTGAGAAAATTGCTTAAAAGTTTGCAAAAATATTTAGGAGAAGATTTTGCTACTTATGAAGAAATAATGAACTTATGATAATAAATTAAGTATAATAATTAAAATAGGTATAATAATTTTATAAAAAATATATTTTTTTGGTAAAGCTTTCCATGTTAAATTTATTTGTAGGTAATTAACTGTAAAAAAGCTTATTATTCAATGTAAAATGTGTGTTTTTTGGTAAAGCTTTTTAATGCCAAATTTATTTGCGAATAAAAAAGCTTAGTATTTAAGAAAATATAAAATTATATAAAGATATATGGAACAAAACGGAAGCCAAAACACAGAAACGATTTCATCATTTGATGATATGGGTTTAAAGAAACCTATTTTACGTGGAATTTATGCACATGGTTTTGAGAAACCAAGTGCTATCCAAAAGAGTGCTATTGTTCCCATGACAACAGGTCGTGATATTATAGCACAAGCACAATCAGGTACTGGAAAAACAGGAACATTTTCAATAGGAGTTTTACAAATGGTAGATGAAAATAATCCAGAAGAACAAGCATTAATATTATCTCCGACACGTGAATTATCTCGACAAACATATAATGTAATTAAATCTCTTGGACAGTATACAGATATTACAATTAAAGAATTAATTGGTGGTCAATTTGGTAATAAAAATATATCAAAAAATAATAAACCTGCAAATATAGTTGTTGGAACACCTGGTAAAGTTTTGAGTGAACTATCTCATAACAGAATAAATTATGAGACAATTAAGTTATTAGTTTTAGATGAAGCAGATGAAATGTTATCTAAAGGTTTTACAGAACAGATACAAGAGATATTTAGATATTTAAGTAAGGATGCGCAAATTGCTCTATTCAGTGCAACAATGTCTAATGAAATTTTAGAAATTACTGAAGAATTTATGAATGATCCTTATAAGATTTTAGTTAAAACAGATGAATTAACATTAGAAGGTATTCAACAATATCGTGTAGATGTGATTAAGGAATCATTTAAATATGAAACACTTTGTGATTTATATTCAACTATTGCTATTACTCAGTGTATAATTTATTGTAATACAAGAAAAAAGGTTTATTATTTATCAAATAAATTGCGTGAAAATGATTTTACAGTTTCTTGTATTTATGGAGATATGCAACAAGCAGAACGTAATCGTGTCATGGAAAGTTTTAGAATAGGTGAAACTCGTATCTTAATTACTACAGATATTTTAGCTCGTGGAATTGATGTACAACAGGTATCATTAGTAATTAATTATGATGTACCTAATGAAGTAGAAACATATATTCATAGAATAGGTCGTAGTGGTAGAATGGGTCGTAAAGGAACAGCAATAACATTTAGTACAGATTATGATGTAGATAAATTAAGTTATATAGAAAAATATTATAATACGAAAGTATATGAATTGCCAGTAAATATTGCAAGTATAATTACATAATAAATTGAGTTATAATAGTATATAAAAAATATTTATATTTTATTATATTAATTTAGATGGAAGATGAAATATATTTAACACCTAATTTGTATATTAAAGATAAAAAAACATATTATACAGATGATTATAATGATAAAACAGTAAGAGTAACAAAAAATAATTGGCATAAATATTTGGAAGATTATGGTTGGGAAAAAATTCACACAGGATGGGTTAGAAGATTAAACAAGTATTCAAAAAGTAAAAATAAAAATTCATGTTGGGGTATTCTTGATTGCGGAGGCGATGGAGATTGTTTATTTCATGTAATAGCTGAAGCAATTTATGAACCAGATATGCAAGTTATTAGAGAAATGGCAGCAAATGAAATAACTGATGATAATTTTAATATGATTATAGAAACATATAGGACATTATTTGATGTAGATGAGTTTGATTGTTTATGGAATCCGTATGAAATAAATAGTAAAGAAGATTTACAAAAAGAATTAATAAAAACGGGTAATAATTATTGGGGAGATCATATAGTTATTCAATTATTAGGTCAGGCTTTAAAAATGAATTTTATAATCTTAAATGATGAAGATGAAAATATTAAGCGTGGAACTTTAAAAGATAGATTTAAAGTACATTATATAGGTGGTGATATTAATCCTAATTATAAAACTATTATACTTTATTATATAGATTCCATTCATTTTAAATTGGTAGGATATTTTGACGAGACTTATATGAAGATGGTTTTTGATTCTGTCCCAATAGAATTGATGGTATTATATCGTGAAGATTGTTTATCTGAAATTAAAAATATTTAATTTTAAGTAATTTAATATATATTATTATGTTGTATTAATATATATTATGGAAATTCCTGTAGTTGCTGGTATATTAGGATTAGGTTATTATTATAATTATAAAAATGATAAAATTAAAAATGATAAAGAACCAAAAAATATTTATGAATCAAAGAGATCATTAAAAATTAGACAGGATGAATTAAAACATGCTGAAAAAGTTTGGAAAGAACCCAACCGTATTATGCCTGGTCCACCTAAAATTGATCCTACATTATTATTTAACAAAGTAGATTATGAAGATAATCAATTACCAATAGAATTTAATAATTATAATAAAAATGATATATTTAGTGAAATAAATGTTGTTAAACATGAAAATAAATCTACTAATCTTTACAATACTAATTCCCCTATTGCTGGTGGTCAACATGGTATATCTTTAACAGGTGAACCAATTAATCCTAATAAATTTGTTCATAATAATATGGTTCCTTTCTTTGGTGGACGTATAAAACAAAATGTTGATGATAAAGCTAATCAAACTGTTTTAGAACACTTTACTGGAAATGTTGATAATTATCAACAAAAGAAAGAGATTGGACCATTATTTGCAGCTGAAAATAATGTAACTAATCCATATGGTTCTGCTAATCATACAGATTTTGAACATGATCGTATAATTCCATCCAAAATTATGCATAATGTAACACCTGTTGAACGTGTTAGAGTTGGACCAGGATTAAATCAGGGATATACATCTCAACCATCTGGTGGTTTTCAACAAGCTAATGCACGTGATTATACTTTGCCTAAAACCGTTGATGAATTAAGAACTAAGAATAACCCTAAATTAACATATAAAGGTCGTGTATTATCGGGTAAGGGTATTTCTAAACCTGGTAAGATTGGTGTAATTGAGAAAAGACAACCAGATAGTTTCTTTGTTAGTGGTCCTGAAAGATGGTTTACAACTGTCGGTGCACAAACTGCAGAAAAACAGAGACCTAATATTGTTCTTAAAGATGTTAATCGTAGAACAACAGGTAGTAAAAAACGTTTTGGTGTTGCAAGCCATGTTACTGGTAATAAAAATAATATTAGACCAGGATTTAGAAAAAGTCGTAAACAACAATTTAAATCTGATGGAATTCGTCATTTTAACGCACAAGGTAAATGGTCTGCTATTCCTAAAAATAAAGTTGCACCTGGTTGTCAACAATTTGTAACTGAAGAAGAAAGACAAGCACAATATTCTGCAGGTGCTGCTGAAACTGAATTACATGATTATGGTAAAAGTAGAACTACATTGAAAGAAACTGAAAGAGAAACTATGTCTTCTCATAAATATCGGGGACCTTTACGTGCTGGAGATAAAGTTAAAGCCAGAAATGATCAGAAAGCAAGAAAAACAAGAAAGAGATTTACAACTAATAATAAACATACTGGTCATATACAAGTTGATGGAGTTGCAGGATATGTTTGTGATCCAAATGATGTTGCAAAAACAACTATGAAAGAACAACTTGTAGATAAAGTACGCGATGGAAATATGGCTCCACAACAACCAAGTAAAATGCAAGTTTATGATCCAAATGATGTTACACGTACTACAATCAAAGAACAAACTGTTGATAATAATCACGAAGGTTTTATGAATCCAAATGATAAGAAATCTTATGTTTATGATCCAGATGATATTGCAAAAACAACTATGAAAGAGACAATGATTGATAATGAACATGATGGATTTATGAATCCAGATAAGAAACAATCATATGTACATGATCCGAATGATGTTGCGAGAACAACAGTTAAAGAAACGACAATAGATGATAACAGATTGGGTGTTGCACGGGGAAGAACACAAATGAAGTGTAGAGATCCAAATGATAAAGCGAAAACAACAATTAAGGAAACAACTATAGCGGAGGATGTTGTTGGTGCAATGTATCAAAAGAAGGGAATGGGTTATGATGTTACTAAAAATGAAGTTAAGAATACAGTTAGACAATTTACATCTAATAATAAATATAGTGGTATAGCTGGTCCTGGATTAAATGAACAACCACAATCATATGAACAGATATATAATTCCACAGTTAAAAGTTATAGAGAGCAAGTATCAAAAGGTCGAACACCAGGAGGTAGTGGTTTAAAACAATTTAATAATAAAGTTAATGCAACTACTAAAAAATTGGGAGATATACAAAATAATTATTTAAATGAACGCGGATTAGCACCTAATAAAGTTTACAATTCTTTACCACAGGCTCAAGAGTGCGCAGTTACAAGAGATAAATATACTGCTCCAAATGAACCGATACAAGATAGATTAGATCCGGGTTTATTAGATCAACTAAGTGATAATCCTTATTCAATGCGTAGTTTAGCATCTAAATGTTAATAAAAAAAATAAAATATTATATATTTATAATAGTATGTTACCTCATATAAATATATTATCACAGATTATATCTAATTTAGATATGAAAAATATTATAAAATTATCTTTATGTTCACATAATACTTACGATATTTTGTTGGAAAAACTTGAAGAAATAATGGCAGTAAGAAAAATTTCTAATTGGTGGATGTATCATAAAATTCCATTAGATGTTCCTGTTTATAATTATTATGAATCATGTGAATATTTAATAAATGTTACATATAAAGATTCAGGATGTTGTATACCAAATATAGAAAATTCATTAACAGCAATGGTAATGTTACGTAAATTTAGAGGTCAAAAATACATTCATTTTAATAGAAAAAATAATACATTAAAATATTGGAATGGTTTTATAATAGGTAAAACAGATATACACGGAAATTTTTATAAATTAAATAGAGAAGAATTTCTATTATGTTTACGAAGATATGAACAATGTGTAGATCCAAAAACAAATCTAATATGGAGAAAAAAAGGTCAGAAACAGAGAAAAGTTATTGGACGAATAGACAAAAATTACAATATATTTAGTATAAATTAATTTTTCTAAGCATAATTAAATAAATATTATTGCGTTATAAAATATAAATATTTTTTGAAAATACTTATATAAATGGAAGAACTTAGTATCAATATTCTTGTTGAAGCTAAAACTGAATATACAAGACAATTAACAAATACATTAACACCTTATCTTTATGAAGGAATTGAATCTATATATGATGATGCAAAAGAATTAGCAAATACTGAAAATAATACTGGTATTTCAACATTAAAAATGTTTCAAAACTTATTAAAAAAAGTTCCTAAATGGAATCAAGATATTATTGAAAAAGAAACACAAAGAATTATTGATAGGTCACAGTGTGTATGGTTATCTGATTTAATAGCGGCTGTTTTTGTAAGTAACACTAAAATTTTGACAGCTGTTCGTGTAATTAATAGTAAAAAGAAAATAAATTTAAAGATTCCAAAAGTAGGTCATTTTATTCATAAATGTTATGTAGAATGTGCACGAGAATTTTATAAAAACCCATTCTTAATGGATAAAGAAAATGTCCTTAATGTAGAAAGACAAAGATGTGTACGTGAATCTATGAAAATTATTGAATCATGTATCTGCGATGCTATTAGAAAAATGTTACCATTCCAAGAAATATTAAAACAATATTTAGGAGAGTCATTTGCGAATGATAGCGACGATGATATTACAGAAAATAAATACTTAAAAGTACCTGTTAAAAAATCTAAGGTGAACGAGTATTTAACAGATTCTGAAGATGAAGATGATTATAAGACAGAGAAAAGTAATATTCTTGATCTCTTAAATAGTTTCAAAGATGAAAACTCACAAGATTTAGAATTAAACGATGAATCTTCTTTTGATGATGAAAAAGAAAATATTTTAGATAAAGAAGATACATCAGAAAATGAAAAAGAAGATACATTAGAGAAAGAAGATTTATCAGAAAAAGAAGATAAAGAAGATAAAGAAGATACATCAAATAAAGAAGATACAGTAGAAAAAGAAACAGAAGATTTATCAGAAAAAGAAACAGAAGATTTATCAGAAAATGAAAAAGAAGATACATCAGATAAAGAAGATACAGTAGGAGGTAGTAAAAAAGAAAACTTTTTAGATACAGATAATTCTGACATAAAAACATATAAAATAATTGGATATGAGGATGACAATCAACAATTATCCTCTAAAACCACGAACAAGTCTGATATAAAAATCTTGAACGAAAATAATAATAAAGATAATCTTGAAGAAGTTGAAGAAGTTAATAATAAAAAAGAGATTATATTAGATATTAAGAGAGATGATGCAAAAAAATTATTTACAGATGTACAAATGGATAGTGGTATGAAAAAGACTGTTGATAAAACAGGCGAAACTTTTGTTAAAAAGATATTAGATGAAGAATATCAAACTTCTAATTATTCTGAAAAAGAAGATCGAAGAAGTGATAATAATTTATTGGAATTAAATATAAAAGATGATGATGATAGTGTAGATGATAGAGTGGATGAAGATTCATATGAAGAACAAGTAGTAGATGATAGAGTAGATGATAGAGTAGATGATAGAGTAGATGATAGAGTAGATGATAGAGTAGATGATAGAGTATATGATAGAGTAGATGATAGAGTAGATGATAGAGTAGATGATAGAGTAGATGATAGAGTAGATGATAGAGTAGATGATAGAGTAGATGATAGAGTAGATGAAGAATCATATGAAGAAGAAGTAGTTGATGAAAATGTTAAAAAATTGAGTATTGAGCATAATTATGATATTATGCCTATTATTAAAAATAGGAAGAAAATATTATTAAGACGTAAAGTTAAGAAACCAAGAGAAGAAAGAAGGAAAAAATTATTATTTGCTGATGCGGAAGATGATGATATGTAAATAAAAATATTATACTATAATTATTTACATTAAGTTTCTTGAATAGTTAGATTATTGATATTTATTTCTCCTGTATTTTTTTCATGAATTAATATATTGAATTCTAATTCTGAAACACCAGGATTTATAAACTCATATTCAATAATATTATTAATACCACTATTGATGGGAGTAAATTGTATTTCTGAATTAATAGTTGGTTTAAAATAAAAATATAATGAATTAGATAATGATATAGGTATAGAACTATCAACATCAAAACAAAATAAATAATTTTTTGTTTTATCAATTGTTAATATAACACGTAGTCCATCGTTATCTTCGTCATTATTCGTTTTATTATTTATTTTTGATATAGTAATTATATTATCATCAATTAATATATTAGGAATTCCAGAAGAATTTACCGTTTCTTTATGTGTAAATATTGATTGAAATAAATATAAATCAATATTACCATTTGGTGAATTAATAGTATTAATTTCATTTATATCACTTATGCATTGAACAGGAATAACTTGTAAACTATTACAAATTATATCACCTAACGATGTATTATCAATTGATATAGTAAATAATATTTCTGAAACACCAGGATTATAATAGATATAATTTAGGTAATCTTTATTATTAGCACGAATAGTTTTTGTAATATTTATATTTTTTAAAGGCGTAAATGTATAATATAAAAAATTTTCTAATAAATTAGTACTTGAATCAATATCAAGATTAAATATATAATCTTTATTTTCATCTATCGTAAATCTTATTTCTATTCCATCATTTACATGAATATCTACATTTTTTCTTTGAATTGTATTATTATTTATAATGTTAATATTTGACAAAGTAGTACATCCTATGTTATTTAATTTACTTTTTCCATATATAGAAGTAAATTTATTTAGAATAATTATTCCATTCGGAAAATTAATAATATTAAGATTATCTATATTTTCAGTAATTTTTACAGATGTTCCTTCTTTTGAACAAGAAGATAGACATGTACCCATACTATATTATACTATACTATATAAAATATATAAAATATATAAAATATATAAAAAATATATAAAAAATATATATATAATATATAAATGAGTGATTCAAAAATTGTGAATACAGTAAATAGATTATGTCAAAAAATTAAAAATATAAATAATTTTTTAATATTACCAGGACAATCTGCTAATATTGACGTTGATAATGCTAATATTAATGCGAATAATTTAACTATAAATTCAAATTCATCAAATCTTTCTACTAATAGTGCATCTATTACAAATTTAAGCGGTTTTCAATCTATTTTTCTTGGAAATAATAATATTGAAATTGGTAGCTCTAATGTTCCTATATCTTCTTTATGTATGAATAATAATATATATTGTTTTAATGATTATCTTGTCTTTAGAGATTCTGATGGATGTGCAAGAGCATACATATCTTTTCAATCTGGAAATTTTGGTAGTTATTTCTCTCAAGGAGCTACTAGTAACTTTTCTTGGGAAGCTACTTTGTCAGCACTATTTCCAGAAATATCATTTAAAATCCCACCACCATAAAAAAATGAATAAAAAATGAATAAAAAATATTAATTATATATCTATCCATATAGAATTTTTTAGATGAATAGATTAAAATATACAAAAAAAATGTATGATCAAATGATGAAGTATGCGGTGTCAATGCGTCCAAATACATCCACAAATGTATATCATAATGGTCATAGATTAAAAGAAATTAGAAGAAAAGGACCTAAAACATATGAGGGTTATATGGCATGTGGTCAGATGACTTATTGTTTAGCACCAATCTTGTATGAAGAAGGACATCAAGATATTAAACTATTATTTTCAAAAGTAGGATATGGTAATCATAGTGAAGATCATGTACATTTATTGGTTAATAAGTACTATGTTGTAGATCCTACATGGAGACAATTTTTTGGAGAATATCTTCATGGAAATGCTAAATTGAGCAAATTTTTATACGAAGATAATCCTCCAATTTTTGTAGGTACATATTTAGACTTATATATTACAATCTCTCATGCAATAGAATTATCAGGATTAAAATATAATGCTGATAAAAATTGGATTCATGGAATGTGGAAGAGAAGTAGAGATGTTTCTGATAGATTATCCATGAGAGAATGTTAATTATTTTAGATAATTAGGTTTAGATATTATAATAATTTTCTTTTATATGTTTATAAAAAATGAGTCAATATTTAGAATATTTGAAAAATCCATTTGTAGCAGGTGGAATTTCAGGCGCTTTAATAGTAACTTTCGCGTATTTAGATAAAAGAATGAATGATAGAGATTTCGATAACGGATACCTATTTAAACTATTTTTAGGTGTATCCGTACTAGTCACTGCCTTAATGTACTTTATTAGTTCTGGTAATAGTAGAAGCAGTGTCCAAAAAGGTGGTAATAGTAGTCTCGGCAATATAGAAGCAATTGTGCACAAAGTTGCAAGTAATGGTTTAGATGTTTATACAGATGCACCAGATTTCTAAATCTAAGTTAATTTATTTGATAAGATAGGATCATCTAACTGTAGATAACGGAATTTATGTTTTTTAGCTGTTTGCCATTCTCCTCTAAGAACTTTAAGAATTGATGCTGTACATAAACCTATCTCTTTTGATGCAATTGTCTGATTTGGATAGACATTGATAAATTCATCATTTTCAGATAAATGTACGATGGGTGGCGTATTAATGACAATAGAACCACGAGAGGTGACGTTTCCAAGTAGTAATTCTACAATTTTTGGATGAATAATAGTATTATCATCAGTAATATTAAAAATATTTTTAATTAAATCGGGGATATTTTTAATTTTATAGCTGTTATCAATATCAGCTAAATCTTCATAGGTAGCATATCTAAATGTGAAACCTTTAATAATAAATTTTGAATCTTTTAAGCATTTGCCAATACTTGCACTTTCAATTTTGATATCTTTGAGACCTTCTATGGCTTCCTCTTTGGAATCAAAAAGTTTAACTCTTGTACCATCAAGAGCTATTTGCCAAATAGGTTTTTTCTTTAACATAAAGTATTTTCGGATAATATCATAGTCAATTTCACCCTGATAATCTTTAAGATCAGGAAATAGTTCATAAACTTTATCTCCAAATCTACCTTCATGATAGTTCTTTTTCTCAGGAGTATCAGCATAACACCACATATATCCATTTGACACAGCATATTCACCGTCACGATATTTTCGTGCAGATGCATTTATTGGTTTATGAATAGGTTTATCAGTTTTAATATTGTATTTTTCTTTTATCCAATCACCGGTAGCTTTAAATCCAACAAATTCTCTAATTTTTTTACCATTTAATTCAAGTTGATATATATCAATTGTGGGAGCTTTTCCAACTGGTTTAACTTTTTTAGGAAGTGGTTGTAATGGTGAAATGTAAATCTTGTTTGGATTATCATTATCAATAAAATCTAATGCGATATCATCTAATTCAAGATATCTAAATCTAAAACCACCGGCAGTTAAAGTTTTTTTAACTAATACATTTTCAACAGTTTGGCGAGATAATTTTAATTCCTCTATTGCTTTAGTTGGATTTGGATAAACTTTTACAAATTTACAATCAGTTGTTTCTTGAATAACTGGTTTATTATTGATAGATAATTTACCTTCTACATCTATGTTCTGTTTCAACAAATTAATAATTTTTGGATGAATGAAAGTATTATTATCTGTGATATTATAAATACTCTTGATTTTTTCAGGAATATTTTTAATCATATGGCTTTCAGTGTTAATCATATCTTCATATGTTAAATAATTAAATGTGTATCCACATACTAAATTTTCATTATTAATAGTAATTGATATATTTGATGGTTCAACGTTTAAGTGTCTTGCAGCATCAATTATAGAATCAAATTGTTTGATACGTGTTCCATCTAAATCTATTTGCCAAATAGGACGTGAATTATTAACAATGTATTTTCTGATAACATTATAATCAATATCTTCTCTATCAACTAATTCTGGAAATATTTTATGCAATGAATTCGCAATTATTTTTCCTCTATAGTTTTCTACATAACACCATATATATCCTAAACATTGTGAATAATTTTCTTCCTTATAGTTAGTACATGCTTTAGATATAGAAGATTTTTTAATTTTAAAAAATTTATTGGCTTTTGCAATACTATCATACTCTTTTATAATATCACCATTTAATTCTAATTGTAATATAGATCTTGTGTAATAATTGTCATGACTTGGATTCATTAAACCTGTATCTAAAGCATGTATTACATTTTCACTCTGAGTACACCATTCTAAATTATCCACACAGTTATTCTTTGTATTACCATCTTTATGATTAATATATGGTTTATTTTCAGGATTTTCAATAAATGTTTGCGCAATTAATCTATGTAAAGCACATGATTTTTGTTGAATTTTAACACTACCTTTTATACGAATATATCTACCATCATCTTGTCCTATCACTGTTTTTTTAGTTTTTCTATTTCTAATGAGACCACTTTTTGTAATTTCTAAATGTTTATAACCATCAATATTAATTTTTTCCCAAATTTCATTTTCATCATATTTATCTGGAACATGTTTAATTTTAAATGTGAGACCTTTTTGTAAATTAGATTTATACACATTATTATCTTTTTTCATTGCAAGTGATAAACACTCTTTTGGAACTTCATAATGATTTGCAGCATCAGTAATTGAATCAAAAAATGTTATGTTATCTTCATCAATAATTTTTACTTTTTTATTAATAGTATTACCCTTTTTCCTACCATTTTTTATTGCATGTTTGACATTTTCACTCGCTGTCATCCATTCTAAATTATCTACATGGTTATTCTTTTTATTAGAATCAATATGATTTACCTGTGATTTATTATTTGGATTTGGTATAAATAAATCTGCAACCAATCTATGGCATGAAAATTGTGTTGATTTATTACCATCAGATAATTGATAATATTTATAATTATGTTTATCACTACATCCTCTTAAAATATGATTTGTTTTTTTATTTTTAATATTACCGAAATTGCTAACTAAATAATTAGAGTAGTTTGTATAATTGGGATGTTTGGACAATGGTAAATATATTTCTTCTGTTGAGTTACTCATTAATTGTATGTTTTGTTTAATTATTTTATAAAATAATTATGAAATATATGCGTTCATTTTTTTTATAATTTTTAATAGAAAATTATATAAAATGTCTACATCTGTTAATTTCCAAATAAGAAAATTCGATATTTCAAAAATTGGTGACAATAGAATTGTTGTATTAATTGGAAAGCGTGGCACAGGTAAATCTTTTTTGTTAAAAGATATTATGTACCATAAAAAACATATCCCTGTTGGTACTGTCATTTCACCAACAGAAAGAGTTAATAAATTTTTTGGTGATTTTGTACCAAAATTATTTTTATATGATGAATATAATCAATCTATTTTAGCAAATTTTAAAAAAAGACAAATGAGAATGGCAAAGTTAATTGATGAAGGTGAAAAAGATATTGATCCTTATGCATATTTAGTTATGGATGATTGTTTATACGATAACTCGTGGAAGAATGATAAATATATTCGTGAGGTATTTTTCAATTTCAGGCACATATTCACTATTTTTTTTAACTATGCAATTTCCTCTTGGAATAAGCCCACAACTTAGAGGGAATATAGATTATGTATTTATATTGAGAGAAAATATTGTATCAAATCGTAAAAGAATATATGAGCATTATGCAGGTATGTTTCCAACATTCGAAATGTTTTGCAAAGTTATGGATCAATGTACTGAAAATTTTGAATGTTTAGTCATTGATAATAACACACAAAGTAATAGAATAGAAGATCAAATTTTTTGGTATAAAGCCGAACCACATGAAAATTTTCATATGGGTCCACCAGAAATATGGGATTATAGTGAAAAAAATTATGTAGATGATGATATAGATGAAGAAATAAATATTAATACATATTATAAACCCAGTAGAGGTCCTAAATTAAATGTTAAAAAAATATAGATATGTAAATTAAAAAATAGGTTTATTTTTAACTTTTATAATATTTGTTATTAATTATAATGACAAATATTTACCAAATTAAAAAATTTGATCCATCTTCAATCAGAAATACAAGTGTATCAGCTATCATTGGAAAAAGAGAGTGTGGAAAAACTACCCTTGCTAAAGATATTATCAAACATAAAGAGATAGCACAAAATATTGTGATTGATCCTGCTTCTGATTATCAACAAAAATACAACAATATTGTTGCAAATGAATTTATCCATCAAGAATATGGATCAAAACTGGTTGAAAATATTATAAAAAGCCAAAATAATTTAGAAACAGTTAGATTAATTATGGATAATTGTGATATGCATTTATGTGAAAAAAATATCCATAATCTTTTTACTAATCATAGATTATATAATATCAATATTTTATTAACCTTGCAAAATATGTTAGAATTAAAACCAGTGATTAGAAATAATATTGATTATCTATTCATATTCCCATCATCTTTAAGTGCGATGAATAATATGAAAAAAATATATGAACCTATTTCACATCTTTTTGAATCGTATGAACACTTCTACACTGTATTGAATCAGTGCACACAAAATAATTACGAATGTCTGGTAATAAATTATGTTTCTGATAGTGATAAAATGGAAGATAAAGTGTTTTGGTACAAAGCTGATATACATGAAGAAAACAGTTTAGTAAATGAGACAGATATAGATGAAGATAATCTATTTACTTATGCGTTTAATATTTTTAGATATATTTTTTGTCTATAATTTTTGATATAATAATTTTTTATATTATATTATAATCTTGTCTTATAATATAATTATGTCCAGAAATTTGACAAATAACAGAGGTTCCACAACATTGGGAAATGAAATGTTGAAAAAAGAGTCCAAAAAAACTAAATATAAAAGATTGAGTAATTATGAATGGGGTGTTGGAATTGAACATGAAGTACAATTCTTTCACAAACCTTTAAATACCGGGAAAAAAAATATTGATTCTTATATCATGTTTGATGGTAAACCAAGAATTGAAGAATTATTAAAATCTGGCAAACTTAGCGTCTTAGATCAAGAATTTCTTAAAACAATACCTTTTGAACCTACAGGTAGAAAATGTAATGGTAAAGTTGTTTTAGAAAAAACACCTGTTCCTATGCCTGAATTTATAACAGAAAAACCATTCAATACTTTGAAAAATAAAAGACCAATCGAATCATATTGTAAAGAAATATTGCAAAATGAAGATAGATATATAAAACTTTTACATATGAATGAAAAAACACTAAAAGCTGAAGAAAAACATGGTATTATACATCAATATCCTTTTGGTGTTTCCAACTATTTTAAATATGCCAGTAATAAGGGTTTACCATATAAATTTGAAAAAAATAAAAATAAAAAAGATAAATTACATACTGATTATCTTGGTAGTTATCATATTACATTAACTCTACCATTCACCAAAAAAACTTCCTCAGATAAATTTATCAAAATACATCAAAATTTTGCAAATCAAATACAATGGTTAGAACCACTTTTATTAACAGCCTTCTTTTCCTCTGATCAAAAAGCCGTCGGAACCAGTGAAAAACGTATTAAAGGTTCTTATAGAATTGCGCGCGTTGGTTGGGGAAATTTAGCAGGAAGTGATGTGAGAAAATTCAATAAAGGTGTTGGAAGATATGCCAATATTCAACCTTATTGGAGAGATGGCTTAAATTTTTACAATGTTAAGTCAGCTGACTATTGTCAAGATTTAGCACCAAAACTTAAAAAAGTTGAACCCGGTGCTGTTTCTGGATTCAGTAGTAATTTCAGAACATTTGGTAGTACAGATCCTGATAGACCTTGGCATAGAGAATCTGGTATTGGAATGACAAAACCAAACGGCGTAGAATTGAGAATATTTGACCATTTTGATTCTCATTATTTACAAGAGTTATGCAAATTTGTTGTTTATGTAGCTGAAAATAGTCGTACTCATGTTGCTAAGAAATATGTTTATAAGAATAAAGGTTGGATTGAATCTTTACAAAGAATTATGTTAAATGGATGGAATGCTGAATTAAATGAAGGTTATATTGAAGATTTAAGAAGTGAGTTGGGTCTTAAAATTAGAACTAAATCTAAAATAGCTTATGATATTATTTACGAAATAAATCAAGAATTGTATAAAAAACATAAACATGGTGATTGGACATATATGATGTTAGATAACAATGATATTGTTAAATTACCACACATTAATAGATACAGTTGGGAGACTGCTTTGATGATGAAATTGAATAGTAGCGAAGTATTGATGAAGAAATTCAATGATATGGTGAAGAGTTTATCATTAGGTAAAGAAATGACGGTTGATGAATTTAGATTAAATTTCTTCAAATATTTTAATAAAAAAATGTGGGAGAGTGATGTAGTTGATGTGATATATTTCTTAGAATCTCTCAAATTTGTTGAACTGAGTTATGAAATAGATGGTAAAATAGCATATTTGAAAGTTAATGGTAAGAATTTAAGACGCATCAATAACTTCAATAATGAATTGTTGAATGAATGGGGCAGACCTTATAAAGAGGAACTTGATTTCTATATTGCTAAAATTATGGAAGAAGAGAAGAAAAAGAGATAATTTTACACCCTTGAAGATTTCAAAAGCCGGTTTTTTATTATATTATAATATAAAATTACTTAAAGAAGTAAAACATATAATTATATGCCCTCCGGGTGTATTCTCGCGTTGGGTTCATGCCAGTACTATTCTTATGGATGGATCACGACTGGGGAGTAGTTCACCTACAGAGTAAAATCTGTACAAAACCAAAATTTACATGGAATTGAACTGTGTCCAGTCTTAAAGATTTATATCAAATCGCCATTTTGTGCCATTTGAAATCTTCAAGGGTGTAAAGATGGTATGTGGTTAGTAGTTCCAAGACATAGATATACGTCAAAATTAATATGTGATACACGAAACAAGATAAAGACAATGTTCATGGAAGCGAATAATAGATATAATAAAAACGAAAATATTAAAAAAATGTTAAAAGATTGTGAAAATTATTTTGATATTGATATTGATATGGATGATATAAGTATACAAAAATATTTCAAAGATATAATTGCTGTATTGATTAATAATAAACAGCAATTATTGGAACATCAAAAAGTGCTAATATTATTAGTTCAGAAGAGAAAAATTTTAATGAACTTTTTGAAAAAAAATTAAATAATATCAAAGAAATTTAATCATCCATGTTTTCCGATGCTAATGTAGCGAGCACCGCTTGTGTATATGAGCGTTTCATATGGAACCAGTAAGCGTATTTCACTGGTGTATCATTTGCATTATATAGAGAGACTTTTTCATTGCAATAGAGAGCAATTTTCATAGCCTTTGGTAGATCAATATTCTCTATATCTCCGAATTGTTCAGCTAAATCATCTTTAATACTCTGTACAATGGCATCTGCCTGTTCTTGTGTGATTTTCATACAAATATAATATATATTGATATATTTAAGTATTATTTCTTATATAATATTTGATCTAAAATATTATCATCAATAAAAAATGATGGTAAATGTATTATGAGTATCAATATATACATACTTCTTAAAATGGAAACCCCAAAAAAGAGAAAAAATACCCCTTCTGGGGAGAATGTACAACAGACACCACCGAAAAAACCTCGGGAAGAACCTCAGTTAAAGGGGTTTACACCTATTAAAGACCTCACAGGTTTTAATAAGTTTGTTGGACCCAACGGGCGCATGACTCTTGCAGGCTATGTTGATGCATCGGTCGTCAATTTCCTCTTTTCAACCGGATTGGAGGAAAAAGATGTGAAATCCGTCGTCTATGGTGTTGTATACAACATCGATGGAAAACTTTTCTTCAAGATTGGTTATGCAGACGTGTTGTCGAACACAAAGACCCCGTTTGGCACAAAGTCTGGGCGCCTCTGTTCAACTTTGCGGGACTTGAACGGAAAGTTCGACAAGGTCAGGATTGAAAAGATTCATTTTGTGATCCAGGACAATCCTGACCGCGATATTTACAAGTTGCTTATCGAGGCCTTCATGTTGAAGTCTACGAAGTCTTCAATGGTCAACCCAGGCGCTGATATCGGGTTGAATCTCAAAGAATTCCGCAGCATGAAAAATGTTGCGGAATATCGCACACTCGCTGAGAAGGTACTCAAAGAGCACAACCTTCGTGGTGCTGTCTTGCAGTCTCCTTAAAAGGAAGGGTGTCCTTTTTGATTATAAAAAAAATTGAAAAATATTTTTCAATAATAAATTCAATAAAACAAGCTCCCTTGGCTCAGTTGGTTTAGAGCACAGTGCTTATATACCGAAGGTAATAGCAACGCTGGGGTCGCAGGTTCGAGCCCTGCAGGGAGTAAATTTATAAAAAAATTGATTTTAATTTAGATAATTATTCAAAATAGTCTCAAAACAGAATGAAAACTTTACTTATCTTACTATTTTTACAAACTGTCTATGCAAACCCATACACTCAACCACAACAAGTCCATCTAAGTTTTGGATTTGAATTGAACGATATCACTGTCACTTGGAGCACTCAGCATCCAACATACTCATCTGTGGTACAGTATTCGCACAATCAATTGGATTATATTGATGCAAAGGGATATCAAACGAAGTTTAGTAACGGCAATAATACTCAATTTATTCATCGTGTCTTACTATCTGATTTAAAACATGATACAGAGTATTTCTACCGTTGTGGTAATGATATTGGTGGATGGTCTAATCTATTTAGATTCAATACCGTTCCTCTCAACAATTGGAGCCCAAAATTAGCTATTTATGGTGATATGGGCGTTACTAATGCTAAATCATTACCCTATTTACAACAGATCGCACAAGATAAGAAGATAGATGCAGTCTTACATGTTGGAGACTTTGCATACAATATGCATGATGATTATGGGAAAGTTGGAGATCAATTTATGAACAATATTGAGCCAATTGCAGCTTATATTCCTTACATGGTTAGTGTGGGTAATCATGAGCAATACAATAATTATTCGAACTATAAGAATCGCTTTACAATGCCAGCTATCAATAATGAGAATTTTTTCTACAATTTTACAATGGGCGATGCCTGTTTTGTAGCATATTCTACCGAGTTTTATTTTACTGATATCAAGGCTGCTCTAAATCAGTTTGAATGGTTAAATAGAACACTGCAAGAACAGACATGTTCTTGGATTATTACATATGGTCATCGTCCCATGTACTGTTCCAATGATAATGATGATGATTGCACCAAAGTAATGAGTATGGTACGAATGGCATTGGAACAACTGTTTTATGACAACCATGTAGATATTGCTATATCCGCGCATGAGCATAGTTATCAGCGTACCTATAAAATGATGAATAGTCAGATAGATCCCAAAGGTTTTTATCACATTGTGAGTGGGTCCGCAGGGTGTCGGGAAGGACATGATACTTTTACTAAAAATGTACCTAAATGGTCTGCTTTTACGAGTGATGATTATGGCTATGGTATTTTAGAGATTGTGAATGCCACACATATTTATTGGGAACAGATCAGTGTGGATCATTATCCCTCAAAAGTAATAGATCGTAAATGGTATGTTAAATAAGTGTTTAATTTATAATTACTTAATTTTCAAAAATTTTTATATCCTATAGTATGCCTTAATGTATATATGCTTTTCTTTTTACAATCAAACCCGTCGCTTTTTCACTCATAACATATAGATCACCATGATTCAATTGTATGATTAGAACTCTTCTTTCTTGTTGTGGAAGATACCTGGATATCCAATTGATTCTTCCCATGGATCACTATGTGTAAATAATTTTCCATATGTTGCCAAGATTGGAACGCGATCAAGTTGTTCTTCTTCAAAAGTTCTGGGTATGTATCTATATTCTATTTTTGGTGGTAAGCATAAACTTTCATTTTTACTTCCCATTAATATAAACATAGCACCTAAAAATATGAAAAAAACTATTAATGATTTCATCTATATATTATATTAATGTTAAAAAAATTAATATAATTTTTATAATTTTTACAATTTTTATAATTTTTATAATTTTTATAATTTTTATAAATAATTAGAAAATATTCTTTGTGACCTCTTTAAGGTTATTATCCGCATTTCCAGAAACATCATTAGCATCATGGCTCATTGTTTCTGTATCATTGGAGGGAGGTGGGAGTTCTTGTTCTCCTTCCTCCTTGCGTCTCATCCATGGATCAGCGTGACCACCTGATGAAAAATCATCATCTGGTTTAGTATCATCAGCAGTAATTGCTGCTTGTTGAGTACCTCCACCATTTACATTATTTTCTGCAATTACCTGATTAAAAGCCCGATCTTTTTCATCAAGGATTTCCCTAAATTCATTAATCTTATCAGTCTTATCTCCTTCAGGTTCTTTACTAAGATCAAGATCACCTTTCTGGGCTGCTTCTTGTTTTTTCTTAAGATTATCTTTAATAGCAGCATCAACTCTTTCTTGTTTCTCTTGTTGATAGAACATATCTCTTTGCTCGGCATTAACTTTGTAGTTCTTCATCAATTCATTCAATTGTCCTTCTTGGTACTCTGCATCAATATCATCAGAATTAGAAGGGTCCCATGGCAACCAGTAACCCACCTGTCCTAAGAAGACATTGAACTTAGAATCGCGTTTTTGTAATATAGATGCTCTTACTTTTGCTTCCTTCAATGTGTCATACACACCACGAACTTTCACACCACGCATGGAGGTCTGGTAATCAACCGTTTCATCAAATTCATCATTAACTTCTTTCTCTTTAGAAATTCTAAAATCTTCAACCATATCATTAACTTTTTCGTAAGTAAGTTTTTCAAGGTCTAAATTAAGGAGATAATTTCTTTTATTTTCATCAGTTAAGAGATCTTGTAAGAATTTTTTCATAAAAAATACCTCTTTTTGTTTAATAACTTTTTCTGGTGAAATAAAAGACAGGCATACATAGTTTTGTCCAGGAATTGGTTGGTCAACTTCTAAGAAATCTACTTCCTGATCTTTTGACATTTTTATAATAAATGATATTGATATATTTTTAAGTAATTTTAAACGTAATTAATTTATAAAAAAATAATAAAATATATAGGAAATTTTATATAAAAATGCGTTAAATTATTTTCTTTGTATAATGTATAAAAAATGGAATTCGGAATAGACTGGGTCGAAGTTGTAAGAAGAGCACTTAAATACATTTTTGAAGGTTTAGCTGTCGGTTTAGCCGCTATGTATTTAATCAAAGACAGTAATTTAGAATCAGCCTTTATGGTTGGTATTACTGCAGCAGCATCATATGCATTACTTGATATGTGGAATCCATCTGCAGGTGTAAGTAGTAGATTAGGTTCAGGTTTTATGATTGGAAGTCAGCTTGTAGGTGGTCTTTAAATTTATCATAAAATAAAAAATGATTAAAAATATGATATATATTGTATAATATTTTTAATAAAATTACTATAATGGCGTCACATACAATATATTTAAAAACAGAACTTAATAAAATGGTTGCTGGTTGTTTTGGGGGGTATCTTGATAATATAATTAAATATTATGAAGATAAAAATTTTATTGATTTAAAGTTGAAATATACAACTCCTGTATCTTTATATATATTATATGAAAAAAATAGTATATATAGTATAAATACATGGTATTTATATGAATATAAAAATGCATATAAATTAGATAATCAATATAATTACATATTATTAGATAATGCATTTGATAAACTTTATTTATTAAATCCATATGAACCATCATCTACTGATATTTATCATGGTTTATCACGATTAGGTGGTAATCATTATATTATTAAAAGTATTAGAGAATATAATGGTAGAAATTATGAATTATTACAAAAAACGATGTCTAGACAAGATAATATTGATAATATTAACAGGTTTAGTAATATTAATGGTATGGATATAGAATTAAAATTATTATTAAGAAAATTAGATAATAATCAAAAAGTTGAACAAATATGGAAATGGACGGATACATTTTCAAAAAAGGATTCGCCTGCTGTATTAATATCTGAAAAGATTATAGATAGTGGTAATGGAAATACTATTAAATGTGCTTCTAAATATTGATAAATATATATTATAATGTTATTTCTTTAATTTTTATGCACCGGTAGGATATTTGTTTTCCGAGGTCTATTGGATTATTTTTAAGGATTTTATCAAAGAATGTTTGATATCTTAAAATATGTGTATCTCCGGCATATATAAATATATTTTTAGTATATGGTTTGAAAAGTCTTGCTAATAAATAAGTGTCCATAATTATTGCATTCATTTCAACATATATATCATATAATTTATGTATATGTAGATCAAATGTGAAAGTATTATATGGTTTTTTATATAAAAAGTCATAAACGGATTTAATATTTTTATTATAATCATATTTATATTTATTTTTAAGTTCTAATAATTGTTTTTTCATAAATCTATCTATCTTTGTGGAATATATTTTATCAATTTTATTGAATTGAGTTTTAATTTTTTCACATTGTAAAATTTTTAATATATTTTTATATAATTTATCAATTGTATCAAAATTCTTTATAATCGGTATAAATTTTTTAACTATTTTTGAATCAATTCCTTTATAAACCATTTCTAATATTACATGTAATATTTGAATAAAATTATTCATATTAATATTTTCATTACAATGACTAACTCTAAAATCTGCTGCATGAAATCTTATATTTGGAAATTTATATTCACATAATTTCCTATTTTTCGTAAAACATCCATATTTTTCATAATATTTTTGAACTTCAACAAAACCAGTTTTTGTTAGTAATTGTGTTTTATAAGATTGTATAAAACTCGATTTATAATTACTATCTATATTAGAATATGGTGCTTCTAAGAAAAAATCTATATATTTATTATTATATTTTTTAGCTAAATTATTTATAAGTTTTGGTATAGTAATACTTTTTTCTTTACATCTATAATATTTTGAGTAATGTACATCGCCAAACATAAATATATTTTTATCATTAATCTTATATTTACTATATGAAACTGGACCAGAAATTAATAAATTTTTCATTATAAATAATTCAATATTTTATAATATATCACTATATATTATTATATTATAAAAATGATTGATAATAAAACAAAAATAGATAATATTATAATTAAAAATGGTATTCCAATTTATGTTAAAAAATGGAAACCATCATTACTAAAAAACTATAAGATAAATGTACATGGATTAATTATAAAAATGGAAAATTATCATATAGTAAAAAAGAATTAAAGAATAAGTTCTTAAATAATAATTATCCTATTGCATTTTTAATAGGAAAAAATACTGTCTCAAGTGGTGAATTTATTGCATCAACTTTTTACCGCAATCAACCAAATATAAAAATTTTTGGAGAAAATACAGGTGGATAATTATCAAATAATTTTACATATAATATAACATCTGAAATAAAATTAAATTGTACAAATATAATATATTAATGAAATATATATTTTATCATAATATTAATGATATACCAAAAAATATTTTAACACAATTTGATAAAAAAATATTTCATACAAATAATTCAATATTACTATTTATAGATGATTTATTATCAGGTCTTAATACTAAAACATATGTAATATTAGTTGTAATGGATAATGAAAAATTAGTAGGAACATTAGGTATTGCTTATTTATCTTCAAAAATTAAAAAATTAATGAATTTGGAATTTCTTGAAAGGACATATGATGTGAGAAATATATATATATTACCTGAATATCGTGGTAAAAAAATATGTTCTAAAATGATCAATAAATTAAAAAAGTATGTTTATCCAAAAGTAAAAAGATTAAATTTATGGGTTGATTCAACAAATATAGCAGCTATAAAATGTTATAAATCTTCTGGATTTATAGAATACAAAAATAAAAAAGCCATAAAGTGGTTAAATGATAATATTGAAAAATATTTTGGTTTTATTAATGAAAATAAATTGGTATATTATACAATAAAATTATAAAGAGACTTCTAAAAATATTCCGAAATGATCTGATGGATACACATTATCGTAGATTGGTTCTGTACCTATCAACTCTTTCTTTCCTATTTTACACCTCTTATTCATAAATATTCTATTCAATCTTTATCTTTCATATTCATATATTTCATATTGAAGATATATTATTCTTTATTTATTTAATTATTTAATTATAAATTCTTTAATTAACAATAAAATTTTATTATAAATTGTTTATAATAAAATCATAAAAAATTAATTAGATTATTAATTTATTACATTCTTTATTACATTCTTTATATTTTTTACTCAAAATATTTTTATTATCAAGAATAGATAGTTCAATATATTTTTTAGATAAATCCCAATCATTAATTTCTATATCATCTTTTTCTTTAAATTTTTTAAGAATGTAATATATTTTATCAGCATTTTTAAATTCTTCATAATCAGCACTTTTATAAATATCTTCTTTAGAACTATTTTTAGATTTTAGCATTGTATTCATTCTATTTTTTCCATCATTAATATATTCGTTTAAAAATTTAAACGTATTATTTGTAATCATATTGATAAATTTCTCTTTCTCAGTATGTTTCCATTTGCCATTACTATATATATGTCCATATTTACTTCGATGTCCTTGTAAATATAGATTCCTATTTTCCTCCTTTTCTATATTCAATTTAACAAAAAAATCACTCAAATATTGACCTTCTTCTTCATAATCTTTTTCAAATATTGCCCTAGCATCCCCATATTCTAAATTGGTCTCATTACCAAAATCATTTAATACTATATTTAAGTTCTCTATATTTTCAATATTTATAATATTATTTGTGACATTATTTGTTATATATGTATTACCATTTTGTTGAACAGTATTTTTATGTACTGATTTAATATGTCTTGTTAGATTTGTTTTATAGGTAAAAATTTTTCCACATGTTTGACAGGATAATCCATTATCTTTCAAAGTTTGAATTTGTACAAATTTAGTAAATAATTCATTATAATTTTTAAGTATGATATCTCTACTTATATCGAGATATGTAGGTGGACATATATTTTTTCTTTGTAAATGTTTATCAATTCGCGAAAATTCACCACCACATCTAACACAAATTTTGCTCATTATATATTTATATATATATAAAATCTTTATATAATTTTGTGATGGTCTGTCTTCCAAATCTTCCAACCTTGTTAAATCCCCTTCGATAAAGATTATATATTCATCAAATAAATATCGTTATGGTTGTGAAATATGTAATTTCATAAATTAAAAATGATCCAAAATGATCCAAAATGATCCAAAATGATCCAACCAAAAATCTTCTATTTTTATTATATGAATTATTATATGAATTATTATATGAATTATTATATGATTTTTTTGTATATTACTTTAAAAAATTACTATATGTAAACTTGGTACATAACTTCATAAAAATATTAATATTAGAATTTATGGTCTATTTTAAATAATGCTTCCAAATCTTCCAAATCTGTTAAAAAAACTTTAGCAAAGAATATATAATTATCAAGAGTTTTTAGGTATGATTATGAAATATGTGAATTCACAATCATAAAATGATCCAAAATGATCCATCCAAAACCTTCCATTATTGTTATTTTTGTACAAGATAATGATAAGATCATATCAACAATATTTTGGTATGAATGTTAAACCCTTCATTTTGAAAATTTAAAATGATCTACCAATGGAAGGATGTCAGTAAGATAATGATCCACCTATAATTAACACAATTATTATCATAATAAGTAATTGTGTTCTGGAATTGTTAAAAAATATTACCATAAAATTGGAAGGAAATTGATCCAAAATAAAAAAAATGTGTGCGCGTTATGTAAAAAAATAATTGATTCAAAATTGAAAAAGAAAATTAAAAATATTTGAAAATATATATTTATAAAATTTTTAAAATTTTTATGTTACACACACATTTTTAAAATTTTGGATCAATTTCCTTCCAATTTTATGGTAATCAAAAATGTTTTCAAAAAATATTTATGATTGTATATAATAATAAACCTGTAAAGTATGGGTGGATCATTATATTACTGTTACCCTTCCATTGGCGGATCATTTTCCTTCCAATTTTATGGTAATGAAAAACAAATACAATACTTTATTAGCTATGAATATGATAATAAACAACAAATTTATAAGCTGATCATCTCTTACTGATAGTCTTCCAATTTCATAAAGAAACTTCTAAAAATATTCCGAAATGATCTGATGGATATACATTATCGTAGATTGGTTCTGTACCTATCAACTCTTTCTTTCCTATTTTACACCTCTTATTCATAAATATTCTATCCAATCTGGATCTATATTTACCCTTGATATTTGCGTTTTTAGTAGAATCAAAGGTGTAATCTGTTTCAACATCTTCTAAATAATCTGGCATCATAACGTGATCTTCCATATTAGTATCTCCCATGATGAAGATATTATCTTTCTCAGTTATTTTATCAAATATTTCCGCTAACTGTTCATATTTAAGATCTGTTTTATAGTCACTTTCTAAATGAATACCGATAATTTTTATCAATTTATTCCCTTTTTTAGCTGTAATATGGTGGTATTTTCTATTCATATATGTTTTTGGTAGTTTCATCACAATATGTTGTATAATTGGAAATTTACTGAGAATCACGGTACCATAACAGTCCGATTCCATTTCAAATGAGATAGAGAAATGATAGAATTTATCCAAATTTTTTTTCAAAATTGTGAAAATTGGTAAAGTTACCTCTTGCAGAGAGACAAAATCTGGTCTCTTATCCAATATTATTTCGCATATATATCTGATACGATTCTGCATATGGTAATTATCAAACCAAAGATTGTATGTTAATGTAGAGAGTTTAGTCATTATATATACAATGGTACTATTTTTTATACCATTGTGTATACTATTTTTTATTTTACGATAAAAAAAATTTGATTGTTATAATTGATTTATTATACTACTGTAAAATAAGGAAATGAGCGTTTTTCAAGAAAGATATTTAGGTTATGACCAAATTATTACAAAACCCCTTCGTAAATATATGGAAGAAAATGGGTACACATATATTGCGCATTTTGTTGACAGAAACGATGGGGATAATGGTGTAGAATCTTACTCACTTAATATCATATTAAAAAAAGACAGTGATGAATCTAAGATCCTACAGGTCTGGTATTGGGAGAATTGGTACACTGACTCTGAAAAATCAGCAAATTTAATTAGTCAACGGGTTATTCCAGAAGGTGTACCAATGACCAAAAGTGGCTGCTAAGCACTAAGACTTTTTATAATAAAATTTTATAAAATATAAAACTACTTAAACAAATGGTAAAATAATAATAAATAATTATGAATGAAGTTAAAATTGGTATGGTAGGTAATGTAGATTGCAGTAAAACTACATCAGTAAGTGTATTGATCAATAATATTTTAGATAATGGGCGAGGAAGTGCCAGAAGTAAAATAATGAAACACATTCATGAACAGGAAACGGGACGAACTTCTTGTATTTCAGAAAATTATTTAAGAGTAGAAGATAAAAATAAGTACATTTCTTTTGTAGATTTAGCAGGACACGAAAAATATTTAAAAACAACTATGTGTGGATTGTCTGGACACTATATAGATTATGCGATGATTTTTGTGGGTGCTAATATGGGTATTTCTAAAATGACTATTGAACATTTAATTTTAGCGATTACATTAAAAATTCCATTTATTTTTATTGTTTCTAAGATTGATATTGCACCTGAAAATATTTTGAAAGAAACCATCGATGAAATTAAAGATATGGTGAGAAAAATGAAAATAAGGCAACAAATTCCTATTCTCTTTGATAAAGAAAAAGAATTATTAGAGATTAATTTGGATACAATGTTTCCGATTTTCTGTATTTCTAATAAAACGGGTGAAGGTGTAGATAAATTGCGTAATTTTATAACTAATTTAGAGCCAAGATTTAAATGGGATGAAGAAAGTGAAACAGTATTTTCAATCAATCACAAATATAATGTGAAAGGTATTGGGACAGTATTTTCTGGTAAAGTTGTAGGTGGTAAAATATGTAAGAATGATAAATTATTGATAGGACCATTTCAAGGGAAGTGGATTAACGTGATAGCTAAATCATTACATGATAATTTCAAGAATAATGTAGATGAATTGAATGCAGGTGAGAGTGGATGTATTGCAATAAATTCTAAGACAGATTTTTCTAAGAATAGATTAAGGAAAGGATTATTTTTAATCAATCAGATAAATAGAGATGCAATAGAATATTTTGATGCAGATGTTGCAATTTTAACAAAACATTCAACTACAATGCGAAAAGGTTACTCTCCGATAATTAATTGTAATACAGTATCACAAACAGCAAAAATAGTTGATATTTATGATAGAGAGGTATTAAGGTGTGGTGATAGATCAAAAGTAAAGTTTCAATTTTCATTTAGACCGGAATTTATCAAAGAGGGTGAACGATTTGTATTTAGGGATGGTAAGACAAAAGGATTTGGAATGATTACAAAAATATATTGAAATATATTATATGGTAGAGAAAATAAGTAAATTAGAAACTGCTGCAATTAGTATGAAATGGGTATCAAATATATCACTGTCATTATTTTGTATAATAATGTATTTAGGTATTCAAGGTTATGATAATCCATATAAAATATGTGTTGGATTTTGTTTATTATTTTTTATAATATTTGTATTGACAGTGATACCAAGTTATATTATAAATTTTATTTCAGATTGGAAAAAGTGCAATGATGAAAATATAGAAGAAAAAGATAGAAAGTCTAAAGGTAAAATTGTAATGGAATATTTAATACCAATTTTCACTTTAAAAGGTAAAATTGTTATGGAATATTTAATACCAATTTTCACTTTAATTATACTATACGCTTGGGCAAAATGCAGAGATCAAGCACCATTATATGGTGAGAGTAAAACATATAATATCTTTTCAATTGTTGGATTAGGTCCAATATATTTAGGAGAGGCTATTAAAAAAGGTACTTGGATAGAGATGAATGAATTAAATCAAAATGGTGGGGGATTTTTATCAACAATTGGTTCATTTATTTTGAAGATGTACACATATATCTTGACAACTATTTCAATAATGACATATATTTATGGTTTATCATGGATAACTAAGACGGGTGGATTGATAGTTTCAATAATATCTATTAGTTCATTAATTTATACAACATTAGGTAAAAGTATTTTAGGATATGTTCCAAAAAATAAGGAATTATTGGGTAAGAATAATTTGTTTTTTAAGTTTATGCAATACAGAGTGTATGAAGATAATTGGATTAGTAAATTAGGTGCATTGATTAGAAGATTTACTTTATTAGGATTAGATACAGATGCTTTGGATAAGTTAATTGATACACCAGAATACAATAATATTTTACCAAGAAAATCATTAGAAGAGTATGAGAAAAATAGATTAATATTTATGAGTGATAAAAAAGATAATAATGTATCATTTATTGAACAATGGACATGGGAAACTTTACCATATTTATATCATTGGGTTATCTTATCATTTATTGGATATATATTAGGTGGAATTTTTTTAATAATTATGTATGGAATGAAATAAAATACTTGTATAATAATATAGATATGTCATATCAGGTTGAATGTCCCAATAATACATATATGTGTTATGATAATTTAGTTAAAATTATGAAAAATATTAAAGAACAACAGGATAATGTTGCAGATCAATGTTCATCAACTTTTAATAGTAATATAACTTCTTGTAGTAAAATAGAAAATTCAAGTGGCGACAAAAATAATAGTTGTAATAAATGTGATTATTTATTTGAAAAATTGGTTAAAGGCGATACAACGTGTAAAGAATTGTTTGATAGTTTAAATGGAATGCATATAGATGAATTGAAGGCACAAATTAAATATAATTTGTTTCAATTAGTGCATATGAAAACAAAAATTGAACCGGCAAGAGTTTATGGAACCTTTACGTGGTGGAAAAAGTATATATGGGGTATAAATAAGATTCAAAATTATATCTACATAGTTTCATTTACGATTGCATTAATAATGATTTCATATCTGATTTATGAGAATATTTCAACTATATTGTCAGATTATAGTACATTGTGGGCTGTGGTGACATTAATATCTGCCATAGTTGTCTGTATCATTATTATGGTTTACACATTGAAAGATGTTGAATATAAACCAGCATCAATTTCTTATGATAAACGTATTGTTGAAAGTAAAAAAGCGATGTATGGTAAAAAGGTAAGAGATAATTGGACGGGTGATAAGACGGAGGATACTACAAATGTAGCATGGATAATATCTGTAATTATTATATGTTATTTTATAATTTTAGGTTTTGAATATTTAGGTTTATCTAAATTAATTGGTCAAAGATTTGGAGACTTATTGCATAATTTCATGTTATTTACATTGATTGGATTGGTAATAGCTATCAATATGTTTTATACATTTTTGATTCCACAATTTATCATAGTTGGTATTATCTTACAGAAAATTCTTTTAACTGGTGGAAAAGATATTAAATTAACAGTGATGCGTGTAATAATTCTTGCATTTATTTGTGGAGTCACGATTTATGAGAGTATTAGAGAAGAAGAGACAACTGAGAAAGGAGTCTGTACACAAGACGAGAATCCCAATATTATATGGCAATATGCATTTATTTTTGTGGCATTATTTGTGATGTTTATTTTATATGAATTGGAATTGTGGGGAGAAATAGATATTGGTATTAAAAGTTTCACAGATAATAATAATGGATTGGGCTTATTTTTAGAGCCTTATATTAGTGTATTTAAAAATATTCAAGAATATTCAAAGATATCTGGTCCATAAAAAAATATAATTAACTATTATAGTAATGTCTGATTCAACACAATTAATAGGACCAATTATATCTGGAAGTATATCATTAATAATATTGGGTTTTTTAATAGCGTGGATTTCACTTAGACGTAATGAAATATATGGATTATTCGGGAATTCAAGATTTATAATATTTTTAATTATTTTTATAATCAATATTGGAATTTCAATTGGTTTTTCATATTCTAATATTAATTTCTTATTTGAAAACAAAGAAAAACTTCCAGTATTTCAGAAAATTATATTATTTGTTGTTTTTGGATCATTAGTTTTAGTAATTCTAATTTTGTTAATTCCAATAGTTATTTATTTTATAAATAAAACTACTGGTGTTAATTTGATTCGTGTATTTAATTTACCTAATTTACCTAATTTTTTTGGTTTTTTAAATTTACCTAAAATAATAATAGTTTCATTAATATTGGGGTTGTTAGTTTTAATAATTGGTATGATATTATTAGTAGTTTATAAATATAATATAGATAATGAAAAAGAAGAAAAATATAATAAAAAAATGTCAGAGAGAAGATCCACGTTAATTGGTGATATAGTTATTGGTTTAACATCCTCTATAATGATTGTATTATTAATATTGTCAATATTTAAGTTTGATAATATTGCAATAAAAGTATTTTCCGTATTATTCATAATTGTATTAATTATTGGAGCAATAGTATGGTATTTATCATCTAAAGATAATAGTGATGATATAAAAGATTCAAATTTAGATATTAAATATCCTGAGCCAACATCAAGAAAATTAAAATTGAAAGAATTAAAGAAATTATTGAAAAAACTGGGTGATTTTAAAATGGATAATGAATGTAAAATAGATGATCAATCTGATTGTAACTATTTATATAAACAATATATTGCATCTGGTGGAGATGAAAAAGTTTTAGATGAATTACTTGATCAATTAGCAAGTATGAAGAATAAAAATGGTGAAGAAGATAATACAGGATTGATCAATCAGGCAATATTTATTATATATCAATTGTTACAATGTAAGATTGAGTTAGACGATAAGGAGACAATTTATAAATTTGGTACATGGGCTTGGTGGAAAAAGAATATTTTTATGTCTGATAATAATAAAGATCCGATTGATCCCATGCAGAGATACATATATTTTATATCTATTTTGGTGGGTATTTTATTTTTATTTGTTAATTTATATCAATATGGAATAAATGTAGAAACTATATTTGGTATAGATGGTAAACAAATATTCACAATTGATTGGTTATTGAGAGCAATTGCTATATTTGGTACTTTAACATATATAGGATTAATATCATGGTCGGTAATGTATAATCTATTATCCAGTCCCGATTCTGTTGAAGTTGATAAACCTGTTTCAAAAGAGTATCAAAGATATATTTCTGATTATACTACAGACCCAACAACTCAAAAGGAGAAAACAGGTTTAATTTCTCTCTTTGGTGGATGGATTTCAGCGATCATTGTTTCGGGAATATTGAGTTATATGGGTGGAGAATCACCATTTGGTGTATTAAATAAGATTAATGCAATAGCTATTATAATGGCATTTGTGATAATATTTAATGGTTATTACATATGGTTAATGCCCCAATTATTTATTATAGGTGTATTGATACAGAAATATATTCTTTCAACAGATATGTTTGATAACCCACTCTCTATGATTGTGAAAGGTATTATTGTGGTTGCAGTGATATTTGCCTCTTTTTATGATACAACTTATAAACCAGAGAATGTAGAAAAAGATGACAAGAAATATAAAGGGTTTGCATCAACATATAATAAGCCAGTTTGGTACATATTTGGTATTTTAATGTTCTTGATATTACAGAATGGTGTAGAAAGTTTTATAGGTGAAACGGGTAATTATGGTGAAAATAATTGGTCATTAATTTTGGTGCCTGCTGTGAGATATATAATTAGTATTATTATTAGGACGGATGTATCCTACGATGTTCTAAGCATAAGTAATAATATGTAAAAAAAATTGAATTAATATAAACTTTTTATAAAAAAATTTATATTATTAAATGAGTAAATCTATTTCTGAGTCTTCAACTAATGAATTGCTGGAAAGAATAGAAAAACACAAATTTTGTATTCGTTTGATTGATGCAGAGTTATCTAAAAGAAATGATAATTCAGTTTCTATCAAAAAAGGGATTAAAATTAAAACAAATACTTCCTCCAATGATGCTATTAATAAAGTTTTGCCTAAAAAAGCTTCTTCATCTAAAAAGGTTTCACCTAAAAAGGCTTCATCTAAAAAGGATATAGCTACAAGAGATGATATGAAAGTTATTCTTAAAAGGAAAGGTATTGAATTTAAAGAGAGTGCAAATAAAATGGAATTACAGGAACTTGTACGTAAAAATAATTTGGTTAGAGTTGTTGAGAATTATCATAAAGAGAGGTGTGCAACTTAATATTATTATACGTACTAAATTATAAAAATATATCTTAGGAATGATTAATGAAATTCAATAAAAATTTGTCGATTATAATTAAAAATAATAGAATAATATCAAGACAAAACGGGAGTACCCCAGGAGTTTATAAATTTTTTAATGTTGAACCAAATACAAAATATAAAATAAATTTATATGGATATAATTCTCGTGTTGCTACAACATTATGGATGGTTGATAATGAAAAAACTTCAAATGATTTAATAAGAGATGTAACTGATTTGTATTATCAAAGTAATAATCAAAAAATAGTAAAAATAGGAGTTTTATTTAAATATGCCAGGTATGGAAATTATTTTGATTTAGGTGATATTTATCTTACAAAAATAGATAATTATGAAAATACTCAAATAAATAATAGTATAGTTAATAATTTGAATGATGAGATTTTAAAGGAGTATTATTTAATTAAAGATGAAATTAATAAATTATCGATTTCTATAATTATACCATGTCATTATAAACATTTTAAATATTTATCACAATTATTAAGTTTTTACAATCATCAAACAATAATACAAAAAGAAATTATAGTAGTATTATCTCAATCAAATATGTTAGATGAAAAAAGTATTGAAGAATTGAAAAATAATAAATATTTATATGAATTAAAAATTATTTGTGTTAAGGAGAAAAGTCCAGCAGGTAGAAATAGACATTTAGGATCAAAAGATGCAACAGGAGATATTATAATTTTTCAAGATGCAGATGATTTACCTCATTTACAGAGGAATGAGATAATATATAAATGTTTTATTAATTATCCGCAAATTGATCATATATTGCATGGATATTCGAGATATCATATTATTTATAAAAAATACAATATTAATAATATACCTATAAAAATATTTAACCACAATATGTTTTATAATCATAATGAAATGGCATCATATAATTTGACAAATGGTAATATAGCTATTCGTAAAAATGTGGTTGACAAAGTTAAATGGGAAGATGAAAAATATCGTGGTCAAGATGTTATATTTAATAAAAATTTATATACACTTTTAAGAAAATATTTGATAATTAGATTACCATTATATGTATATAGAGAGAAATTATCTGTTAAAAAATATGTAATCGATAATAATAATCGTATGCGATTTAATATATAAAAATATATATATTGTGTAAGTATATGTTTATATTAAATAATAAAGTGAAAGTAGTAGATAATAGAGTAATAGTATATCAAAATTATAGTACACCTGGTGTATATAAAATATTTAATGTAAATAGGAATACTAAATATAGAATAATTTTAGAAGGGTATGAAGGTTTAATTAATACAAAACTATGGATAGCTGATATGAATAATAGGAAAATATATTTTAAAAATATTTCTAATATGGATATTATATATCATAATTTTAATTATAATAGGATTAAAGTTGGTGTATTATTTAGTGGTAATTTTAAAATAGGTGATTATTATAAACTACAAGATATAAAAATAATAGAAAATTTAAAAAATACAAATAGTAACATAAATATAAATAATAATGAAATAAATGAATTGAAAATGTATCAAGATATAAATAATAATGAAATAAATGAATTGAAAATGTATCAAGATATATATTATAATATAAAATCTAAAATAATACAAAATAATAATAAAATAATAGAAAACGATAATAAAATAATACAAAATGATAATAAAATAATACAAAATGATAATAAAATAATAGAAAATGATAATAAAATAATAGAAAATGATAATAAAATAATAGAAGAAACTAAATTATTTACGAATGTATTAGTAAAAGATAAGATAGTTATACAATTATGTACTGCATATAATATTAAGTATTTTGATTCATATGCAAAAAGAAAATATCATTTAACATCCTATTATGATAAAACAAAACCTGTTATATTTTATGGTTGTTATACTAATTCAGACTTACGTAGAATTAAAAATCATACAGGACATAAAGTTTTAATATGGGGAGGTTCAGATATTATGAATAAGAGTATAATATCATCTGTATTTAGAATAAAAAATTTAAAACATATTGCACAATCTTCATTTATAAAGAAAGATTTAAAAAGAAATCATCAAAAATATATTTATTTACCTTTTGCACCAACAGTTAATTATAATTTTTATTCACCTGTAAAGAAAGGATCATGTATTTATGTTTATACTAATGCATGTAACCAAGAATTTTATGGTTCTAAAATTTATTATAAATTAATAAGACAATTTCCAAGAATAAATTTTATTATAGCGACAAATGTTTCTTCATATTATGAAGCAAAGAGAAGAGGATTGAATTATAAATATTTACAAACATTTAATCCCTGTGATATGCATAGAGTCTATAACAAGTGTTTTATAGGTTTAAGATTGACAAAACATGATGGAATATCTGCAACAGTTCAAGAATTGGGTATGTTAGGTATTAAAACAATACATAATGGTAAAACACCAAATTGTATAAATTATAATACATATGAAGATATTGTTAAAATTATTAAAGAAGAATATGAGAATATAGGTAAAATAGATGAAAAAGTAAGTTGTGATACAAGAGATCATTTAAAAATATGCGATGATTTACTACCTTATTTATTTGATACTATAACAATAGGTAGTGAAATATATGTGATGATAAATTATAATAAGTGGCAAAGTTACAAAAGTTATATTAAACGCAAGAAGAATATTTGGGTAATGTACAATAATAATGGCGATAAAATTAGAAGAAATAATGATATATCATCATATGTATTGCCGACAGAAGGATGGTATTAAAATATATGTGATAACAAATATTTATCACATATAAATATGACAATAAATTGCTGAAGTATTTGAATTTAGGAAAATAAAGTGTTGTAAAAAATAGGATATAAAAAAATATAATAAAATATAATATATATGAATAATAAAATCATGGAAAGCATAAAATATTATCACGATTTACCATTTTATTACAAAGATATTTGTTACAGTAAATTTAGATACTATTTTCAAACATACATTAATACTTCTTATAATAATTCTAAAATAACTGATAATATTTATATTTCAGATTTTCCATCTGCATGTAATAAAGATAAATTAAAAGAAGATGGAATTACACATATTTTATGTGCTATTTTAGGACTTGATCCAATCTTTCCGGAAGAATTTACATATAAAAACGTACATGTGAGAGATGTAACTCATGAAAATTTAAATAAATATTTTGATGAATGTGTAGATTTTATAGATTCGGTTGTTAAAAGCGGTGGTAAAGTTTTAGTTCATTGTTCTTATGGTGTTTCACGTAGTGCAAGTATAGTACTTGCATATTTAATAAAAAAACATGATTTAACATATGATGAAGCTTATAAATTTGTGAAAGCACGTCGTGATATCATAGAACCAAATGATGGTTTCAAGAAGCAATTAAAGAAATACTAAGCTTTTTTATCGCAAATAAATTTGGCAGTAAAAAGCTTTTTAGACACTTGTAATAAATTATTTTACAAATTAGTTAAACTAATATCTCTGAACTTTATAAAGAAGTATTCTATAATATTTCTTTATAGTTTGCAAAAAAACTTTAATATTTAATACAATTTTTTGGATAGATAATAACCTCTGGTTATTATCAAACACTTACCAGCAAACTTGTTTGCGTTCGCTTTTAGCGATTTCGTGTCAAGCTTTTTTTATCGCAAATAAATTTGGCAGTAAAAAGCTTTTTAGACACTTGAAATAAATTGCCAGTTAAGCTCTTGACAAATTCCTTTCCAAATATTATCATATCTTAGTAATTTATTATTATTTAATATGGTGTAAATGTTCACGAAAGTGATAAAAATTTTTATAACTCATTTTTATAAAGAAGTATATATATATTATATTTCTTTATATAAAATAAAAAACTTTTCATTCCAAATTTATTTGCGGTGTGAAAAAGTTTAATAATATTCATTACCGTTTTTTAATTAAACTTTTACTGTTAAATTTATTTGCATTGAAAAAAGCTTTTTTAAACACTTTTAATAAATTCCCAATTAAGTTCTTTACAGATTCCTTCCCAAATTCTGTCTTGTTGATGTAATTTTTCTCTACTTTTTAGTAAAGGAAAGAGACTTTTAAGTTCATCGAGACCCAATAGTTCAACAAATTTGTGTAAAACATAAGAGTAAGATAAGAAATTCTTTCTATTTTTTTGTATATTTGGACAAACTTTAGCAAAAGGTTCTTGAATTTCCTCAAACATACGTTTAAGTTTTTCTTCAACATGAGGTTTAATCGTTGGTGGTTGTTTACCATTTAATCTGCAAATAATGTGTGGAACATGTTCATAATATTTATTGTAACCTAATTTTTTAAGATAACCACGTACCTTTTCGTTTGTTAATAATGCTAAATTTGTAATTCGTTCTTTTTTAATTTCGATCAATAATTTATCGAAAACTTCTTGGCTAATATCAGTGCTTTCTCTTGCTTGTGTTTGACTTAACCCGTCAATATAAAACCATTTATACAATTTGTATAAACTCATATGCTCGGGTCCTCTAATAAGACTTCATCATATGACCCTATCTCTAGGGGGACGGACTATACCTTAAGCCATCATTGAGATTGATTAAACCTCTCAGACCCACTCTCATCTAGTCTCTGAACCTTCCCCATATCCTTATCATAATAGACTTAGGGGCTTGGATGCGGATTGTCCAATCTTTTGCGTTGTTACCATACTCAGGGGTATTACCTCGACCACTTCATAGTTTCCAGATGAAGCTTGGTAGCAAAAGTTCTTAGGAGTTTCCCGCAATTTGGGAGTGTTGCCTTTAAAGAATTACTTAATTAGAATAAATTTCGTTCAATAAAGACTAGAAAGTTTCGAAATATAAACATATTTTCATTTTATTTTTGATAAAACTTTTTTTGAAAAAGTCTATAAATACGGTATCTCCACTATTTATCCTTCACACCATACCGCAAGGTGAAGGTAGCTTCCTGTTCAGAACAGTTATATGATCAATAACTTTAATCAACAACATTGTAATCTTGTTTTACTTGATTTAACGTTTCAATACAAATGCGGAGTTTTTCTTCCATGGATAATTTTTTGTTAGTAAATTTTCTGGTATATCTTTTACTTTTTTAACATGATATTTTCAGCGCCTATCTGTTCCCCAAGGTGTGTCATATTTACCAATGTATTTTTTAGCTTGTCCTATATAGGATTTACCATATGTTTTATTTGTAATTTTATAGATTTCTCCGTAGTGCACTTGTTTGTTTATAGTTACTATATATGTATCTTATCTTTACAAAGTTTTAAATTCGTTAATAACAAGTAAATATAATATTTTTTAGTTTATCAACCAAAAAATAACAAGAGTTTGTTGTTAAAGTCCTTAGATGATCTAAGAATTCTGAATAATGATTGCGTCTCTTGTAAGCAAAATATGATATTTCAGGAGGTGGATCTTTGTATGATGGTCTATCGCTATCGATTACAACGAATTCAGTGTCTCCACACATTTCGCAAACCATAATACCTTCTTCTTGAATAAGTGTTTTTTCGCAATTGCATATATTGCATTTGGTATAATTTTTTTCGACATTGATGCAACCGATATATGCTGGGTCAACAATTTTAAGGTATTGATCAAGCATATCGGCACGTTGGAAGTTTTCTTTGGTGATAACAAAATCACTCATTTTTTTATCAATATTATCGTTTTTATTTTCATCATTATTTACATTATTATTATTTACATTATTATTATTTACATTATTATTATTTACATTATTATTATTATTATTTACATTATTATTATTTACATTATTATCATTATTATTATTTACATTATTATCATTATTATTATTTACATTATTTACATTATTATTATTTACATTATTATCATTATTATTTGTAATAGGATTTGAAAAAAAGTTAACAATAGATGTTTCAGTTTTATCTATTGGTGTAGTTTTAATATTTTCTTTATTTTCAGATTTTAATGCAATGGAATCTATATTATTATAATATTCACATAATAAATCACCAGTTTGTAAATAATATTGACTTTCTTCTTCATCATTTTCAATAATATTTATTTCATTTTTTATATTTTTTATTGAATCAGCTAAAGAAAATTTCTCATTTAATTGTTCCGTTGTTAGCTCTTTATTTGGAATTTTCTTTAGCTCATTATATTTATTTGTTAAATTAGATAAGGTTTTGCGCTTTTCAGGTAAAGATTTTTTTATTTGTTTGAAATGTTTCATCATTTCATTATGTTTTGCATCAAGTGTAACTCTATTATCACCTATAAACGGTTTTTTATTTTTTGCTTTGAACATTGACATTTCATAATTCATTATATGTAAAAAAACTTTAAGTAATTTAAAATATTAGAAATATTTTAATAAACGCATAAAAAATTTGTATCAAAAGTATAGGATATATTTATTAAATGCGTAAATAAATATATAATTAAAATATGTTAAATAAATATATTAAATACCATGACAGGTAATAACAATGTTGAAGATACATCATTAACACTTCAGAAGATGGTGTTTATATATAATGCATTATTAAAAGGTTGGACAATACGAATGATAGAAAATGATAAATTTGAGTTTACGAAAGATCTTGAATCAATAAAGAAGGAGGTAGATTTAGCTGATTATTTAAGAAAATTTATACAATATAATTTGAATATTGAAAATTTGCGTACAATATAAATTAATTTTTATAAGATTGTATTCAATAAAGTTTTATATTATTTAAAAAATAATATAAAATGTTTAGTATTATAAAAAAATAATGTATATAAAGCGATTAAATACATTATAATTAATTAATTAATTAAATAATTAAATTTATTTTGAAAAATTTTTTTCTAACCATATATTATAAAAAAAAATGGGAGGAGGATTAATGCAACTCGTCGCTTATGGCGCACAAGATATCTATCTTACAGGTAACCCACAAATCACCTCAAATTAAAGGGGTTGAAAAGTAGCGAGTATGTCATAAGAAAGATAGTGACATAATAAAACTCTTAATGGTCTTTCCAAAAACTTTTTTACTGTCAAATTTATTTGCGATAAAAAAAGTTTGATTAAAAAAATCTAAAAATGTATAAAAATATTCTAAAGATGTTTTTGGTCAAGCTTTTTTATATCGGACTTGTTTGTGATGTCAAATTTATTTGCGATGAAAAAACTTTTTGTCATAGCTGCTAGTATTGTATTTCTTAGAAATATGATGCGACACTGCTCAATTGCGGGAACCCCCTTACCAAAAATTATTTAAAGATTATTTTATTTATTAAGTGTAATATGAATTGTAAAATCTGTAATTCTCAAAACAATTTCATAAGAAAAGGAAGAAAAGTATGTACTATATGCGAAAATAAACAACGCAAAGATAGATACAATAAAAAAATTATAGATAGTATTATTATCTATAGAGAACAACAATTAATAAAATATCTTAAAAATAATGAGTAGGACTATTTATAAATCTATAAGTAGGAGCTCTAACTACCCATTCTTATTGAGAAATCTTTAAGAAGAACCCGGTTAATGGCCGGCTCCAATGGTAAAAACGTTAGAGATTGGGCAATCCGCAGCCAAGTGCTAAACATTTATAGTCTCTATTGAAGAGTTTTATAAATGCATGCTAATGGTTCAACGACTAAATGGTAGTGGGCTTTTTGTGAGTATTACAAAATATTCAATAAAAGGCTTAAGGTATAGTCTAGTCCCTCATTTTAATTTTAATTATGTATTAATTAGATATTAAAATAGTTAAATACTGTGAAAGCAGGGGTATTAACGTTTTCAAAGTGGTTTACAGAAGACATACAAACTTCTCAATGGAATCGATCGAACAAACCTCAACATGTTAGGGGTGGAAAAGCATTCTGCCTAAAGTGATGTGGATAACTTTAGGATAATTCAGTTGGTATTCCACAAACTTTTTTAAAAAAAGTTTATACAAATGCTAGTGAATAGGTTATTTAAAGAAAAAAAATATAAAAATATTTATGAGTGGAGAAATATATTTAATTAAAAGTCCAAGTGACAAAATATACATAGGTCAGACGATATATGGTTATTTGAATAGATGGAGGGATCATATATATGATGCTCTTGATCCAAAAAAAGACCATTGTAAATTATTAAATAGAGCTATTAGAAAATATGGAAAAGAAAATTTTTTCATAACTTTATTAAAAACATGTGCTATTGAAGATTTAAATAAATACGAACAATTCTATATAAATGTTTATAACAGCATGAAACCACACGGATATAATCTTAAAGAAGGTGGAAGTAATGGTAAGCATTTAAATGAAACAAAAATTAAAATAAGTCAAAAGTTAAAAAATGTTCCAAAATCTCAAGAAATGAGATTAAATTTATCAAAAAGTAGGAATAAATACAATCTTCCAATGTATGTTATAAAACATATTAATGGTTATCGTATAGTTAATCACCCCAACCAAAATGGTAGAGAACGAAAGATAACACATTCAAAATATACAGATGAAGAAAAATTAAAAATAGCACTTGATTATTTAAACTATTTAAATAATTTGTCTGAACAATTGTCGTAAAACCTATTTGCGACACACCTGGTTCCTGGAATCCCCTAAAGCTATTGGTACTGAATTATTTGAGAAATCTTATAATTCGCCGGTTAATTACCGGGTATAGTGACAATCCAATAGATGTAACAATGGGCAATCAGGAGGCGAAAACCTAAACGGCGTTAATAGTAGTCGCATGGTTTCGTCGCAACGACTGGTAAGGTGTGGGTCCTAGAATATTACTAGATATTTTATGATGGGCTTAAGGTACAGTCTAGTCCCCTTGGGAAACCTTGGGGTATTTCGTTAACGGTCAAGCAGATTTCGGAAAGAAGGTCCAAGCAACAATTTCGCGCAACGGTGATTTAATTCACCGTATGTATCTCCAAGCTACATTACCCGAGGTTCAGTGCCCATGCTCTGAATCCAAATGCTTCAGATGGGTCAACTACATTGGTCACGCTTTAATCAAAACTGTCGAAGTTGAGATTGGTGGACAAAGAATTGACAAACACTACGGTGATTGGCTCAACATCTGGAACGAACTCACCCAAGAACCCGGTCACCAAGTTGGTTACGATAATATGGTTGGTAACACCATTTTCTTAACTGGTGCTGGTCTCTCTCACGCTGAAGCAACAACCCTTTACATTCCATTCCAATTCTGGTTCAACTAATCCTGCAGGACCTGAAAAACAGTCCGCCCTAGATTATGTGGATATATCTAGGGGAACTCCGGTTAGTATTCCACAAAGCTTTTTTCGAAAAAAAGCTTGACCAAAAAATTTTTAAAAATATGGTCAAAATTTTTAGAGAAAATGGTTTTATACAGCTGTTAGTGTTATATCCTATTTATAGGTATAATGCGACACCTCCAAATTGTCGGGAACTTCCTAAAGCCGTAAAAGTATTTAAAGGTAAAAAATAATAAAAATATGAAATAAAGTAATAAAATCCTTTAATTATGGGGTACCAAGCTATATAGGAAACTATATAGTGGCTCAGAGCGGAACTGAGGTATGGTAACAATCCCCCGGATGATTGACTTATTAGTCATGAAATGGATAATCCGCAGCAAAGCTCCTAAGTCCGCTACACTTTCTTTAATAAAGAAAGTATGATCAAAGAAATGCGATCAACATGATAGGATACGGAGAATGTTCAACGACTAGACGCTGGTGGGTCGGAGAAGTCTAATCAACTTCGATGATGGCTTAAGATATAGTCTAGCCCCATTCCGAAAGGATGGGTAAAATCTTGTTAAAATGTCAAACCTAACCGTTGCAGGAACCCCGGTTTGGCTTTACCCCTAATTGCGCTCCAATATCACGAAGTCAGAATCTGCCTTGAATTCAGAAACAAGGAAGAATGCTATGTTGCCAAACTTGGTGGCAGCTGTGGTGGATCTGACGGATGCAACCCAGGCGAATGCGATCTCTGTGTCGGTTCTCTTGAATACGCATCTCTCTTCGTTGACTACATTTACTTAGATACTGACGAAAGACGTAGATTCGCACAAGTATCTCACGAATATTTAATTGAACAATTACAATTTACTGGTGATGAATCTACCACCAACGTAAACGTTAAGGTTAAACTTAACTTCAACCACCCAGTCAAAGAACTTATCTGGGTTGTCCAACGCGAAGACTTCTGCTGCAGAGGTGTTAACCAATGGAACAACTACACAGATAACTACGATGATGACTGCTGCGCTGGCTGCGACTCTTGTGGTTCTGGCGAACCATGCTCTATCTGTGGCACAGATAAATCTTGCTGCATTCTCAATACCAACGTTGATACCGCATATGGTGGTCGCACAACATTCCCACAAGGTCCATCCAGAGGAGGTTTCGATAACAGAGATGGTCCAGTCAGCCCAGTCTGCCTCTCATGCTACGAACGCTGTGATGGTAACAGCATGCCCCAAGGTCCAGGTAACGATGGCTGTGGTCCAGTTAACTTCGGTTCCATCAATGTTGGCTTCGGTGGTGGTGGTGATCACGCACTCTACCCACTCAACGCTGGTAGAAACCCAGTTGTTCGCGCTAAGCTCCAACTTAACGGACACGATAGATTCCAAGAACGTCTTGGATCTTACTTCAATCTTGTCCAACCATACCAACATCACACCAACATCCCATCCACAGGTATTAACGTCTACTCATTCGCACTTAAACCCGAAGAACATCAACCATCTGGTACATGCAATTTCTCAAGAATTGATAACGCTTGCTTACAAATGCAACTTACACCACTTGCTGTCAAGGGTGCCGGTGCAAGAATACGTGTGTACGCGACAAATTATAATGTTCTCCGTATCATGAGCGGGATGGGAGGCTTGGCTTATAGCAATTAAAAAGCTTTCAACAAGTTTTATCAAGTATTTTCTGTTAAAAATATGTTAATATCTCAAAAATAATTAACATAGAATCTTAATTAGATTTTTTTTATTAAATCGCGCATTCGTGCGCCAAAAATAATATAAATTTTAATAAACTTATATTATTATTTTAAAAGTATCAGGAAATTATTGATAAATATTTTTGGAAAGTCATATTTTTCCCATCAAATTCCTCTTCACAAATTTTAATAGTTTTTAATTTTTTTATAACATTTATTGTTATTTTTTTACCATTATTTCCTCCATTTTCTCCATATTTATCACATAAATTCTTTAATATATTTTTATACGGAATATTTTTTTCCATCATAAATAGAGCCTCAATCATTTGATCAACTGTCAATGTTCTATTATTTTGTGATAATTTTTTACTTCTATTTATTGTATATTGATTTATTTTTTGTTTAATAATTTTTAAATATTCATCATATGAAATATCCAATCCTTCAAATTCTTCCTCATACAGTTGTGTTTTTCCTGACCATACATTTTTAACAATACTATCACTTATATTATTACCATCCTTTGTTTTGAAATCAACGTGATTGTTAATATCTGTAGACGATATACCTTTATTTTTTAACATAAGTATTTTTATCATTTGTTTAACTGTTAATTTTCTTTTACTTTTAGAAGTTGATCTATTTTTTTCAAGTTTTAATTCATCATCAGTCATATCTTTATTCTTATTTTCAATCTCTTTCTTTTTTTGCCAATTTTCTTCAACAATTTTATCTATATTTTCTTCAATGTATGACATTTTTTTAACTTTACCATTCACAATATTATCAACATATTGTCTTGATATATTAAATACAGCACCAATATCTTCGTGAGTTTCTCCATTATTGTGAAATTCAATTATCATATCAATATCTTCATCACTTATTTTACGATCTTTTAACAACACTGACTTAGAAATATTTTTACTATGTTCGTCAAGTCTATCAACACCATAATTTGGATTACCAATACCTAACTTGGCTACAGACATCTTAATACGTGCATCATCTTTATTTAATTGTTTTTTGATTTCTTTTGCATCTATTTTATACTGTTTTTTAATATTTTTTTGGTTATTATTTCTACCAATAATATCATTTTTATTTATATCAATACTTGTGTGTTTTTCATTTTTCAATATTTCTGCCAATTCTCCTCTTATTTTTTGTTTTTCTTTCATATGTAATGATGGATCTTCATCAAAATATTTCAAAATACATTCAATTTGTATTTTTTTAATAATTACATGATCTAACATATCTATAAAATATTTTTCCATAATTTTTCTATTACTTGCCTTCCAATGTCCATATTTGACTGATACAGTTCCACAATTAAAAAATTTTTGTATCTCATATAAAATATCTATATTGTTTAATTGTGCAATTGATACACTATAACCTGTATAATTATTAGGACTACCACCAATACGAATGCATCCTTCAGCATCAAATAGACCACAAATATAGATAAAATCAATTTTATTAAAATCAATTAATTTACTTTTTACAATTTTTTGATTTAAACTATGTATTCTCAAACATAATTTCTCTTTTTCTATGTCTTTACCAGATTTATTAATAAGTGGTAAAAATTTTTTTGCAAGTAAAACCTGTTCATACTTTAATATACAACCTTTTTCTAAATAATCTAATATTTTTTTACAATCAAGACCATTAACTTTCCAAGAATATTGTTGTCTGCGTGCATCAGTATCTGGTTGTTTTCTTTTGTACATTGAACCACCAAACATTGATTGTAATAATTTTAATATATTAAATACTGATTGTGGAAATGTTATAGACAAGTTATAATAAGATTCACCCTCTTTATATATAGAAATTGTTCCATCTCCGTCAAATAATCCACCTAAGTATTTAGGATCAAAATTTATAACTAAATCATTATTAGTAGTAATTTTTATATGTTCTTTAAATTTGTTATTGTGATAATAATCCCTTGCATAACTATTTTTAATAATCTTATATACATCTTCACCTAAAGCATTTTTTAATCTACTATTGTATGCTTTAACATATTGGCAATTTTGTTCCTGTTTTTTAAAAATGTCAAAATATAATTCTAAATCTGTTTTTAAACATAAATTATCATTTTTTTTTGTTTTATCATTATCAAATTTTTTAGTTGTTAATCGTGTATAACGAGGCATAGCCCATCTATTTTTCCAATAATTAACAATTTCTTCTAAAGTAATTACATCAATTTCATAACTATTAGCTTTTCCAACTAAAAAATCTTTACATTTTTTTCCTGTATATCCAAAATATATACCTCTTTTTATATTGTGGTCTAATATATCATATTTTAAACCCAATAATTGTAATATTTTTTTAATATTTTTTCTTCTACCATCACCAATTCCACTATTGTTTTTTTTTGAAAAATCCAATCCACAATCTTCACCAAATTTTTTCATTCTGTCATATAATGTGTCCGGTAAATTTGGAACAGCACCTTTAGTATATCCAATAAAATTAATATATTTTGACCTATCATACTGACTTGATTTACCGTATAATCCTAATGTTGTATATCCAGCAATGTAATGTCCATATTTTTTAAACATATAATCTTGAACCTCTTTTGAAAAGCATATACCTACTAACAATTTTCCAACAAGTAGATTATAACTAATTGGTTGCAATCCCACGCAACAAGAAATATTCATAATATGATTAATTTTTTTTTCGTCAAATTTATTAGTTCTATTCCACCCAATATATTCATCCCTATCTTTCATAGCTTTTAGATCACTATGTAGTTCTAATATACCTAAATATTTTTTTGATGTTTTATCTTTAATCAACATTCGTATTATTTTTTTAGGGTTTTTGTTAGATCTAAAAGAACTAGTATTCTTTCTAAAAAAATTCCATATATCTTTTTGTTTTATGCTTTCAACAAATTCAATTTCTATTTTTAAATTATTTATAAGATTTAAATTATACTCATTTATTTTACAATTGTCACTATTTATTATACTATAGTCTAAGTCATTGAATATTTTGTTAATATAATACTCCCTTTTATAGCGAAATTTTGATTTGTTAATTTCCCGTTTTTTATTAATTTTATCAACATATTTTGCACCATTCTTATTTTTTTTTGCAATTTTAAATATTTCATTCACTATTTCATTACGTTCTATCAATAGTTTTTCAGTTAATTCATTAATATTATTATCTTTTAAAGTTTTAGAATTTATTATATTCGGATCCATATTTTTCTATTTTTTATGTATATTATTATATTTCATTTTTTTAAGTACTTTTAATAATTTTAACATTAAAAATAATAATATGTTATAATACATGGCATATACACTGATTAAAGCACTTACTGAATATCTACAGCAAAATTTTCCATATTTTTTATAAGTTCATCTACAATTGATAGATCTTGATCAGTATATTTTTCAACTTCATCTCTTATTTCTAAATATTCCATTTTATCTATATTTTCTGACATATATTGTAGCACATCTGTGTCTATATTACAATAATATAATTCTATATTTTTAATATTACCAATTAGATCTTTCATTGATTGAATATTAATATGACATACACTTAATTTTACACCCTTGAAGATTTCAGATGGAACAAAAATTTTATATTATAAACTATTATAATATGAAATATAAAAGTGAAGATTATAAAATTACTGCTGTTAAATATTACTTAAAATATGATATTACAAATTAATTATTATTATCCATAATAATTTATAAAATAATTATTATGAATAATTTCTACGTTGTACACTGTGATCATTGGGAAGATTATGGTAGAAATAGAACTGTATACTGCAAAACTCGTGAAAAGGCTGTAGAATTAGCAATAGATTTTTTATTAAATGACAACAACACTTATGATACGATGTTATATACACTTTTATCTGCCATACTGAATTCACCCATTTTGATGTGGATGTCGTTTTGCCAAATGATGTAAAATATACATGTAAAACACCATACATAAAAGATATATATGGGATTGATAGGTTTGAACACATCTTTTACAGTGTTGTTAAGGTTGTGATTACTAAAAATAGTAATACCAACACTACTTAAAAAAATATTGCAAATTATAATACATAATGCCTGAAAGATCGAGAAAACGACGATGTGTAGTCAGCTCTAAAAATACGAATGAATCATATGCGGTAGATGTAGAAGAAGATAAACTGAATAAATGGTCAGAAGAGTTCAATTCTGATCCCGCCAATGTGATGATTAAAAATGCAGTAGTATCAGTTGGTTCTGGTAATATTGCAATTGATTCTGAGGAATCACGTAAAGTGACGCATCTATTTATGAATACATTAAAGAAACACAATTTAAAGGCGACTAATCAGGGGCAAAGTGGTAGATGTTGGATGTTCTCTGGTCTGAATACATTTCGTCATCTATTGATTAAAGCTTTAAATTTGGAGAACTTTGAATTTTCGGAAACATATCTGTTTTTTTATGATAAATTGGAACGTTGTAATTATGTTTTACAATGGTTTATTGATCATCCAGAATATAATATTTATTCACGCGAAGCTGAATTTATGATATCAAGTGGTGCATATATGGGAGATGGAGGATATTGGCATTCATTTACAAATTTGATTAAAAAATATGGTGTAGTACCAAAGGAAGCAATGCCAGAAACGTGGCAATCACAGGATTCAGATGATTTAAATTCGGAGATTTTGTATAGATTATTTTCTTGTGCAAATTGGATTTATCGGAATCATTCCAAGATGACACATAATCAATTAATGAAACAGAAGAATGATACCATTAAACAGATTCATTCTATTTTGGTTAAATATTTGGGTGAACCACCGAAAGATTTTGTTTGGTATTATCAGACTGAAGGTAATGATGAAAATAGCACTAATGCTTTACAGAGTACACCAAAAGATTTCACAGAGATGTGTTTATCTGGACTGGATATGGATGATTTTGTGGTTTTAGGTAATTTTCCGATGGAACGTTGTTTAGAGCGTAAAAAGTATGAAGTTGGATACACGTCTAATTTAACAGATGGACAGAATACATCTTTTGTCAATCTACCGATTTATGAATTAAAGAAGTATGTTAAAAAATCTATTTTACAAGGACTACCAGTATGGTTTTCAGCTGATGTATCACATGGTTTTAACTATATTAATTCATCATTAAATAATAAAATGTCTAATACGGATCTTCTTTTTGGTCCATCACTTCAATTTTCTAAGGGTGATCGTGTAGATTTTGGTGTATCAAATGGTAATCATGCGATGTTAATTTTGGGTGTTAATTTAGATGAAAATGAGAACCCAGTCTCGTGGCAAGTTGAAAATTCGTGGGGATTTGCTGATAGTCATGAGCGAGGTATGGATGGTTTTTTATCAATGAGTGATGAATGGTTTGAGGAGAATGTATTTCAGGTTGCAGTTCATAAGAAGTTTTTATCTCGAACATTACAAAAAGTGGTGGAAGAGCCTGCACAATATTTAAATCCATGGGATTCCATGGCACCAGCGTTGAAGGTAAAACCGATGGATGCTCCTAAAGATTATTTAGAAAAATTAGGTTGTAAAAAATGGAAAGTTATGTAAATTATAATAAATTATAATAATAATTTTTTATTTAATATTAAATATTAAATAAAATTATGATATAAATTCTACCTTCAAATCTCCGTCTTTATATGTACATTTAGCAAATGCTCCTGCTGCTCCCATAATCACTTTATAACCTCTCCATTGTGTATAGATTGATATATGATGATGTCCAACTAATAGTGCAACAATATTATATCCTTGAATAGCATCATAAAATTTATCTTTTGTTTTATTGCTCCACCAATCGCTCATCTCACCCGTGAAATTGTAATGAAAAAAGATGATAATATTTTTGTTTTGATGTTCAGATAAATCTCTTTTCAAAAACTTCATACTCTCTTTATCTGGATATCTATCTAAACAAATAAAATGTAGATCAGTAATATCAAATGAGTATCTTTGTGAACCATGTTTTTCACGAATATATTTCAATACTGGATGAACTATATAAGGACGCGGAACATAGTAATCATGATTACCAGCACACAGATAGACTGGCAAATAGTATTCTAATGGCTTCACATACTGTTCTTTCAATGGTGTTAATTGATCCTGTTTTCCACCATAATACCATCCACACATATTTGCGCCATTCCATCCATTATTGGTTAAATCACCGGGACAGATGAGGGCGTTGATGTTCTCATTTTGGCAGAGGTTAATAATTTTTTCAACATGATTTTTTTTATATGATCTAATTTGATTTGTAAAATGGAGGTCTGAATCTACTAAAAATGTTGTACTCGTCATATATTTTATATAATTGCTATTTTTTAAGTATATTTTATATTTTATAATGTTTGTTTTTCAAAAAAAACATAGTGATCAAGAATTTGTATGATGTTCATCACACAAAACAACCTTACCTGAATCATTGTGACCACGGACCTGTTCTGCCTTCTTACAGACTTGACATTGTAACATGATTTTTTCAAGAAATTGTACACATTTTTGATGCTCACAATTGCCTTGTTTACAACGACAAACATTGTTTACAACATCAATTGGTGTTCTTCCCGAATGATCCATCACATTAAAATTCGCTCCTAACTCATATAAAAATTCAAGAGTCTTGGGTTTTCCTGAAAAACCCGCTTCATGTATAAATGGAAAATGTGTCTCATATTCCAGATTCAAAACTCTTTTTATGACTTTTTGATCAAAAATTTCAGTAAACTTCCTTAGATAAATTACAGTATCTTCATCATTGTTGTGCGACGAAATTATATCGCGTATCAATTTAGGAAGGACTAAACGTTTCTCTTCATGAATTTCTTTTTTATTAAGGTCCATGATCTGATCTTCTAAGTCTTTTTTTATATCAGGGTGATGTTTAACAGCATTGATCCACTTCTTAAGGTAAGCATGTATAACAAAAGTGTACTGACCACCAAAATTTGTATATTCAGCATTTATGATGTTACCATTAAATATTATTATTATTGGAGTATCTTCAGTAGAATTTGATTTTGAATTCTTAGTTCCCATTCTTTATTATTAAGTATTGAAATTAATATTTTTTTATCATTTTTTTTTTGAAGAAAAAAATGTATTCTATAATAAATAATTCAAGTTATTTGTTAGTATATGTTAGTATATGTTATTATATGTTAGTATATGTTAGTATATGTCATATAATAACATATTATGCACGCGACAGGATTCGAACCTGTGCGGAGATTCCTCTCCATATGGACTTAAGCCATACTCCTTAGACCAACTCGGACACGCGTGCTAACATATCACATCAATATGTTAGCACACTCTTGTACATAAAAACCCCAAGAGGGACTCGAACCCTCGACCCCAGGATTAGAAGTCCTGTGCTCTATCCAACTGAGCTATTGGGGCATAAATATGGTCCCAGTGAGTCTCGATCTCACGGCCTCTGCGTTATAAGCACAGCGCTCTAACCAACTGAGCTATGGGACCTTTCTATATATATATAGTAATATTTTTTTAAATGCTTTTTGAACGCAATTTTTAATTAATTAATTTATAAAATAAAATAATTTTAATTAACTTGTAATATGTTTTCCACAATAAGGACAATATCTTTTAATACTATTTTTATCTATATATCCGCAATTATTCCTTGAACATTTAATAATTTCAGAAACTTCATTTTCACAAAAAATACATTTATTATTCTTAGTATATCCAGTTTTATTACATGTCTTACAATATTTAAATTTATCTTTCTCATCTTCACTCATATTTTTAATTCCTATATAAGAAATATGTCCATCAGTATGATGTGTATATTTAATTTTATCTTTGCATATATAACATTTTTCATGCATATCTTTAATATCTTCATGACCTTGTATACCACAAATAGTGCATATATGTTCTGAAGATTTATGAAACTCATTACAATTCATAAATGGACATTTTTGTTTATTATTATTGTATGAACTATAAATATTGCTATATTTATTAGTGCTAATAAGGTTACCCATTTTATTATTTATATAGTTATATATGTTTATATAAGGATAATTATTCAATTTTTATTTTTTTCTAAAATTAATTAATTTTTATATGTATTTAATATATAAAATATGAGTTATATATACCAAAATATAACATCAATGCTTAAAATAGAAAATTATAATTTAGACTGGTTACCATACTGGCAACCTAATAGTGAAACAGATAAATGTTCAAATACAATATGTAATTCTGAATTTGGATTCTTCAACTCTAAACATCATTGTAGAGAATGTGGTAAAATTTATTGTAATAAATGTTGGGGTAAAATGGCTTATGTAGGAGTATATTATAAAGAAGTACCTATTTGTGATATATGCTATAATAAACATATGATTCCAGATCCTGAAAAAAAATAATGATTCACATAATACCTGAAGAAAAAAATATTTATAATAATATTTAACATCTAAATTTAAGATAATTAATTTAATCTTTTTTCTTACCAAAAGTAAATGGTTCACCAATATTTTTACCAAGAAGACGAACCCCTAAAACTCTTTGCAATTTACTTAGTAATTGTGGATTTTTAGACAATTTACCAGATTCTAAATCTCGTATAATCTCAACCTTCATATTAACCCGATCAGCTAACTCCTTTTGTGTCATACCCTTTTCAGTTCTAACTTTTTGAACAATTCGACGCACATCAAGATTGACTTTTTCAACACGTTTCACATCATATTCATTATCTAATTTATTCATATGTTTATCCACTTTTTTTTTAATTACAGACTCCATTTTACCTTCTCTAATAGATCTCGTTTTTGAATTTGATTGTCCACCACGAATAATATAATCTCTAAAATCTTGGTGCTCCATTTATAAAATATACAATATTATATTTTATAAATTTTTTTTCATTTTTTATTATTTTTTATTATTATTTATTATTTATTATTTATGCGTATTTATGCGTATTTATTGCATTCAGATACAATGAGATCATAATTTGCACCTTGTACTGTAGTTAATATATTATTATTTTTGATAAATACAAATGTTGGAACACTTATCACATCAAAATTTTGAGCTAATTCCTCAAATTCATCAATATCAACTTTGCAAAATACTACATCTTTCATAATATCTGACAATTGTTCATACATCGGAGCAATACGTTTACATGGACCACACCATTCAGCTCCAAAATCTATTACAATTAGTTTATCAGAAATTGATGAAATCTTTTTAAATCTTTCAGAATCTCTAATTTCAGTTACAGGCATTTATAAATATTATATATTATTATTTCTTTAAGCTGTTTTATTAATTAACTTTTTTTATTTATAACATTAAACATTTTTTCAATTAATCCACCTCTTCAATATGAGGTTCACTATTCTCATTATTTTCATTATTTTCATTATTTTCATTATTTTCATTATTTTCATTATTACCCCCCATATCTGGCATTTGACTCATATCAGGCATCCCTCCTTGACCTTCAGGAGCCGCAGATTGATATAGTTTAGTCATAATTGGCATAATTACTTGTTCAGCCTCTTTCTTATGATGCTCAAATTCTTCCTTTTCAGCTAATTGATTATCATCTAACCATTTAATTTCTTGTTCCAATAATTGATCAAGTGTATTTCTATCTTCTTCAGATAATTTATCTTTCAATTTCTCATCATTCATACTATTCTTTACACTATATAAATAATTCTCTAAATCATTCTTTGACTCAATTTTCTCCCTATTCTTACGATCATCTTCTGCATGCTCTTCTGCTTCTTTAACCATTCTATCAATATCTTCTTGATTTAATCTACCCTTCTCATTAGTAATAGTGATATTTTTAGAATTACCTGTCGTATCATCTTTAGCAGTGACATTGAGAATACCATCAGTATTCACATCAAATGTTACTACAATCTTAGGAATACCTCTTGGTGCTGGAGGAATTCCACTGAGTTCGAATGATCCAAGCAAATTACAATCCCTGGTCATAGCACGTTCACCTTCATATACTTGAATACTAACACCTGGTTGATTATCAGCATATGTACTAAATGTTTGAGATTTACTCGCTGGAACCGTAGTATTACGTTCAATCAATTTTGTCATTACACCACCTGCTGTTTCAATACCTAATGAAAGTGGTGCAACATCTAAAAGAATAATATCATTAATTTTTGCACTATTCACACCACCAAGAACTGCACCCTGAACAGCAGCACCATAAGCAACACATTCATCTGGATTAATATTTTTACATAATTCTTTACCACCAAAGAAATCACTTAACAACTTCTGAATTTTAGGAATACGTGTTGAACCACCTACCAACACAACATCGTGAACCTCAGGCTTACTCATTTTTCCATCTGCTAAAACTCTCGAAATTGGCGCCATTACCTTATTGAAAAATGGGTCACAAAGACTTTCAAATTTAGCACGGGTAATAGAAGTGTAAAAATCTATACCCTCGTATAATGAATCAATTTCAACTGTAGCTTGTGTAGATGACGACAAAGTCCTCTTAGCCTTTTCACACGCTGTCTGTAAACGACGCATTGCTCTATCACTTTCTCGTAAATCTTTCTTATATTTACGTTTGAACTCATCCGCAAAATGTGTCACCATATACATATCAATATCCTCGCCACCAAGTCTTGAATCACCCGCAGTTGATTTCACTTCATAAACACCCTCATCTAATGTAAGAAGTGTAATATCTGTAGTACCACCACCAGAATCAACAATCAACACATTTCTTTCACCTTCAAAATCTTTATCTAAACCATACGCCATAGCAGCAGCTGTTGGTTCATTAATAATGCGCTTCACATTCAATCCAGCAATTTGTCCTGCATCTTTAGTTGCTTGGCGTTGACTGTCATTGAAATATGCCGGAACAGTAATTACAGCTTCGGTAACCTTTTCACCAAGATATGATTCTGCAATCTCTTTCATTTTAACTAAAACCATAGATGATATCTCCTCCGGAGAATATTGCTTTTCCTCATTCTTATAAGTAACTTTAATTTTAGGACTACCATTATCATTAGTTACATCATATACAAAATGACTGATATCATCTTTTACACCTTCATCATTATATTTTCTACCAATTATACGTTTGGAATCATAAATTGTATTCTTCGGATTAACAGAAGATTGATTTTTTGCAGATTCACCAATTAAACGTTCCGTTTCAGTAAAAGCAACAAATGAAGGAGTTGTACGGTTACCTTGATCATTTGAGATAATCTCAACACGATCATTTTGCCATACACCAACACACGAGTTTGTCGTTCCTAAATCAATACCGATAATTGTCATGTTTAATATTATATTATTCATTATTGAATGAAACCTTTAAATACTTTTTGGATTAAAAATTTAATATTTCTTTATTCAATTTGATTTTTTGATAATAATTATTATCAATATTTAGGTTAAATATTACCATATTTATATCATGTGAATACTCAACTGATGAATTACATTCTCTAAAATTAATATTAACAAAATGTATATGTAAATGATATGTAGAAGGTTCATAATGTATAAAAATTTTCAAATCATTCTCTGTTAAATTATATAATTCATTAATTTTCATAAGAGTAATTTTTTTCATATATTCTAATAAAGGTATATGTTTTTGCCTCAAATCTCTTAAAGATCTAATATTTTTATCAACTGGTAAACACAAAAGATGTAATTTATTGATATTTACTCCATTCCATTCATATGTTGGTATAATAATAATACTTTCGTCACGAAATACAATTGAATCTTGTTCACTAATACCATCAATAATATTGTATATCCATCTATCAATTTCTATATCTCTTTTTGAAATAAATTCCAGATACTCTTCATAAGTTTCTTGATATATTTTTCGACTTTCATCTTTTATTTTTGAAATATCATTACATATAATCAATTCACCTTCTACTTCAGTTTTTGCAATATATTTTTCAAATGAATTATTTTCCAATACTTTTTCTAATTTTATAATATTTGTAAATGAAACAACCTTATTTGGTATAAATTTATATTTAATATTTTCTTTTATTGAATCCATATTTTATATAAACTATATAAAATATGTTTTTATATATTTATAATTTTATTTTATAATTTTATTTTATATTATCTCTTTAATGCACTTTTAATTCCACTCGATACATCTAATCTCCAATTAATCCATCCACATGTATCATTCCATTCAGCTACAAAGATCTTACCATCAACATTGATTCTTCCGCACTGGCAATCAGTATCTGTCTTGGAACATTTACATGGTCCATATCCATTTATACCTTTTATGAAAATATCAATAAACCTTTGCTGAGTAGTATGTCCATATGGAGCCATTCTATTTTCATTGTCATTACCGTCACAATTATATTCACTCGATATAAAATTTGGACAGTTGTTATTATCAACATGTGATGAGCATTGAATAGTTTTATCATTCATCTCTATATAATAAATTATAGTTCATTTTACATAATATTCTTTCATTTTTTTTTATACTCTAAATACATCTCCCAAATTACTTAAAACAGTATTTCTCTCTATAATTTTTCCTAATGTTGAACTTTCTATTAACTCTACTTCATCAGCTCTTAAAGTTGTATCATTCTCATAGTAATATCTATCTCCATCACGTAATCTAATAAATTGATCTCGAATTATTTCATAAAATAATGGACCAACATTAGCATCATTTAGATGATCTTCGGCTAATCCACCAACCCATGGATCTATATCATCAACTGTATTATACAATTCCGCTAAACCACTACTGACTACCGGATCAGATGTGATTTCTGTAAATGTTGTTACTTTTTCTAAATCATAAGCTGCACGTAAAGTATTATAATCTGGGATACCATGATCACGTCCACGTTGTAGATTTAATGATGCCAAATCTAATAATTGTTGTGCTGTTGGTGCACCAAATAAGAAACTTCTAATATCTTCCACTATACGTGTATCTATTTTTTGCATTGTTCCTATCTTACCACCTAATAAAAGCTGATCAATACCATTATTTTGAATATATGTTGAATTGAAAAATGCATCTCTCAATAATATACTTCCAGATTGTCCTGTATGTAATGTAGATGAAAGCATACTGTGTCCAACGCGGTAACCAACTGTAGAAAATTCAGTATTAATTGAAGCATCAATATTTTCATTATAAGATGTGTATTTTGGAATAGCATTTTTTCCTAAAAGTTTAGGTAAAAACTCCATATAGGTTATATTTTGCATCATACCTATTAACAATTTACGCGCGTTTTGATAAATTACTTCATCCTTATTTAAATATTCTGGATGTTCCAATAAAATTTGATCACATAATCTATTATGTTCTCTAACAAATAAAGTATGCATTGCTGTTAAAAATATATTTTCATTAGATCTAATATCACCTGCTAAAAAAAAATCTTCAGGATTAGATTCTTCTGGTGCTGCATTTTTTAATCCATCCGAATTATAAGGCAATATAACCTCTCCATTATTTGCATTTTTTGTAATTAATTTACCACTGCCATCTAATTTTCTTAATGCATAAGATCTTTCATTATTATGTCCATAAACATTGGTTGCATCAATATAACTTGAAATATTATTAACTTGTTCTCTTGGATTTGTATTAACTACAAAACTTGAACGAGTGAAGGGTATGGTTCTATTAGGAAAATCTTCATTAGAATCTTGAGCAATTGTGGGTGTAGTCATATTAACAGTTTCTCCACCACTGGACTGAGTTTCAGTTAAATCAATTTCGTGATCTAAAAATTGTCCCCAAATCCACATCATATCGGATAAATTATCATTATTAGGTATTGATGTTGTTGATTTACATAATAAATTGCTAATAGTTCTTGGATTAGGATTTTTTATACCTCTAATTGATAAAGATGATTGATTATCACCATATTGAGAAGCAGATTTTCGTAATAATTTAGTATTAATTTTACCCCATATGGGATTAAATAAATTATTACCACTACCATCTAAAGATCTAAAATTATTAACGGGATTTGTGGTATTATTTGTATCTATATTATTTAATGTATTTTCCATTTCATTCATATGATTTTCCATTGTTAAAACACGTCCAACTAATGTATTTATCAAATTCGCCATTTATAAAATATAAATATATTATTTTTTGAAAAATTATTATAAATTATTTAATCTATTTTGTATCCTGATTTCTCTTTGATGTAATTTTTTTATTCTTTGACAAAGAATATTTAATTGTTTCATTAAAGATGCTTCCATTTATATTATATAAAGAGAATATTTTATATATATTATAAAAATATGCTCAAAAATTTTGACCCAGAACTTTATAAACTTATCCAAAAAGAACATCACCGACAAGTTAATAGTATCGAACTAATTGCTTCAGAAAATTATACATCAGATCATGTCCTTGAATGTCTTGGAACTTGTCCAAACAGAAAATATGCAGAAGGAGAAATAGGCGCCAGATATTATGGTGGTTGTGAATATATTGATGAAATTGAATTACTGTGTAAAAAACGTGCCCTTAAAGCATTCCATCTAAATTCAGAAGAGTGGGGTGTAAATGTTCATTGTCATAGTGGATCTGTTGCAAATTTAATTGCATATAATGCTATTTTAGAACCACATGATAGAATAATGGCTATGAGTTTACCAAGTGGTTCACATTTGAGTCATTGTCATTCATCAGATAATAAAAAAATATCAATTTCTTCTAAAATTTACGAATGTTTACATTATACTCTTAATAATGAAGGATATATAGATTATGATCAATTAGAATCAAATGCACTTTTATATAGACCTAAATTAATTATTTGTGGATATAGTGCTTATAGTAGAGATCTTGATTATCAAAGATTTAAAAAAATTGCAGATCATGTTGGTGCATATTTAATGTGTGATATGTCTCATTTTAATGGATTTGTTGCAGCTAAATTATTAAATAATCCATTTGATTATTGTGATATTGTTACATCAACTACACATAAACTTTTAAGAGGACCAAGAAGTTCTATGATTTTTAGCAGAAAAGAATTAAACAAACAAATTGATTTTTCAGCATTTCCTTCTGTACTTGGAGGTTCAACATATGATATAATAACAGCATTAACATGTCAACTTAAAGAAGTTGATACAGAAGAATATCGCGAATATATTAAACAAGTACATAAAAATATTAAAATTTTTGCGGAAAAAATAATGGAGTATGGATATCATATTATGACAGATGGTACAGATAATCATTTAGTCTTGATTAATGTTAAAAAAACTGGATTAACTGGGAGTAAAGTTGAAAAATTGTGCGAATATGTTAATATTTCATTAAACAAAAATTCAATTTATGGAGATGCATCAGCTTTTAATCCCAGTGGTATTAGAATAGGTAGTCCATGGATGACTACTCGCGGATGTAAAGAAGAAGAGTTTGTTAAAATAGCTGAATTTATTCATAGATCTATTCAAATAGGTGTAAAAATACAGGAAGAAAGTGGTAAAATGTTAAAAGATTTTGTGAAAAGATTTGATGGAGATCAGAATTTAGAAGATTTAAGAAAAGATGTACAAGAGTTTATGGATAAATTGAATAAATAAATTTATATTATAAATAATTTACTGATATTGTGGTATTTTTTATAATTTTTAAGAATATGTAGTATTTACAATATCCTAAATGTTTATCAAAAAAACTTCGTTAGCGTAAACGAAGTACTAAATGAAGGGTACTCTCCTTTTGGACGTTGTAGTCCTCAAGGGTACGACCATCTTCGAGCTGCTTCCCTGCAAAGATAAGTCTTTGTTGGTCAGGTGGAATTCCTTCTTTGTCCTGAATTTTCTGTTTCACATTCTCGATAGTATCTGATGATTCAACCTCCAATGTAATCGTTTTGCCTGTCAAAGTTTTGATAAAAATTTGCATTGTTTTATAATAATAAATATTAAAATATTTAAAAATATTATTCATTTTTTTTATATTTTTAGAAATACCATTATATACATAAGTTTATTATTTATAGTAATGTAATACTATTTAATATAGATAAATATCATCATGTTTATAATTTATTTAATATATATGAATAATTTAATATATATGAATAATTTTATTTATTATCGCAATAATTGATAAATCTTATAAAAAAATATTGTTATAATATATAAAAATATGTTTAAAAAATTAATGAAAATGAAAGTCGATCATCAATTACTCATTGTTGTTGCTGTTTTTGTCATCCTTTTTGCCCTCTTCTGGCCACGTGATCGCCCCTTAGCAAGCATAAACTTTGGTGCTAATTTAGGAAATCTTGGTGGAAAAATATCTCTTGAAGCACTTGAATCTTTAGATGAAGGTTTTGAAGGAAAAACATTAGCATTTTTCTATGCTCCATGGTGTGGTCATTGTCAAAAAGCTGAACCTGAATGGGAAAAAGCAGAAAAAATGAATAATACTGATGTTAAACTTGTTAAAATAAATTGCGATGAAAACAAGGAATTAGCAGAAAAATACGGTATCCAAGGTTTTCCAACATTTTATTTCTTACCACATGGATTAAATAATCCTAAAGATAGAGTTGAATACAAGGGTGATAGAACTGGTGAGGCTTTATTAGCATTTATTGCCAATAAATAAAAATATGATAATTCCTTTAATGTTATAATTCCTTTAATGTTATAATTCCTTTAATGTTATAATTCCTTTAATGTTATAATTCATTTAATGTTATAAATATAATTAAATAATATAATTAATTATATTTAATTATCTATTTCATCATTCATCTGTCTTACCTTCTCCTTCAATTCATCACGATATCTATCCATCTCTACTCTATTACCCAGTATTCTAACAGCTAATAATCCCGCATTCATCGCTCCATCCAAATTAACTGTCGCCACTGGAACACCATTTGGCATCTGCAAAATTGATAATATTGAGTCCCACCCATCTATCGAATTACTTGATTTAATAGGTACACCTATTACTGGTAATGAAGTTGTTGAAGCTATCATACCTGGTAAATGTGCAGCACCACCCGCACCTGCAATAATAACTTCTAATCCCCTTTCTTGTGCTGTTTCGCCATATTCAATCATCATTTGTGGTGTTCTATGTGCAGATACTATTTTCACTTCATAATCAACCTTGAACATCTTCAAAATATTTATTGCTTGATTCATAATTTCTAAATCAGATTTACTTCCCATAATTACACCAACCTTAGGATAATTAACCATCAATGTACTATTATCATTAATATCTACGCAATTTTTAACAATCTGTTTAATCTTTTCGACTCTTTCTATTAAATAATCTCTATCATATGATAAAATATTCAAATGACCCATCTTTCTATAAGGTCGTGTCTCTATCTTATCATAAATATGTACTTGTACATTTTCAAAATTATCTAAATTATATATAGCATTACCTGTCTCTATCTCTGGATTACCTAAAATATTTATACATGCACCATATTCAGCTAACTGTTTAACAGGGTACAATTTTAAACCTAATAAGCATCTAATTAAAATATCAAATTGCGAATTATTAAACATATCTTGTGTATGATGACCACTATTGTGAGGACGAGGTGCTAATTCATTCACATAAATTTCTCCATTAGATTCAAATAATTCAATAGCTAAAATACCAACAAGATTTGTAATTTCTGCTAATTTAGTTGCAATTTTATTAATTTTGTCCAAATTTACATCTTCAACAGGACATACTAAATAATCTAACATATTTTGATCTGTAAATTTCATTTCAACAGGTGGATAAATAATAATATCTCCATTAATATTTCGTGCAACTATAACAGATAATTCTCTATCCATTTGACAATATTGTTCAATAATACTATTTTTAGGATATAATTTATCAAAATAGTTCTCTTCATGTATAATTTGTGTTCCGTAACCATCATAACCACCAATACATAATTTATTAACAAATGGTGGGATCATATCTTTAGAAACAATAGAAATATTATCATAATAAAAAAATCTCATTGTATTAATATTATTCTCTAATAAAAAATCTTTTTGTACTTTTCTATCTTTAATAATTTCTAAAATTTCTGGTTGTGGATAAACATTTTTTTTAAAATAATTTTGCAAATATTTTAAAGCATCCGTATTTACATTTTCTATTTCAATAGTTATAATATCACATTTTTTACCAAAATTTACAATTTTATCATAATTATTTAAATCACCTATGGTATATTCTTTACAAATATTTTTAGAAGAAAAATTTTTACTGTTTGAATAAACATGAAAATCAATGGGATAATTAATACCTGCTTGAATTATCATGCGCCCTAATTGTCCACCTCCAATAATTCCGATTGTTTTACGTTGCATAATGTATATATTCTATTTTTCTTTTTTTAAGTCATTTTTCAAGTCATTTTTCAAGTCAACTTTTTTATTTTTAGATAAATAATTTGTGGCTGAATCTATTCCTAATTGATACATATTTTTTTTATCATCTTGTGTTAATTCAAAATTCATACTATGTATATTTTTGATATCAATAATGATTGTATTATCTATATAATCTTTCAAATGAAATTTTTCATATCTTTCAGTTAAACATTTAATAATATTAATCAAATAATCTTCACCATCTACAATACCATTTGAATTATGATTACTATGTATTATAATCCCTATTTTATTTTTTATATCTTTAAAATAATTCATTGGATAAGGTGAAAATAAAGCACCATCTATTAAAATTTCTGTTTCTTCAATCCCATTTTTAATAACATTATTTTTTAAAGGATTAAAAATAATTGGATAACTAATTGTAATTCTAATAGCATCTAATACTTTCATTTCCGGTGTTTCGAGATGACTATAATATTTTTCTTCATTTCTAATCAGTTCAGAACCAGTTAAGACCAATAATTTATTTGTTTTTTCAAAAAGATTTTTAAAAGTAATATCAGATGATATATTTTTCTGTTTAATAATAGCAATAAAAAGTTTAATTAAAAATTCTCCATTATCTAATCCCCAATTTTGAAATATAGTAGAAATATTAATATTACGATACTCGCTGAAATTTATATTAAACATAATTTCCTCTAATTCATTATATGTATATCCAATATTTAACAAAAAACATATCAATCCACCAATTGAACTACCAATATATGCTTCTACATTATTTAATAAATTATTCTCAAACAATACTTTTAAGGCACCTATTATTGCAATGCCTTTAACACCTCCGCCACTTATAACTAAATGTGTGTACATAATATATAAAATTTATATTATATATTTTTATATATTATTATATATAATGGACGAGAATTTTTCAATTAATGCAGAAGAATTACGCGATATCCATCGTATTAAGTCTAATAATAGAACTAAAATTTATATAAAATTATTAGAAAAATGTTATTATCGTATTAAAAATGCAGCTAATAATGATAATACTTATTTTATTTATCCAATCCCAGATTTTGTACTTGGTATGCCAACATATAATTTAGCATATTGTGCAGCTTTTATTATTCATGATTTAAGAAATAAAGGATTTATCGCTAAATTTTTTAATCCAAACATTATTTTTGTCTCATGGCAATTTGATAAACCATCTTTCATTAAAAATGGACCTAAAAGAATTACATACAATGAACCTAAATTTGTTACTGAAACTCCTAAAAATATGACTATTACTTTAGATAAACCTAAACAAAGTACATTCAGATCTATTTCCGATTATCAACCTACAGGACACTTTATTTTTAATTAAATGAAGGAAAAACCAAGTTACCCCTTCAAAACACTATCTTTCGAGGAAAAATATTTTTAATTTATAAATGATAGTAATCCATCATCTATAATTATGTAAATCTTTTGCTTAATCTAACAAAACAGTCCAGAATGAAGATTATAAATATTCCTATTAAAATAAGAATAAATATATCTAAGAATCCTTCATCAATATTTTGTGTTACATTAAATTTTTCAATAATAGAATTATTAGATGATTTATCATTATTCAATAATCTGTTAACCTTATTTTTACAATCTTCACATTCTAAAACATGTTCTAAAAAATTTTCACAACTTGTTGTTGTAGTCAATTGACCATCTTTTTTAGTATCCATTTCACCTTTAATATCCATATAATATTTACTCATTTCTTCATCTAAATCGTTGATTGAATTTTTATTAGCTGATGTACTTACCTTTGTCATGTCTCTATCATTTAAAATATTTGTATCAACATCATTATCAATTTTAGGCATTTTAGTTAACATATCATCATCTTTTTTATATAAATTTGCATACTCTGTACCCCAAGCTTCTTCAAGAGAACAGTATGACATTTGCTTTGAAGCCATATAAATATAATATATGAATATATTTTATTTTATCAATTTTATAATTATATGTATATTAATTATAAATGAATAATTTACTTGATAGTATGGAAATTCAGACAGAATTATCAAATAGTTTATTACTTTTTTATATTGCATTAACATCAAATTTTTTAGTTAATTTTTTTCCTAAAACACATATAGATTTTATCAAAAATAATATTTTTGCAAAACATTTATTAGGGTTTTTTACAATGTTATTTTCTATATATCATATTACAACAATTAGTGATCTTACACAAATATTATTAGTTACACTATTTTTATACTTATGGTTTTTAATGACAACAAGATTACCACCTATTTATAATATTTTAATTATAGTATTTTTATCTTTAATCTTTTTGATTAATATTAAAATAGATCATTTACAAAAAAATAATAATAAAAATGTAAAAAATGAAATATTTATGTTATCAAAAATGGCTAAGAATATATTTACATTTATTATGATATTTATTGTATTAATTTATATATATTATTTATATTGATATAAGTAAAATTATGATTTTTATTTTAATTATACATATATATGAATAATTATATAATTGTGATTGTATTAATTATTATTATATTTTTATTTTCTGGTGATAAATATTTTATAAAAAAATTTATGGATAATAAAATGATATTTCTATTATTAATAATTTATTTTCTTTACAATAATTTCAATCTAATAATTTTATTTATATTATTAATATGTTTACTTTTATATGATGAAAAAATTAGACAATTATTATACTTACGTTCTGAAAAATATATTGATATAACTAAACATAAACTTAAAAAATTTTTAGATATTAAAGAAAACAATATTATTACCGATGAAATAAATAATAATAATCAAAATATTATTCCCGATGAAATAAATGATAATAATCAAATTATTATTCCCGATGAAATAAATAATAATAATAAAAATATTATTCCCGATGAAATAAATGATAATAATAAAAATATTATTCCCAATGAAATAAATGATAATAATAAAAATATTATTCCCGATGAAATACATGATAAAATTAATGATAATATATCCGACAATAATGAATTACAAAAATTACTAAATGAAATAAATATATAAGTATTATATATATGGAACAACTTCTATTTTATCTTAATAATAATAAATTATTTACTGGATGTGCTATGATCGTTATGAATATTGGAGGAAGATATATTTCTAAAGATCTTCCACGTAGTTTAGACAATATATTTAAACATATATGGATAAGACGATTAGTTATTTTTTGTATAGCATTTATAGCTACACATGATATTAAAATATCTTTATTAATAACATTATCTTATATTCTCATATTTAGTATATTACTGAATGAAAATAGTGGAATGTGTATTTTGCCTGAAAGTTATCTTGATTTTGATGAAGACGGTGTTATAAGTACAGAAGAATTAGTAAAGGCTAAAAATATTTTAGATAAATATAAAAAACATATATATAAAAATAAAAACTAAGAAAATGTTATCTTCATTAAAATTCTATTTATGTTGTATATATAGAATTTATATTTTTTATAAAGTAATTTTTAATTTGTAAACTTTTATAAAAAATATATTTAAACAACTATGCGTATATTTTATTAAATAAGTTTCTAAATTCGTTATATAATAATGAATGAAGATGATAGCAGAAATAATAAACAATTTAAAATTGAAAGAGCAACAAATTCTAATAATCATCTTATGAATGATACTATTAATATTAAAACTGAAAATAATGTTAATATAGAAAGAGAAGATGAAAATATTAAATTATCCAGTGTTAAAAAATCAGATAGTGTTGACTCAAAACCTCAATTAACAACAGATAATTTACAAAATAATATTCAAAAACCAAAATTAGTTCCTATGGATGGATTAGATCTTCTTTCTAATCCAAAAAAAACATATGAATCTTCTGCAAATAATACTGATTCTGATAAAGATGTACATAATTATCCCAGTGATAGTTCATCTGACCATAGAGTAAGCAATACATATGATAATCTATTTAATACATCTGCACCAATGAATGATGATCATGATTCACATGATAATGATTATCATAATTATTCAGAAAATAAATATTCAGATAATAATTATTCAGAAAATAGATTTTCCGATCATAAGTTATCTGAAAGTGAAAATGATTATTCAAATAATAAAAATTATCAAGATACATTATCTATATCGTCTGTATCAGATAGAGATGAAGTTAATCAGCAAAAAACTTATGAAGAATTACAAAGAGAAAAACAATTTCTTTTATTTAAATTGGAAAGATTGGAAAAGAGTATGAAAGTTAAATTATCGCGTAGATATACTATGGCATCCAATATTGATGATATTAAATATGAATATGAAAAATTGAAGAGACAGAGAGATGTTGATAAAAGTATTAAATTTCAAAGAAAAGCTTTAATGGCTATAACAAGTGGTTTTGAATTTCTTAATAACAAATTCGATCCAATTGATGCAAAATTGGATGGATGGTCTGAAAGTGTAATGGAAAATATTGATGATTATGATGAAGTTTTTGAAGAGTTACATGATAAATATGCTGAAAAGATCGAAGTTGCACCAGAATTAAAACTAATGATGATGGTTGGTGGTAGTGCATTTATGTTCCATTTGACTAATACTCTTTTCAAATCCAATGTACCCAGTTTAAATGAAATTCTCAAACAGAATCCGGATATTATGAGAAATATCTCAGAAGCCGCTGTTAAAAGTATGGGTAACAATATGGGTGGTGATGACGAATTTACAGATATGATGAGACAAGGTGTTAATATGAAAGCACAACAGTATGAAAGAGAAACGAGTTCTGGTAATAGAGGCGGTTCTATGCGCGGACCAACTAATATAGATGATTTAATGTCTGATGCCAGTGATGGAGAGAGTGTTCATAATGTTAGTTATAATCCGAGAAAACAGAGAAGATCCAGAAAGAGTAGTCAAGGTATAAATATTGATGTGTAAAAAAAATTGACAAATTTTTTTGTATTTATATATTGTTTAATTTTTAAGACAAATGTCAATAATCGAACAACAAAACAATACTGGTTTATACCAGGATATGAATAAGGCGCTCACCGAAGCAGCAACCACTGCAAGTAGGGAAGGCACAGAAGAATTAGGTCCTAAAGCCAAGGAGACTCTGAATAATAAAATCACAAGTCTTGGTGAAAAGGTATTTTTACGTAAGAACTGGAACGGAACCCACGCGGCATTCGTTGTTGTGAAAACTTCTAATCTCGAAGATCTCGAAAAGATTGTCCTCGTAGCAAATAAAGAAGCCAAAGAAAAACTGGCGCGTTTGAAAACTTACGCTGAATTCATAGAAGAGAAATTAGACTTCAAAACTGATAAAAAGTACGAAGCTGCAAGAGAATTCATGGAGGATAACAAGTGTGACTATTTTACTTACCTTACCCGTTCCAAAGCGGGTTCTGAAAATGGGAACATAGAGTTAGTCGAATTTGGGCTTTATCATTTAGATTTCGCCAGAGAGCCAGAGATGACCCAATTTAAACGCATGGTCGTTTCTAAGGATCCTTCTGAAACCCCGAAGATTGTTATAGCGGGTCATCATCATGATCAGCTTCAATGGTTTGTCAACGGAAAAATTCCTGATGATTGCAGTGAGTGGGAACTTTCTGATGAACAGCAAAAAATTTTCTTGGAAAAGTTTAAGCAATCTGTGAAAGTGGATGATGATTTTAGTCACAAATGGATCCCTGAGAAAAATGCAACGATTAAACTCATTATTAATAATAATGAGATAAATATAAGTCGTGTGCAGTTCATTATTGTGGATGATTCTGGTGAACATATCATTTTGGGGAAAACCCATGAAAACAATCGCAAAATGCTACTCGATCTTGATCCTAACCGTCCAATGTATGAGGTGAAGTACTGTGGTGGAACAGTCAATCTGGAAGATCTTGAAACGGGGCAGAAGGAAGAATCACATTAATTGTGTGACTTTTTATAAATAAAATTTATTTTTAAGTTAAAAATATATTATTATAATTATTATAATAATATAATCATCATTATATACATAATTTATTAGATAATTTATTAGATAAGTTTATCAAATAATTTTATTAGATTTCAAGAAATATAAACCCTGTAAATAGGTATCTGCTAAATCATCTTTCTTATTATATTTATTAAAATAATTTAACATTTCCTCATTATCTTTCAATATATATTTACAATACTCTTTTGCTAAATACTTATTCTTCTCGTGTGTATCTTTAATTTCACACTCTATCTCAGGTCCATCATATACCTTCATTTTTTGGGTAGCATTTAATA